>QMCD01000599.1_pt1 | contig 24832 bp, 20 predicted proteins | sample 1821841 | NCBI WGS metagenome assembly QMCD01 (sample SAMN01991225, study PRJNA193472) | Termite gut metagenome, whole genome shotgun sequencing project. | isolation source: worker | host: Macrotermes natalensis | reverse complement strand
AATCCCCCACGCAAAAAAATGCCGTTTGCTCTTCATTTGCTACTTGGCATGAATTTGAAGAGGTATATCCGATAGACGGAAGCCCGCGCTCTTTATTCTTATTTTTAATCGAAAATAATTTCAAAAACATGCGTATGTATAACAAAAATGCTATATAATTGTATTGTTTAATAAAAACAAATAAAAAATGAAATGGTCAGAGTTAAAAACAAAAGCAGAAAAGCACGGTTGGACTTAGTAAGGCACGGAAGCAAACACGACATTTACGCGCACCCTGACAAAGACTTTGAAATTCAAATAGAAAGGCACCAGAGTGCAGAAGTTAAAACAGGATTATTTCACAAACTAAAAAAGCAGATAGGTTTTTAAACTCTATTCGCTTTCAAAAAAAATAAAAATATGAAAACAACAGCGTTGATAGAAAAAGGAAAAGATGGCACTTTCGGGATTTTCACTCCGGATATTAATCACACCATCATCGGAAGCGGCAATACAGTAGCAGAAGCAAAAGCAGATTTTGTAAATTCACTGCAAGAAATGATATTGTCATACACCGAAACAAACAGAGATATACCGCAGGAATTACTTAATGCTGAATTTGAATACAAATTTGACTTATCTTCTTTCTTTGACTACTATAATTGGATAAATGTAAGCAAATTGGCAAAAGTAGCCGGTATAAATGCTTCATTGATGCGCCAATATAAAACAGGGCAAACATATATTTCAGAAGCGCAAACACAACGCATTGAAAGCACATTGCATAAATTAGGAGCAGAACTTATAGCTGTGAGACTTTGACCGTTTCGGTTTTTATTAGACAACAAACCCGATATGTCCGGCTGTGCATATCGGGTTTTGCTTTTTTTCTTTATAAATATTTGTAAACCAATTGCTTCAAACTAATGTTTTTTGCAAACCAATTTTGTTTGAGTATTATTTTATCGTAATATATCCAACCTCTTTCACAATCTTTTGACCTTCCGGCGAAAGGATATAATCAATAAACGGCGTTACTTTTTTCGCATCGGAAGTGATATAATAGTAGTACAATGCACGAACAACCGGATATGTTTTATCTTTTGCGCTTGTGATTGAAGGAGCGACATAATTCTTTCCGCCGTCATACGAAACCGAAAGTGCTTTAACCTCCTTGTTCAAATATGCCAGTCCAACGTAAGCAATTGCACCCGGAGTTTGGCTCACCGATTGGATGATAGCGCCGGTAGCCGGCATGCTCATGATTCCGTTCATGTAGTTTTTATTTTTCAACACGCTTTCCTTGAAAAATTCATACGTACCCGAAGAGGTTTCTCTTGAATAGGGGATGATTTTCAAATCAGCGCCGCCTACTTCTTTCCAGTTGGTAATTTTTCCGGTGAAAATTCCTTCTAACTGCTCGCGAGTCAGCTTGTCTATTTTGTTTTTCGGATTTACCACGATAGCTAACGCATCGTTGGCAATAATTACCTCTTTTACAGCTTTTCCCGCTTCCTGTAATTTTTGCTTTTCCGAAAATTTGATTTTGCGCGATGATTGTGCAATGTCGGTTGTCCCTTCAATCAAAGCGGAAATACCCACTCCGCTGCCGCCGCCGGTTACCGAAACCGGGGATGATGGATTTACTTTCTTATAACTTTCTGCCTCCTTTTGCGATAAGGGCAACACAGTATCCGAACCTTTGATTCTTTGCGCCTGAACGCCTGAAAATATACTCGCTGCAATAGCGACTGTCAACATAATCTTTTTCATACTTTTATCTTTTAAAAATTATTATTTGTTACTTATTTAAAACTTGTATTGTAAGCGAAGTGTGAATACATTGTCTTTGAAATCTTTTCCCTCATTTACTTTTTCAGACTTTTCATTGCTTACGATGTCGTAATAAGCGGTCAATCTCAATGAAGGGTCGATTCTCCAGAAAGCACCTACGCCGATAGTAGAGTAGGAGAGGTCGCCTTTTCCGGTTACTTCATCGCCCGAAAGTTTGGTATTTTGGTTGTACCAGTCATATTTAACTGCGAGTGTGAAAGGTAGTGAACCTAAATCTTGGGTAAGGATAACGTAACCACCATTGATGTTGCGCATATAGGTTGGGGCGTTAGCCGGAAGGTTGGTGAATTTATAGTCGAATGCTGCGTCTTTATTTCCCGCATGTTCGCCGAAGATGTATTCTGCCCTTACTTGTGTCAATCCGGCTACCCACATGGTGCTGAATTGAGCATCAAAGCCCATGTACCGGCGTTTCGCTATTTTACCTTTGCTGCCATCGCTTTCCACGACAAATTGACCGTCTTCAATGTTTAAAATCGTATCATTCGTCATGCGTACACCCCCAAGGTAAGCTGATACTCCGGCTCCTATCTGTACATCGCTGCCGATGGTTTTGGCGAATGAAAGATGCCCGATAAAATCCATGCGCGAGTCAAGGTGTAACTTTTGAACACCGTTTCCGGCAAAAAGACCTCCTTCGAGCTTAAACATATTCCATGGTGTATCTTTTGCGCCTTGTAAAGTTAACATGGCACCTAAGTCACGTTCGTCTGGGAAGAGCTTTTGGAAAATGCGAGAACGTTCAGGCGACTCGCGACGCGAAGAGGAGTAGGATATTTCGTTTCCGAAGGGACGGTCGAAAATTCCCAATTTAATCGAATTTGTTCCGAACCAAGGTTCTTTTACACTAAAATACAAGTCCTTGAAATTAACGCCCTTTTCGGTAATGTCTAATTGAAAAACTCCTTGCGCCAATCTTTCATTGTAAGTAAATTTAATGCGGCCGCGACGGATGCCGAAACGGCTGAAACCGTCTTTATTTTCTTTTTCCCAAGCATTGGCCCCCGTACCTGTCTTGCGGTTAAAATCATCTTCTATTTCTGCATATTGATATTGCGCCTGTATGTAACCCGAAACTTTGAATCTTTGCAACTTGCTGATAGTACTTTCGAGTATATCCGTTTTCTGTTCCAGTTTTTCTGCCTGTGTCAATTCCACCTCCTGTCCGTTGACTGCCAGTAAGCTAATGCAGCTAAGCAGCGTGATAATTAATTTTTTGTTCATCTATTTTTAATTAAGTTCGTGCTGCAAAAGTATGGCTGAGATGTTACATTTATGTTGCATTTATATTTAAGAGCAATGAAAAATAATAATCTATACCTCGATTTTGTCAATAATCACGTAAAAAAGAAATATCTTTGCACAAAAAATAATTAACCGTTATTTACGGATAATAATTACTATAGTACATTATATATTTCAAATTTTCAGTTTATGAAAGCATTTGTATTCCCCGGACAGGGAGCCCAATTCACAGGAATGGGAAAAGATTTATACGAAAATTCGGCATTAGCCAAAGAATTATTTGAGAAAGCGAACGAAATTCTGGGTTTCCGGATTACCGACATTATGTTTGAAGGCGATGCCGAAGCGTTGAAACAGACCAAAGTGACCCAGCCGGCAGTTTTCCTTCATTCGGTTATCCTTGCCAAAGTATTAGGTGATAAATTCCAGCCGGATATGGTTGCAGGACATTCATTAGGCGAATTTTCGGCATTGGTTGCCGCCGGTGCGTTGAGTTTTGAGGACGGTTTGGTTTTAGTTTCCAAACGTGCAATGGCAATGCAAAAAGCGTGCGAGGCAACTCCTTCGACAATGGCTGCCGTGTTGAATTTGCCGGATGAAAAAGTAGAGGAAATTTGTGCGTCAATCACAGACGAAGTAGTGGTTGCCGCTAATTATAACTGTCCGGGACAGCTGGTTATTTCCGGTTCTATTCCGGGAATCGAGAAGGCATGTGAATTGATGTTAGCTGCCGGAGCCAAACGTGCATTGCGTTTGCCGGTAGGAGGTGCATTTCACTCGCCGTTAATGGAACCTGCGAAAGTTGAACTTGCCGCTGCCATCGAGGCGACCGCCTTCAACGCTCCTAAATGTCCGGTTTACCAAAACGTAACCACCAAGGGCGAAACCGACCCTGCGGAAATCAAAAAGAACTTGGTTCTGCAGCTAACCGCTCCGGTAAAATGGACGCAATCGGTTCAAAATATGATTGCCGATGGTGCGACCGAATTTGTTGAAGTTGGTCCAGGAGCTGTTTTACAAGGACTGGTAAAGAAAATCGACAAAACTGTTGCGGCTGGATCGGCTGCGCTGTAAAATGTATTTATATTTGTCTGAACCGGGATTTTCATAAGATTTACAAGATTAACCGGATTTTTTGATTTCGCAATCTTGTTCTTCTTGTAAAATAATGCGTAAAAAAATAAAATGGCTTTTTCTTTATTTAAAGATAAGGCTTATTGACCACCAACCATACGAACCTCACAAACAAATTTTCAGTTCGTGCCTTTCGTGCGGTTTACGGTTTAATTAAGCTATCAACTTATTTTTTAATATTACAAATCTTATGAAAATTCCGATTCAAGATAATTTAAAAAAAAGGATGTCATGTACAACGCTATTTTTATCCGGATAATAGATTTGATTAAATCCCCTCGCGCTACATGGATATGTATCGAAGAGGAGAACCTGAAAAGCAGGGAGATTCAGAGCCGTTTTTTCTATCCCCTTGTGGTGATGGTTACGCTGGGCACTGTTATTGGGGCGTTTTGGGGTAAAGATTTCGCGTTGGATTTGATGCTCAAGAAGACGATTATTGTACTGACATCTACTTTTGCCGGTTATTTTATGTCTGTTATTGTGCTGAATGAAATCATCTCTTCGAGTATGTTTAACATGGAGAAGCAATACAAGGCATGTGTTAGGCTCGTGGCTTATTCTTCGTCCATTTTGTTGTGCATAAACACTATTGTTGCGATTGTTCCCGACTGGTTTATTTTACGGATAGTCTATCTCTATACGGCTTATGTAATATGGGAAGGTTCCGGTATTATTTTCAACGGATTGGAAGATAGTAAAAAAGGGATTTTCACGGCAATTAGCTTTGTTTTATTGTATGCGTCTCCCCTCTTTATTGAAAAATTAATGTACTTGATGATGAAATAATCGAGCAAATAGTATGGAAAAAACAAAAAGCGATTCGTTAAAGATAAATATCAAAAATAAAAGAGCGGCTTTTGATTATGAGTTGCTTAATACATATAATGCGGGTATTGTTTTGGTTGGCACGGAGATAAAGTCAATCCGGCAGGGAAAAGCAAGTCTGGTAGATACTTTTTGCTTCTTTTCAAATGATGAGTTGTGGATAAAAAACATGAATATTTCGGAATATTTTTACGGTTCATACAACAATCACTTGCCAAGAAGAGACCGGAAACTACTGCTTAATCGAAAAGAGCTGGATAAAATCCGCCGGCAAACGAAAGAAACCGGTTTTACTATTGTTCCGGTCAAACTTTATTTGGATGAAAAAGGATTGGCAAAAGTCCAGATAGCCGTAGCTAAAGGAAAAAAATCGTATGATAAGCGCGATTCCTTAAAGGCGAAAGATGACAGGCGAATGATGGACCGGGCGATGAAGAAGTTTTAAAAAATCCGGATCTTGGTTTTATTAAGAAGGTTCTTAATTGATTTCCAGTTAACAACGGTAGTTTAATTTTGTATTACTATTATCTATCCTGTTTTTACAAAACATTTCGTATAAATAGGATAGATAATAGTAATGCAAATTTTTTTTATTTCTTTTTTCCTATCGTTTGAGTTAGTACAGGTATTTGAGTATTTTTCAACTTCAAAGCCTTACTTACCGTTTCTGCGTCGAAAAATCCTCTAACTACGGTTCCCAAGTCGGCAGATGCACAGTATAAATAAATATTTTGTGAAATAAAACCTGCATTTACCGGAGAATATTCATCTTTGTTTTTAGCAACAAATACAATGTTAATGGGCGCTTCTCCTACGAAGTCTTGTTTTCCCATCTCTTTTCTCACATCATCCTTATTTACCTGTATCAGCTTGTTGGCACGAGCATCGTAGAGGTATGCCCCCGATTTTTTTACGACATAAAGCTCTAACTCCTGCTTATCCATTGCCGATGGAGCAGTGCGCTTATTGGCGCGATTATAGCCCCACGCTGCCCAAAGGAGATTAGATAACGTTTGATTATCAATGTCTTCTGAACTAAATTCCCGATGTGTTGAACGTTTGCTTAACGCTTCCATAAGAGGCATTCCACCGCTTTTTTGAGGTTCGGGAAGCGAAATGTCCTGTGCCGAAACTTGAATCAACATAAATAATCCTAAAATAGTAATAACTTGTTTTTTCATACGTAAATAATTTAATTAAAGTCACAAATATATAAATTTGGGGTCAAATAGAAAAAACGCATTATTATAACTTTTATTAAAAGAATTTCAATTGCTATTCCAATTTGTCCCTAAATTTTTACGCTATTGTAATTGATGGATCCAAATAAATATCTTGAATCACGTTTAGCAGTTCAATGCCGTCTTTCATAGGTTTTTGAAAGGCTTTTCTTCCGCTGATTAATCCCATACCGCCTGCACGCTTATTGATAATGGCAGTGATGGCGGCATCCTTTAGGTCGGATTTGCCGAGCGACTCGCCGCCCGAGTTGATTAATCCAACCCTGCCCATATAGCTGTTTGCCACTTGATAACGACACAAGTCAACCGGATGTCCGGATGTGAGTTGAGTGTAAACCCTGTCATCGGTTTTTGCGAATTTCAAGGCTGTAAATCCACCGTTAGTAGTGGGTATCTTTTGTTTCACAATATCGGCTTTAATGGTCGCTCCAAGATGATTAGCCTGTCCGGTTAGGTCAGCTGCCGTGTGGTAGTCCACATTGTCTTTTTTGAAATTGTTATTGCGCAGGTAACACCATAAAATAGTTGCCAATCCCAATTCATGTGCATACTCAAACGCTTCGGCTATTTCGACAATCTGCCGGCGACTCTCTTGTGAACCAAAATAAACCGTTGCTCCTACTGCCGCAGCTCCCATATTCCAAGTCTCTTTTACTGTTCCGAAAAGTATTTGGTCGTAAGTATTCGGGTAGCTCAACAGCTCGTTGTGGTTGATTTTGACGATAAAAGGGATTTTATGTGCATATTTTCTCGACACGGCACCCGGCACTCCAAAAGTAGAGGCAACCGCATTACACCCTCCTTCAATAGCGAGTTTTACAATATTTCCGGGGTCGAAGTAGAGCGGATTTGGAGCAAAAGAGGCCCCCGCCGTATGTTCTATTCCTTGGTCTACCGGCAGAATAGAGACATATCCGGTACCGGCTAATCGTCCGTGTTGCAGGATTCTCTGTAATATTATTAATGGTTGGCTGGTTACGGTCACTGTTTACCCATACCTTTTCGATAATTTCCGGGGAAGGTATGTGTAATAGTGATTTGTCGATTGTTTGGCAGGTATGTCCGAGAAGATACTCTTCCTGATCACCTAATAAGTTTCTAATTTTTTTCTGATTCCATAATGTAGTTTTTTCTTAAAACAAGCTATGGATAGTTTTTGTTTATGTGTCTATTTTTATTGCTCTAAATGTTGCCGGATTGCAAGAAAGCGTTCGATGATTTTCTCCGGGTCAGCTTCCGGAGAAATGCTCCATATAGCGCCTAATACTGCTACTCCGCCAAATTTATACGGTTTTAACAAGGGCAATGTATTTGTATCTATTCCGCCAAGTGCAATTACTTTTTCGTTAATTAAACCCACTCCGGAAGCTTCAAGAAGTTCTTTGCCGGAAAAAGAAGCCATGTATCCGGCTTTGGAAATGCTGTTAAAAACAGGACTTAGAAAAACATAATCATGTCTGTTTGCCGTTTTCAATTCCGGTATTGAATGACATGATTGGCTGGTTTTTATATTTTTTGTTCCGTTGTATACCGGATTCCTCCGGTTGAGGTGCACTCCGCGTACATTATACTTTTCCGCCAATTCAAAAAAATCATGAAGCATAATTCTTTTGTGATATTTTGGGGAAATGGATGAAAGAAATTGCTCATACTCCTCTTTCGTCATATCCGGCTTTCGTAAGTGTAAAATTTCTAATCCGGTATCGAAAAGGGCATTGATATGTTCAACCTCATTTGCAAAAGAAAATGGATGTGTTATTATGAGTAGAGAATTCATATTCTATCCTCCGCACACTGCTTTTATCATTGTTACTTTTACTCCTTCCGTTAGAATAAAACCACCCCAGTCTTCTTTTTTTATTACCTTGTTGTTTACGGCAAAAGCAATTCCAACCGGTTTTGTTTTCAACGTTTCCAATAGGCTTGACAGCGTACTTCCTTCGTGGATTTCGCAGGGTTTGTTATTTACTTCTATTTTCATTATTTATAAATTTAAGAAGAATTAGATGTGTTAAGAATTCCAATTTATATTGAACTTTCTCGACTTTTTAATATTTTCGGATCAAAAAAATGATTTACAGCCCCATGCCCATGCCCGATTTTAACGTCTTTACCTGCATAGAGCGCATGAATAATATAATCTTTGGCAGATATGAATGCTTCGCGCAAATCTTCGCCCAAGGCCAAGTAAGAAGCAATTGCTGCAGATAGTGTGCACCCTGTTCCATGTGTATTTTTTGTTTCGATAAACGGAGTGCGTATTCCCTGTCCGTTTTTCCCTTTTTCAAAGAGTATATCGACCGATTCGTTTCCGGGCAGATGCCCGCCTTTCATCAAGACGGCATTGCACCCTTTTTGCAGCAAGAACTCTGCGGCGGCTTGCATATCATCGGGCGATGAGATTTTTATTCCGGTAAGCACTTCTGCCTCTGTTATATTAGGCGTGATGACGGTTGTCTGCGGGAAAAGAATCTGTTGCATAGTTTCTATTGCATCATCAGCAATCAACTTGTTGCCGCTGGTAGAAATCATAACCGGATCTAACACGAAAAAACGAGGACGAAACCGTCCAAGACATTTGCTTATGATTTCGATTGACTCCTTATTATATAGCATCCCTGTTTTTACCGCATCAATCGTGAAGTCTTCAAAAACAGCTTCCAACTGATCTTTCAGTACAGAAGCCGGAACTCCCTGTATGGAGCGCACTCCCAACGTGTTTTGGGCTGTAATGGCAGTAATTGCACTACAAGCATACACTCCCAACGAGGATATGGTTTTAATATCAGCCTGAATACCGGCACCTCCGCTACTGTCGGATCCGGCAATGGTCAAAACAACTGGATAACGGTTCATAATAGGGATGAAATTTCGGTGGAGTTGTAAAATTATTATAGAATACTGGAAATCAGTAGAAAAATAGTTGATTTTGTGTTTATGACGATAAAAATAACCCTTTACTGTCCCGATTACCAAAGTCCAAAGATAAAAAGAAATGGCAGAAAATTGAACAAAAAACAAAATTATTTATGCAAGATGCTGGAAAGATCAACACAGAGGGTATTGAGGGGAATAATTACCGGTTTTTAGGTGCCAAAATACATCGTGATTTCCGGAAAACGTATTGTTTTTAATACTGTGAAATCATTTGAAAGCTTTTAACTTGGCTTTCTTTATATCAATTGCGGGTATATCTAAAAATGGTATATTTAGGATGTTTTACTACAAACTTAAGCTTTGCTATTGTAGAAATATGCGTTTTCTTAAGATGCTCTTGCCGGTTGGATCTTTTGTGAAATCAGCTAAAAATTCAGGCTTTAGAGACATCTTATCAACTCTTTTTTTCTGAACTCTTAATAAACCTAAATGTTAATGTGCTTTTTTTAAGATATTTTTTGCTAATGATGATGAATAATTGTGATAAATAAATTATATTTGCCACAATTTGGGTTTCTGGGATTTTAACATAGTATAAAAACACGATATGAAAACACAAATCATATTTCAATTAATAATTAACTATAATAATATTCATTAGTAATGAGAAAGTTTTTATTGTCTTTATTGTTATTCAGTACGGCTTTCGGGTTAGTGGCGCAAGAGCGGAAAATCACAGGGGTGGTGTCCGATAATTTTGGTCCGGCTGCGGGAGCGAGTGTGCGAGTTGAAAACACCAACAGAGGTGCGATCGCGGGTTCTGACGGAGAGTTTACAATTTCGGTTGCCAACGGGGAAACGGTAGTTATCTCTTTTTCCGGATTGGAAACGAAAAGAATTACAATTAATGCCGGTACTCCTGACCACCTAACGGTAAACTTGGAGGACGATGTTAAAGTAGTTCAAGAAATTGTGATAACAGGTGCTTATGGAGTACAGAGGAAAAGTGACATGACCGGCTCTACGTCCCGAATTGGTGCGGACAAAATGAGAGAATCCGTTGCAACGTCGCTTGACCAAGCCATGCAAGGGCGTTCTACAGGGGTACAGGTTACGCAAGGTTCCGGTCAGCCGGGTGAGGCTGCCAATGTAACTATTCGTGGTATCAGTTCCTTGGGGAATAATCAGCCATTGTATGTAGTAGACGGTATGCCTATGAACAACAGTGGTGATGTAAGTTCGAATCCATTGGCATCTATCAATCCGGCGGATATTGTATCCATGGATATATTAAAAGATGCTTCGGCTACGGCTATTTATGGTTCTCGTGCCGCTAATGGGGTTATCATGATTACTACTCGTAAAGGGCAAGATGGCGAGGCTCGTATCTCTTATGACGGGCAGATTTCGCTCTCTCAGTTGCCGAAGAAAGTTGATATGATGAACCTGAGAGAGTTTGCAGAATATAAAAACAGCACGATTGATATATTCGGACTTCCTGATGACAATTTACAAAGACCTGAATTTTTAGGAAAAGGTACTGATTGGCAGGATGAGCTTTACCGGTTGGGGATCTCTCATAATCATCAAGTTTCAGTTTCGGGAGGGGATGCTAAGACCATATATGCCATTTCAATGGGATACGGAGACCAAGAAGGAATCGTAATAAATACAGATTTTCAACGTTTTAACGGACGTATAAACTTGGAAACACAAGCAAAAGACTGGTTGAAAGTAGGTGTCAATATGGCTTACACACATATTAATAAAACATCATTAACATCTAATGACGGTGCGCTAGATGAGGGAATTATTATATCGTCGCTGCTCTCTTTGCCTTCTAACCCGGTAAAAAATATAGATGGAAATTTCTCCGGGCCTGAAAATGAGAACGGTGTTAAGTTGAATCCGATCGCGTTGGCTTTAATCCAGCCGGTTAAAAGAAAGGAACAAAATGTGTTAGGTAATATCTATACACAAGTGCAGTTTTATAAGGATTTGTCGTGGAGAACTGAATTTGGTTTTGATTATACACGTGCAGAGGAAGAACAATTTTATCCGACTTACGTATTTGGCGTAGTTAAAAACGACCGGTCGGAGTTGGAACGTTTGGATGCCAATAACTTTTATTGGAGAGCAAGTTCTTTTATGAACTATATAAAAGATTTTAAAGTAAACGGACTCAAGAATTCGGTTAACGGAATGGTTGGGGTTGAAGCCTCGGAAGCTTCATTTAGAGGAACAACTCCTTCGGTTTTTGATTTGTTGTCGAATAGTGTGCCAAGTATGGCTTTGGGAAGTAACTCTACCGTTCAAGAATTCAAAGGATCGAATGCAATGGCTTCGGCATTTGCCCGTGCTGTTTACAACTATGGCGATCGTTATTTATTAACAGCTACCGGACGTTTTGACGGTTCTTCCAATTTTGCGGCAGGTAATCAGTGGGGATTCTTCCCTTCGTTAGGATTTGCATGGAGGGTAGAGAACGAACGGTTTGCTAAAAGTGAAGGTTTTAGAAATATTTTCTCTGCATTTAAAGTCCGTTTAGGATACGGAGAGACAGGTAACGCAAATGCTACGCCTGCACACCGGGGATATGTACAGTTGCAGGAAAATAAAAGCGGTGTGCTTGTTGTTCAACAAGTGAACTATACAAACCCGAATCTGAAATGGGAGACAAACTTTACTTACAACGTAGGGTTGGATTTAGGATTTGGTAAGCAAGGGCGCATTAATTTGACAGCAGACGCATTCTACAAGGAAAATCAAGATTTGTTGTTGGCTCCGGAGTTACCTGCTTTTGTATCTCAGGCTACAGGTGATGATAATTGGATGTTTATGACTACTCCTTATGTAAATGCGGGATCTATTCGTAACGTAGGTTATGAACTCTCTCTTAATACACAAAATATCAAAACGGAGAAGTTTACGTGGGAAACAAATATTAACTTCACACAAGTAAAAAATACGGTAATCAGTACCGGTGTTACCGAAGATCCAATTAGAACTACTCCGGCGTATAGATATAGAACAATTGGCCAGTATCCTAATAGAACGGCAAAGGGAGAAGCTCCGGGTAAATTTTGGGGTTATAAAGTAGAAGGTATTGTTCAGAATACACAGCAATTGATGGAACTTAAAAGTCAAGGAAGAACTGCAATTGGAACGCAAGTTGGAGACCTTATATTCAGTGAAGAGGAAATGTTTATTGGAGACCCTAATCCGTTGTTTACCGGTGGGATAGGGAATACATTTACTTATGGACCATGGTCTTTGACTATTTTCTTTACTGGTTCTTATGGTAACGATGTGTTTAACATGACAAAGATGAAGACTGAAGGCATGGATAGTGAGTGGGTAAACCAGACAACTAGTGTAAAGGATTTTGCCCGTGTGGTGGCAGTTCCTGAGTTGGACTTTGTTGATGCCAATGGAAATGATGTTAAATATTATAAGGTAGAAAACTCAAATACTTCTATGCCTCGTCCGGATACGGAAGATGCCAATGGTAATGTGGGTAAAATATCAGATCGTTACGTAGAAGACGGATCGTATATACGTCTTCAAAATATCTCTCTAACTTATACGTTGCCGGCAGCGGTAAATAAGAAATTACACATCAATAATTTGAGGGTTACTGCTAACGCACAAAACGTATATACATTTACAAAATATTCAGGATATGATCCGGAAGTAATGGATGCGACACGAGGTGTACTTGGACAGGGTGTTGATACCGGTCGCTATCCTTCTCCTCGTATGTATTCGTTAAGTCTTGGTTTTGAATTTTAATAAATAAATAAGTATATGAATAAGTATAAAGTAATAATAGTTGGATTATTAGGCTTGTTTTTTACAAGTTGTGAGGATTTTTTGGACAGACCGTCCGAAGACAATCTTCCTGTGGAGGACTATTGTAAAACGGAGAAAGAGTTAAACGCTTTGACCGCGGTTTTATATGGAGGTATGGTGTGGAACGAATACCAGGATAAGTTTGCATGGTGTGCTCATGAGTTGATGTCCGGAAACGTATACCATGAATATGGTGCAGAGGGACAGTTCTTTTTCTTTAATATTGAGAAAACAAATACCATTATGTCGCTTGGTTACACAAGTTTGAATGCTGTTGTAGCAAGGGCTAATACACTGATAAATGAAATGCCGGGGTTGGCAAGGGCTAACGGAATTCCGGAAGATGTTATTAGGCGTGGAGTAGCTGAAGCTAAAATGTACCGCGGTATGGCTTATTTCCTTCAGACAGAACTTTGGGGAGAGGTGCCGGTAGTGTTGAATAATGCGAAAGTAATCAGTGAAAATACATCAATGAACGTTCCTCGGGCTAAAAGAGAGTTTATTTTTAAGTTGATCGAAGAAGATTGGAAATATGCTGAAAATAACCTTCCGGATGCATCTTGGGGTGAAGGATGGCGCGTAACTAAATGGAGTGCCAAGGGTATGTTAGCCAAGTTATACTTAACAATGGCTTCTTGTCAAGATGAAGAGGTTGCTCTTTGTAGATATGACCCGGCCGAATATTACACAAAAGCAAGAGATTATGCCAAAGATGTTTTGGAAAATTCTCCTTATTCAATAGAGGACAATTATACAAATGTTTTTATACAAAATAACAGAGCAAGCAATGAATCTCTTTTTGCATTGCAGTTTTATGATGGCAGGTATGGTGTAGGATCTTCCCGGCAAATACAATTCGGACGTTCTTCGGTATGGAATGGAGACTTGGACGTGTATGGTGGAGGTAAAGGATTAACGGTTACGTTGTTCGAATCGTTTGATATGCAAAAAGATACTCGTTTGAAGGAGACTTCTTTATATAGCGATGGAACAAAAAGTGATCTTACTGTTACTCTGCCTAATGGTAAACCGGCAGTACTGAATAATCCTGTATATACATTAGCTAATGGAGATTTGTACAGTTATTTTATCAATCCGAACGGACAATTTCCGACTGGTGCTCCTTTTGGTTCTGAGACAGTAGGGTATACTCTTAATGGAATAAAGAAATATGTATATGGCTACAAACCGCTGGGAGATAAATTCTCTTGTCCTATGAGAACAGACTTCTTGCGCGTGGCAGATGTGAAATTGATAGTAACGGAAGCTGAAATGTGGTTGCAGGGTGCAACAGCAGTAGATGCTTACTCGTCTGCTTCAGAAGCGTTGGGTCCGTTGAATGACGTTAGAAAAAGAGCTGGATTAGATCCGGTAAATTCTATCGCCTTGTGTGTTCCGGAAATTGAAAAAACCGTAACTATTCCTTATACAAATAAGGGAGGTATTTCTGTATCTATAGATTTTCCAACTTTCGAATCTACCTACGACTTGTTGTTAGAGAGACGCTGGGAGTTTGCCTTAGAGTGTCAGTCATGGTTTGACTTGAAGCGTGTAGCTTATAGAGACAAAGTTAAGGCAACACAATTTATAGAGCAGCAGGATCGATCATGGGCATATAAGCCGAAATTGGATCTTGAAGGAACTCCTACAGTTAAGGGAGATTATCAAAGACAAAGAATCATGTTCAGACTGGGAGAGGCCCTTGGTTATACGCCTGAAGAAATGCCGACAGTCGATGAGAAAAAAGTCTATTATGAAGACTTGAAATGGTTTTTGCCTCTACCTCAGGATGTGCTAAGTAGCTCTCCGGCATTGTCGCAACCTGCGCAAGGATTTGAGGGAATACTGGATAATCAGGATGAGTTTGGACGTTTCTCTAACTATCCGTTTTAATAAGGTTTAATGTAAAAAGAATATATAGTATGAAACCCGCATGAACTAACGTTCGCTAATAGAGAATGAAAATGCTTGCGGGTTCCATACGACCTTAATGTTAAAAATAAAATATTTACGTATGAAAACAATAAAGAAAATAGTTCCGTTTTTTATTTTGGCATGCCTGTTGGGGGGCATGGCGATATCGTGCGAGGACGACTGTGGATGTGAACCACGGATTAGCCATGTAATAACATCCAGCATTACCTCTCCGGTAGACTCTATCATTGTGGCTTCTTCTGCGGGAAGTTCCATTATCATTGTGGGTGAAAATTTGGCAAGTGTAACAGGAATCTCGTTTGTAAATACGAGTTTGTCCCTAAACTTTCCAGTTACGCTTAATTCCTCTTTTGTTACAGATAATGCTATTATCTTAAAAGTGCCGCAAGAAGTAGACCAGACAACCACAGAGATGGTCTTGACTACATCGGAAGGACGTGTTGTCTCTTATCCGTTTGCGGTAAATATCCCGGCTCCAAGAATAGATATGTTCTACTCGGAGTTTGTTGAAGCCGGAGATGTACTCCGGATAAAAGGTGCTTACTTCTTCGATCCGAAAGTTTTCTTTATTACCGAGGATGGTAAGACTGAATTTGAAGCAACTGATGTAACCCTTGTCGGATCATCCATAGCCAAAGTGACCGTTCCTGACCAATTAGGAACCGAAAGCTATAGCAATATGACTATTAAGATGGTAACGCAAGCCGGTACCTCTTTTTCCGAGATTCTTTTCAGAGACAGAAGAAACATTATTTTTGATTTTGATAACAAGTTTGCGGCTGATCTTGGCATGCTTAAGCAAGGGATCTTGCCGGTTGAATGGCGGGATGATAATGACTTATTTATAGAAGCAAGCGACATGTTTGACTTGCCTGAAATAGGTTGTGATAGAGGGTATACTGCTATTAATCAAACATCATACGGACCGGATAATGGTAGTGTTATAACAGGAATTACCAGTCCGGATAATCTGGAAGTGAATTTGCTCGGAGAGTTTGTTTCGAGGAGAATTCGTGATTTGGTATTAAAGTTTGAGATTTATGTGCCGGCAAGCCATCCGATAAAAAATAAAAGCGCGAATATTTATCTTACAACAAAACAGTCGAATGCCTCTTCTCTTAAAGATGACCTTGGACGTACATTAACAAATAAACCAGCAGATGAGTATGGATCGCCGGGGGCTTTTTGGAATCCGATGGAGTTAAAAATAAAAAAAGAAGGGGATGAATGGTCGGTAGATAACGCCGATGCTTCTGTAAAGGATTTTTATACTGATGGATGGATGACGGTAACCATACCTCTCTCTTCTTTTGTGTGGAATCCGTCACTTAGAGACCTTCGTACCAATATGAGTAGTTTTGGTATGAGTGATCCTTATACAAAAGCTGATGCAACTCTTAATCCGAACGATATTTATAATATTGCTTTCTTATGGAATCCTACGGCTGGCGATGGCAACCAACCTGCTAATTTTATTGCATTCTTTGATAATTTCCGTATTGTACCGGAAGACGGTGGAGGTGCTATATTTGGTAAATTCGGAGCAAGAACAGGAACCGAGAGCTGGTGGGGGGTATCTTTATCTTTACGTCACTTTGACAATCAATAATTTATTAATTTTATAAATAGGAAATATGCAATTGATTCATAAATCATATAAGACACTAATAGCAGCGGTATTAAGTGTTTTTGTCGTGGGATTATTTTTTCAATCCTGTGAAAAAAAAGAAGAGGTCTTTAGTCTAACCGGATACGGTCCTTCTGAAATTGCTCGCGGAGGAGAGATTTGGTTTACTGGGACAAATTTGAATGAGATAGTTAAAATAGAGCTTCCTAACGGAAGTACATTTGGCAGAGATGGCGATAATGACTTTTTGAGCAGTACGCCGGAGGAAATCAGATTACAAGTTCCGGTAGATTATCCGTTGGGAATTCCGCCTACCCGGATCTATTATACCCTTTCGGATGGCCATCGTGATTCAACAATAGGAAAATTTCAAATTTTCAATACGATTAGAGTAGATGCCATAGAACCTAATGGTGAAGGTAATCCGCTTAAGCCGGGAGAGGAAATTACTCTTCGCGGATTAAACTTGAATGAGGTACTTGCTGTTCAATTCAAAAATGGGGAGAAAGTAGAGGCTGCCAGTTTTATTTCGCATGCAGATGATGCGATTACATTGAACCTTCCTCTATCCGTATGGAGCGGTATGGTAAGTATAGAGGTCTATGGAGCAATTGATGACGCAGGAAATCCAACGAAGGCGTTACTTGATGGTCAGGAAATAACCGTGATAAATCCGGTGTTGAGTGAAATAAACGGTAATAGCGGGGTAGTAACCGTATCTCCTCTTTCGGAAGTAGTGTTATCCGGTTCTTATTTTGGTGTAATTGACCCCAATGATACTGGTGAGATAAATGTGAAATTTACCGGTAGCAATACGATGGTTTCTGGAACAATCAATGTAAATGAAAACAAATTGACATTCAAACTTCCTGCAGATTTGAAGGCAGAACAGGAGATCTCTGTTGTTTTAATGGCGAATAACGCAAATGAAATAGCTTCGACAGTTAAGTTTAAGGTTGAGCCGACTTTTGCTACAGGCTATAGAAATGCTACCTGGGCAGCTCAAGGATCGGTTACGCTGGTTGGACAGAATCTAAATAAAGAGCTTTTCAGTACTGTTCGTTTCGTAAATCCGGAAGGTGGAAGTTCATCCCTGATCTCGGCGGGAAACAGAGAAAATAATGAAAATGGCGATCTAATTATTAAAAACTTATTAAATTCTATATTCACTGGCGATAGAAATAGGTTGGAACTTATTCTGTCTTCTGGCGATACGTTGAGATATCAGCTTGATTTCAACAAAACAGAAATGGACTTTTAATTAGGCTTATATATAGCATTATATGAAAAAGGGGAAGCAGGATTTTGCTTCCCTTTTTTGTCTTTTTAAATAAATTTACTATTTTTATATTTGTAATTGTTTTGATTATGAGTGTGATAAGAAAGTTGCCTATTGGCATACAGGATTTGTAAATATTTACGAACAAATAATTTCTTGTAAGTATGTCATCAAAATTATTTTATATTATTGAAGAGTCCGCTCTGTCCCTAACCGAGGGACAGCGGACAAAATCATATTAGGTACAGTCTTCGGTGACGCTTTGAGATTATTAGACAATATGACGGATAATTATTAAAATATGTCATACAACATATTTCCCCTCAAAAATGCACTATTTTTAATTAAAAAAATTTGTTTTGTATTGCTTTATGCGTATATTTGCCGACATTATAAAAGAAAAAGAGAATATATTTATTAACTTTAAAAATTGTATTTATGAAAAAAATTTTATTTTTAGCAACATTGTTTTTGGCGAGTATTGCCGCTAATGCCCAAAACAACAAAACGGAATTGAACATTTATAATTTGAATTTTGGAACAAATCAACCGTTCGAGGATGGTAGCGTTACGTTTACTTCGGCTTGGGAAATGGCCGGATGGAGTTTTCAAGATGAGGATGGAGCACCAACAGGAGTTCTTGCAGGTGCTACCGATTTTATTCTTGAGGTTGAACCAGCTGAATTTGCTTTTCAAATTAAGGTGCAATATTTAGGGGGAACCGATGATACAGACCCGTCAGTTACTGTTCCGGCGAACACTTCATTAGTGAGAGTAGCTTTGGAGGCAAGCACGTCAAAAGACATTTTGTCAATTAGCATTCAAGATCGTAATTCGTATGCAGGTTATCCGGATTGTCTTGGGTGTACAGAGGCAACTTATGATGGTGCAAGAGGTACTGTTTTCTTGACATCGGCAACGATTGAATTTAATGCTAAGTCAACCGTTACTTACTATCAGTTTGAAGGAGATCAGGTTGGAAAAGTTTTCCCTTCTGTTGACTTAAAACAAACAAATGGGATTTTTGATATGGTTGAAGGTCCTGTTCAAGGTCTTGTACCTTCTGTAGCTACTGTAGCAGCGGGTGGTAATTCGGGAAATGCAATTGAAGTTTATCCGGAAAATTATAACCAAGCAATCCGTCTTTACATTACTCTTCCTACCGGAGCAACGGTAGCTAATATTGAAAGTGTTAAATTTGATCTTGCTTTCCCTGAAGCTACAGGAGATTTTTATAAGCAAGTTTTTGTTTCACTTTATGATAAAGCGAGTGGTGTAATAACATTGAATCCGGTGGATTATCCTAAGATTGCTACTGGTGGTGGATCTTGGACAACAAACACTATCCCTGTAACTTCTAAAATGAAGGAAAATTTGGAAAATTTGACAGCGTTCGACCTTTTCCTTGGTGTTAATACAAGTGCGGCAGACATTGAAAATGACGATAATTTAGAAGGGTCGCCATTATACAAAATCGACAATGTTGCGTTAGTGATCGGTGGAGATGATGGTTATGTATCTCCTGTTGAAGAGCCTGCTCTTTCTGGTGTGGCTTATGTAAACGCTGAGTCAGGTGTTGTAGTTTACACAACTGCAAATGGTATCTTTGTTGAAAGCAATGGCGAAAAAACAACTGTTTTCGGAGTTGACGGACGTGTTGTTACATCTACATTCGACAGTAATATCAGCTTGCAAGGCGGATTGTATATCGTTAAAGTAGGAGATGCTCCTGCTGCTAAAGTTATTGTAAAATAAGAATAACTGAATAATTAGTTAAAAAATCCCTTTCCGGTTTTCCGGAAAGGGATTTTTTAGCTTATGGATTTTGAAAAAAATGATTTAGATGCTTATTTTAATTTCGTTCAATAAATAATTTGATGGAAATCAGGTTTAGCTCTTTATGTTTTTTTTAAAATTTGTAAAGTGAACCGCTCTAAATTAGTAAAACAAAACACTCCAAATTTGTAAAACGAAATTTCCTTATCCTCATTTAGCTGTTAATTGATTTTTTTTTCGTATCTTCGTAAAGTATAGTGGGGATACTTCTTTTTTTTGAAGTGAATTTTTTCGATTCTTCACATTTATTTTAATCACTTAAAAAATTAATATTATGAAGAAAAAATTATTATTATTATCAGGTCTGCTTTTGTTTTTTGGCTGGCAACTTTATGCGGCAGAACCGCTTACTGACGATTATGCAAATAATAAGTACATAGATAATTGGGGAAAATTGAAATTAGTCGGTACTCAACTATCTTCAGAGTCGGGCAATCCGGTTCAGCTAAAAGGGTGGAGTACGCACGGCTGGCATAATGCAGATGTTTTAAAAGCAGTATTTGATTCAAAAGCCGGATTTGCGGGAATGAAATCTTTTGGAGCCAATGTAGCTCGTATTGCGGCATATATATCACCTACAGATGGAGTTAAGGATGCTCAGATTGCGGAAATTATCGCTTGGGTTAAGCGTTGCATGGCGTGGACATACGAGTTGAATATGTATTGTGTGGTTGACTTCCATGTACACGATCCGGGTTTTCCGACCTATTATTTGGAAGGTGGTGAATTGAATAGAAGTGCGGAAGGTTTTTTCAGGGAGATTTGCGAAGAGGCTGTTCAAAAAGGCTACAACCACGTGATGTATGAAATTTGTAATGAGCCAAGCGGCAAAAATGTATCCATACCCGGACTGTTCGGTACTCCTGGTGCACCGCAAACATGGGAGGATGTAAAAGAGTATGCGGCAAAAATATTACCGGTTATAGAAGAAAGCGATCCTAATGCGGTAGTTATTATCGGGACTCCGAGTGCTTGCTTACGCGTAGATTTGGCTGCAAAAACCCCTATATCCGTTCGTGAAGATTCTAAGCTGAATATTATGTATACATTCCATTTTTATGCCGACTCTCACATCGAAGATTTTAATAAATATTTAAAACCGGCTGTTTCGCAGATTCCGGTATTTGCAACTGAGTGGAGTGTAACCCATGCTAATGGTAGTGGTAATCCGAATTACAGCCATTCAACAACATTTACTGATTTTTGCAGAGAAAATAAAATCAGTTGGTGTTCATGGAGTTGGTGTGGTAAACGAGAGACGTCTGCTGCATTATTGCCGAATTTAAGAATTACCGATTCAAATAAAGAATCTTGGATTTACACGGAAGAGAATCTTACGGATGTTGGTCGTTTCATAAAAGATAAATTGCAGGAAAAAAGCAGTAATTCCGTTTCGGATGTCAAAAACATACAATTCGGCATCTATCCAAACCCTGCCAAAGGCGGCGTTTTTACTATCTCTTTGGAAGATAACAGTATGACAACTCTCTTGGTTTCGGATGTACAAGGCAAAACGGTTTATAGTTCAACTATAAGCACTAAGGATGCAACAGTTAATGCAAGCTTAAAAACAGGCGTCTATCTTGTTACCGTAAAAAATGAAAATGGAGTAGGGGTGCAGAAGTTGGTGGTTGAGTAAATGAGAATTTAAAATTTTAAGGTTTAAGAAGCTTTTGGTCTCAAATAGTTTCTTAAACCTTAAGCTATTTTGGAAAGTTCAGTAAATGCAAGAAAAGAGTTTTTTATTTTTGATAGAAAATCCTGCTTTTGATGCCGTTTTTGAAGTAATTTTGTTGTAAAATCAGTTGTTTTCTGTATCTTATTTCCAACACAAGACTTGATGTTGTACTGATTATAATACAATTACCCCGATTTTCATTCATAAATGGGTGAAATCGAGGTAATTTTCAGGGGATATGAGCGATGTTGCGTACCTGACGGCACGCTGTCCGGCAGGGGCATTTATTTTCTACCGGACTCAAATGCCTAACGGCATTAAAAAAGATCTCTCTATTTTTTTATTACCTGCTGATTGCATATAATATAAATTAATTTTGAAGACATACTTACTTGTGAAATATCCCTACTTTATTCGTAATACTCAAACTGCCTTTCCGTCCAAGAAGTAGATTTATCCCCTACATATTCAACTTTTTTAGTCCAGTTTCCTTGTTGGTCAAATTCGTATTCGTACCGTTGAGGTAAAAATGGTTTACCCTCTTCATCGGTGCCCTCTTGCAATATCAGATTGCCTTTTTTGTCGTATTTGAATGAGACATTCATCAGCGTTTCTCCTTCGGGCGAGAAAACAGTCAGCGTATTTCGTTCACCATTTTTATCGAACGCTTCTTTCCTGTGATTGATCAGCTTATTTTCGCTGTCATAAATTTTGGTTTCGACAGGAAACTCGTTTTTATCTAATTGGCGGATCTCTTTCCGTTGTAGTTTTCCCCTTGAATTATAGTGCGTCTCTGTAACGGTATGTGTTGTGTCGCTGTAATCAAGTTGCACAGAACCGATTAACCCGTCGCCGCTATTGATTAACAATACTTCGTAAATTCGTCCTTTTTTATCATAGATACGCCTTGCCTTATCGCTGAAACCACCATTGGCATCGTAATTCAGCACTTCAATAAGTTGCTTTTGCTCGTTATACAGATAATCCGTGTATCCGACCTCATTTCCTTGCTTATCAATATGTGTAACTTTGGAAAAGTAACCCTGCTCGTCGAAATTCATAATCAAATCCCAGCCTTCCTGACGATACAAGTCGCCTTTCTCTACTTTCCCGAATTTCTCTACCGTAAGATACTGTAATTCGATTATCTGCTTCACTTGTCCTTGAACGGACATCTCTTGTAGATCGGTCTTTTTCTTTGCCGTACAACCCAATAAGGCGATTAATAGGAGAATTGAAAAAACACTTCCGAAACTTTTTTTATAATTCATTTTTTTATGGTTTTAATCCAATTTCATTTAGTCTAAGATGAATTATATTAATCCTTGTATCTTCGCTCCGTTAGATCATTTATGTGCTTGCGCTCTTTTAATTCAACGCAAAGTTCACAAAGGAGCGAGGTGCAACGTCTTTTTCTTAACTAAACGACATTGGGTTCTAATTATGTTTATTTTTTCTCAATCAACTCAAAATCCAGCTGCTTCTTCTCTAAATTCGTTTTTGCAATTCGGACAATCACCTCATCGCCAAGTTGGTAGGTTTTGTGAAAACGTCTTCCAATGAGCTGGTAATTTTTTTCATCAAATATGTAATAATCATCGTCCAAATTACGTATAGGAATCATTCCCTCGCATTTATTTTCGGTTAGCTCGACATAAATTCCCCACTCCTGTATGCCGGAGATGACGCCATCGTAAACTTTCCCGATTTTATCGCTCATAAATTCTACCTGCTTGTATTTGATAGAAGCTCGCTCGGCATTTGCCGCTACCTGCTCCATATTTGAACTGTGCTTGCAAAGATCCTCGTATTTTCCTTGATCGGCACTTCTTTTTCCTTCTGCATAGCGGTCCAGCAAGCGGTGTGCCAGCATATCCGGATAACGGCGGATAGGCGATGTAAAATGCGAATAGTAGTCAAATGCCAATCCGTAATGCCCCGCATTGATTGTCGTGTAAATAGCTTTTGCCATGGAGCGGATTGTAATTGTTTCAATCAGATTTTGCTCTTTTTTTCCTTGCACCTCATCCAGTAACTGGTTGATAGATGATGATATTTCCGTATTCTTTCCGGTCGTTTTCAGCTTATATCCGAATCTGCCGATAAATTGAGATAGATTTGCCAGTTTTTCAGGGTCAGGCACATCATGAACCCGGTAGATAAATGTTTTGGCTTTCGACCTTTTATCCTTTACTTTTCCGATGTGCGTGGCTACTGTTTTATTAGCAAGAAGCATAAACTCTTCAATTAATTTATTGGAATCTTTTGCCTCTTTAAAATAAACACTAAGGGGTTTTCCTTTTTCATCTATTTCAAAACGTACCTCTGTGCGCTCGAAAGCGATGGCGCCGTTGTCGAAACGAAGTTGCCGCAGTTTTTTTGCCAGCTTGTCGAGAGTCAGAATTTCTTCCGAAAAATCGCCGTTGCCGGTCTCAATGATTTCTTGCGCCTCTTCATAAGTAAAACGGCGGTCGGAATTGATGACCGTATGCACAATGTTATAATGGAGGACATTCGCCTCATCGTCCATTTCAAAGATAACCGAGTAGCAAAGTTTTTCCTCATTTGGGCGAAGAGAGCAAAGCCCGTTAGACATCCGTTCGGGCAACATAGGGATGGTTCTGTCTACCAGGTAAATGGAAGTTGCCCGTTTTTCTGCTTCCTCGTCAATTATATCGCCCTCTTTAATATAATGCGTAACATCGGCAATATGAACGCCGACTTCCCAATTTCCGTTTGCCAATTTCCGTACGGAAAGCGCATCGTCAAAATCTTTTGCATCCTTTGGATCGATTGTAAAAGTTGTGATAGAGCGGCAATCCAACCTGTGGGCAATCTCCTTTTCAGTTATTTTATCCGGAATCTTTTCTGCATAAGCTTCTACCGTTTCCGGATAGGAGTAAGGCAACCCGAATTCCGCTAAAATCGCATTCATTTCGACATTATTATCCCCGGTAGATCCGAGAATATCTATCACTTCTCCTACCGGATTACGATCCCACTCTTTCCATTCAATGATTTTCACAACAGCCTTGTCTCCTGTTTTTCCGTTGCCAATCTGGTCTTTCGGAATAAAAATATCATTATTCAAATACTTGTTATCGACCGTAAGAAATGCAAAGTTATCCATTACGCGCAGCTTCCCGACAAACGTATCCTGCATCCGTTTCAGCACTTCAAGTACTTCTCCTTCTTGCATGTGGCCTTTACGGCGGGCAAACAATTGTACCCGGACAATGTCGCCGATAATGGCTTTGTTTATGTTTTTTTCTACAATAAAAATATCTTCTCCGCCGTCTTCCGGAACAAGGAAAATCTTTCCGCCGCTTTTCCGCTCTAATTTTCCTTCTACGCAGCCACCGCGCTCGTTCGACTTATATCTTCCGTGCCACGGTTCCAATAGGAAATTTTCTAACACCAGTTCCGAAAGGATATTGATCAACTGCTGCTTTTGGGGCTTAGTAGTC
>QMCD01000594.1_pt1 | contig 24904 bp, 23 predicted proteins | sample 1821841 | NCBI WGS metagenome assembly QMCD01 (sample SAMN01991225, study PRJNA193472) | Termite gut metagenome, whole genome shotgun sequencing project. | isolation source: worker | host: Macrotermes natalensis | reverse complement strand
GCATCCTGTTCAACGACATTGCCCTGAGTGACGGCGGTTATATATTCCTCGCCGACAGCGACGGTAAGATTATTTACCATCCCCGGCACCAGCTGCTGGCTGCCGGACTGGCTGAGGAGCCCGCCACGGTACTGGCCGGCCAAAGCGGCCGCCACCGTGAGGGCCGCCGGGAAATCATCATCCGCTCGGCCGGCTATACCGGATGGTCAGTGATCGGCGTCATCCCGCTCAGCCGCCTGAACTTTGACGTCCAGCAGAACCTGCTGTTTTTGATGGCGATGCTGCTTATGTATTTTGCCCTGCTGATCTGGGTAAACGCCTTTCTTTCGGACAAACTGACCGATCCTGTCAAGAAACTGGAACGGTCGGTGCTGGAAGTGGAAACGGGGCATTTTCCGATGGAAATCTATGACGGCGGCTCCCATGAGATTCAGCAGCTGGGACATTCTATCCGCCAGATGACCGCGCTGATTCAAAAACAGGCTGGTGATATCGCCGACGAACGGATCCGCGAGCAGAAAAGCAAGCTGAATTTCCTGCAGGCTCAGATTAATCCCCATTTCTTATATAATACCCTAGATATCATCGTCTGGTTTATTGAAAAACAGCGTTATACGGATGCCCTGCTGGCGGTGTCCGCCCTAGGGCGGTTTTTCCGCCTAAGCCTCAGCCAAGGCAAAGACATGATCACCGTGCGGGATGAAATGGAACATGTACGCAACTATCTGACCATCCAAAAGATGCGCTATAAGAACAAATTTGAATATCATTTAAAGGCAGCGGAAGGAACCTTGGATCTTATTTGTGTCAAGCTGGTGCTTCAGCCGCTGGTTGAAAATGCCATCTATCACAGCATCGACTTTATGACCGACAACGACGGAGAGATCATTATTTCGTCCTGGCTTGACGGCGGCTGTCTTTGCCTGAGCGTCAGTGACAACGGCCTAGGGATACCGCCGGAACGGGTGCCGCAGCTTTTGAGCGAAACCGCCACCCTCAGTAAAGGTTCCGGGGTCGGCCTGAAGAATGTCCATGAACGGATCGTCCTATATTTCGGTGAAGAATATGGCGTGAACATTCAAAGCGAACCGGATGTCGGAACTATGGTCACTGTCCGGATGCCCGCCCTTCCCGGTCCGAAAAAGGAGGAACATGATGAAACTGCGTAGCGACCGGCTTGTAGCGCTTTTACTGCTGATAGCTGCCGCCGCCTTGCTGCTGGCGGCCCTGTACCAGAACACCCGGGCGGCGGAACCGCCGCAGGTGTACAATGTCTCCGTTTTGGTGTATGCTTCCGGCGACCGTTTTATGAAAGGCCTTGAGCAGGCCGCCGTGGACTTAAATGTCGACCTGCGGATAGCGACCGGCTATACCGCCCACGACGGAACCAGACAGCTGGAATATCTGCGGCGGGAGCTGGAAAACCAAGCCGATGCGGTGGTGATATATGCCGAGGACAGCGCCGCCGTCACGTCTTACCTGAACAGCCGGCAGCTGCCGGTGCTCGTAACCTACGGACTGCCACTGGAAACGCTGACCACCATCCATCCCCATGTCGGCGCGGATGACCTTGCGCTGGGCAGACGCCTGGGCGAACAGATCGCCGCGAACGACAGCGCTTTTTGCCAGATCCTGCTCCCGCTCTATAGCAACGCTTCCCACAGCCGGCGGCTGGAGGGCATCAAAGCCGTGCTTTCCGAACATCAGATTCCTTTCAGTGTCCGCTTCCATGAAACGCCGCTGGAATACCTGTCGTCCGCGGAAACCGGGCGGACGGCCATCGCCGCCCTAGATCCCGAGCTGCTGGTGCCGATGTGCGAGACAGCTCCCCTAGGCGCGATGCTCTTTGGGATCGGATTTGTGGACGAAGCCAAGGCACCGCTGGCCAATGGCCGCCTGACCGGCCTCGTCGTCTATAGCGAATTTGAAGCCGGCCACCTCTGCCTAGCAGCTGCCATAGAAACCGTCAAAACCGGAACGGCCATCGACAGGCAGCTGGAAATCTATGACGTCACCGCCGCCGAGATGTATCAGGAGCCGCTGGTTCATGTCTTGTTTCCGATCGGCCTAGCTGTTCATTATTAAAACCAGAGGAGGACACCGGATGAAAGCCACCAAACCGCTTGTCGGGATATTCTTATTTACGTTTGTCGGAGCAGTGCTGTCTTTTATCTATTTTTCTTACACCGGGGAACGGGCCGATCAGCCTTTGAAGGTCGGTGTCTTCGTGTACGATATGAGTGACCCCTTTATGGCGACGATGATCGACGGGCTGAACCTGTTAGCCGATGACAGCGCGCTCGGCTCGGAGCGGCGGTTTTATTTTAACGTGAATGATGCCAAACGCAGCCAGACAACGCAGAACCGACAGATTGAACGGAGCCTGGCCTTGGACTACGACGTGCTGTGCGTGAACCTGGTGGACCGGACCAGTGCCGCCTATGTCATCGACAAAGCGATGGAGGCGGATGTGCCGGTGGTCTTCTTCAACCGCGAGCCGGTCGAGGCCGATATGAAAAAATGGGAGCACCTCTACTATGTCGGGACCGATGCGGCGATGAACGGCACTATGGAAGGCCAGATCGTGGTCGCTGCCTATCAGGCTGATCCCGGCGCGATTGACCTAAACGGCGACGGTGCGGTTCAGTATATCATGATCGAAGGCGAATTCCGCCATCAGGATGCCGTCCTGCGGACGAAGTCCTCCGTGCGGACGATCTTGGAAGCCGGGATCCGGCTGGAGAAACTGGACGGCGGAGTCGCCAACTGGAGCCGTGATGAGGCCGCCGCCTTGGCATCAGGCTATTTCGGCCGCTACGGTACACAGATCGAGCTGATCCTATGCAATAACGACGACATGGCGCTGGGGGTGCTGGATGCCGTCGCGGCGAACGGGGCGGAGTTTCGCAACATCGTAGGAGTCAATGGCAACCAGGAGTGCCTGACAGCCATTGACCAGCAGAAAATGCTGGGAACCGTCGTTATCGATGCCCATGCCCAGGCGGAACTGATATTTGCAGTGACCGATGCCCTGCTGGACGGCCGCGACCCGCGGCAGACAATAACCATTATGACTGACGAGCGCATTGTCAGAGCACCGATGTACATTGTCTCCGGAACCACGTAAAATAAGATATTTCGACAAAAGACAAAAGATTTTTGTAGAATCTCAGAAGAATTTTATATGGCATTATGAAGGTATCAGTAGCATACTATACATAATAACATCACAAACAAGGAGGATAAACATGTTCAAAAGAGTTATTAGTGTATTTGTAGCTGTATCTATGTTACTGTCCGTAATGCTGCTGTCCGGCTGCGCTTCGGGTGACACCTACAAAGTAGGGGTGTCTATTTATCAGTTCAATGACAACTTTATGACTTTGTACCGTAATGAGATCGAAGCCTATTTCAAGACCTTAGAGACCGATACGGTGAAATACGAAGTCACCATCATGGATGCTGCCAACGACATGGCGACCCAGGCCAGTCAGGTTGATAACTTCATTGCCCAAGGCATGGACGTTATGATCATTAACCTAGTGCAGTCATCTTCTGCCGCGACTATTACCGAAAAAGCGGAAGCGGCCAATATCCCTGTCGTATATATCAACCGTGAACCGTCCGCTGAAGACATGGCAGCTTCCGAAAATATCACCTACGTCGGTGCCGATGCCCGTCAGTCCGGAACCTATCAGGGCGAGATCGTGGCTGAACTCCCGGATCAGGGCGATGCCAACGGCGATGGCATTGTAAAGTATGTCATGATCATGGGCGATCCAGAAAATGTTGATGCCCAGTATCGTACCGAGTTTTCCATCAAAGCGCTTACCGATGCCGGCATCACCGTCGAGAAACTGTTCGAGCAGCGCGGCGACTGGGATCAAGCTAAGGGTCAGGAACTGGCTGCCAGTGCCTTGGCACAGTTCGGTGGCGAGATCGACGTAATCTTCTGCAACAATGACGGTATGGCACTCGGTGCCGCACAAGCCATTACGGCTGCCGGCCGGGTCGTCAACGAAGACATCTACTTACTGGGTGTTGACGCTCTGGATGAATGTGTGGAAATGGTTGAAGCCGGCACCATGACCGGTACAGTACTCAACGATCACATCGGTCAGTCACACGGTGCTGTCGATGCCGCCATTAACTTTATCAACGATAACCCGGTTGATAAGTATATCTGGGTAGATTATCAAAAAGTTAATTAATACTAAAGATCACGATGACATAAACAAAATAATAATCTGATTTTACCGTGCGGCGGCCATCTATTCGGCTGCCGCACGGTAAAAAGTAAGGTGAGGAAAATGCCTGAATATTTAATAGAAATGAACGGCATCAGTAAATCGTTTCCCGGTGTCAGAGCCTTGGACGGGGTCAGCTTAAAATTGCGGCCCGGGGCGGTACATGCCCTGATGGGCGAAAACGGGGCCGGGAAATCAACCCTGATGAAATGCCTGTTTGGCATCTATAAGATGGATGAAGGCCAAATCCTTTTAAACGGCCAGCCGACCCGGGTTCTCAATCCTTTTGATGCGCTGAAAAAGGGGATTGCGATGGTTCACCAGGAACTGCAGCCTATTCCCGAGCGCTCCATTGCCGAAAACATGTTCTGCGGCCGCTATCCTTATAAGTGGCTCGGTATCAAAGTGATTGACCATGCCCGCATGTACAGAGAAACTGAGGCGGCTCTGGAACGGATCGGCCTTAAGTTTGATCCGCGCCGTAAAATAGGCGAGCTTTCGGTTTCCCAGATGCAGCTGATTGAGATCGGCAAGGCGATTTCGGTGGGAGCCAAGGTAATTATCATGGATGAGCCGACATCTTCACTGACCCATGCTGAGGTTGAAATCTTATTTTCGATTATTCATATCCTGCGTAACCAAGGCTGTGCGATCGTCTATATATCGCATAAGATGGATGAGATCCTGCGGATATCCGATGAAGTGACGATTATGCGGGACGGTAAGTATATCGGGACCTGGCCGGCGGCGGAACTGACGACCGACAAGATCATCACCCACATGGTCGGGCGCCAGATGATCAACCTCTACCCCGCAAGAGATAACACGCCGGGCGAGGTGGTACTGACGGTAACGGATTATACCTCCATCCACCCCAAATCCTTCCGCGAAGCCGCTTTCACGCTGCGTAAAGGCGAGATCCTAGGCATCTGCGGTCTGGTCGGTGCCCAGCGGACAGAGCTGATGGAGGGTATCTTCGGCTTACGGGCATCCATATCCGGAACGGTCAATTATCAAGGCAGAAGAATCAAGATCCGGCGGCCGAAGGATGCCATTGACAATGGGATTGCCTTATTGACGGAAGAACGAAGGGCAACGGGTATCTTCGGGGTGCTATCGATTGCCGATAATGTCGCGATTGCGTCCCTGAGTAAATATCTTAAATATCTAATCATGCTAGACAGCAAAAAAATCAACACATTAGTCCACAACAATATTAAAAAACTAAATATAAAAACCCCAAGCGAAAAAACCCAGATCCAATCGCTCTCCGGCGGCAACCAGCAAAAGGTCATCATCAGCCGCTGGCTGGCCAATGACCCGGACATCCTCATCATGGATGAACCGACCCGGGGGATCGATGTCGGAGCCAAATATGAAATCTACACGATCATTGCCGACTTGGCCAAGCGTGGGAAAAGCATTATTATGATCAGTTCTGAGATGCAAGAGATCATCGGGATGGCAGACCGCGTCATGGTCATGTGTGACGGTAAGATTACCGGTTTTTTGGAGAAAGAAGATATGACGCAGGAAAAAATCATGGAATTGGCGACACGCTTTGAAAACTGAAAGTAGGTAACAATATGAACACTAAAAAAATCAAAACAACGCTTTTAAATAACGCCATTGTTATTATGCTGATATTGGTTTCTATCGTGGTCGGCATTATCCGGCCGGGATTTTTTTCCGATGCCAATGCCAGGAACTTAATTGTCAATACGGCGGTCCGCTTTATTATCGCCCTAGGGGTGTCGGGCTGTCTGATCACCAAGGGTACCGACCTGTCGGCCGGCCGGGCGGTGGGCTTGGCCGCCTGTCTGGGGGCAACCTTCTTACAGCGGGCCGATTATACCGGCCGGGTGTATCCCGACATGCCGGAGTTTAACCTTCTCTTAGTGTTATTGGGGGTTATCTTAATCTCCACTTTTTTCGGCACGTTTAACGGCGTGATCATTTCCCTGCTAAAAGTTCCGCCCTTTATCACGACCCTGGGAACCCAGACGATAATCTATGGGATATGCCTAGTCTATACCGGGGCGCAGCCGATCGGCGGATTAAGAAAGGACTATACCACTCTTTCAACCGGAGCGGTTGGCGGTGTAGAATGGATCCCCTATCTGGGCGTTATTGCCCTTGTACTAGGGATCATTATGTGGTTTGTCTACGGCCATACCCGTCACGGTAAAAATATGTATGCCATCGGTGGCAATGAAAACGCGGCCGAAGTCAGCGGCGTCAATACATCCAAAACCAAAATCCTTATCTATGCGACTGCCGGCGCGTTATACGGCATCGCCGGCTTCCTGCTGGGTGCCAAAGCCGGCGGGGCTTCCGTCAATATCGGCTTTGGCTATGAACTGGAGGCGATAGCCGGCTGTACCATCGGCGGGGTTTCCACAAACGGCGGCATTGGCCGGATCTCCGGCATCCTGGTCGGTGTCCTGGTCTTTGAACTCTTAAAGATCGCCATGCAGTTTGTCGGCTTCGAACCGTCCTATACCTATATCATCCAAGGTATCGTAATCATCGTCGCAGTTGCTCTTGATATCCGTAAATATGTCGCGAAGAAGTAATAAAGGATGAGTAAATGAAAAATGATGAGCATATGAAAACTGATGAGCATATGAAAACTGATGAGCAGATGGAACGTAATAATAAGAATGACCTGTTAAACGAAGATCAGAACTTGGCTTCCCATGAAATCGGCAACGGTGACCCCAATAATGTAACTGCCGAAACCGGGCCGCCAAAAGGAATAAAGGAAAATCTATATGATAAAATCCCTTTAACAGTAAAGCAGCTGGATATCATTATCATTCTGCTGATCATTGCTTTTATATTTTTCTTTGTCATCGGAACCTTGAAGGGAAGAGGGATTTTGTAGCACTTTTGCAGCAGCATAGAACCGCTTATCGTGCCGGATAAGCGGTTCTCTTTATTTTGCATTTTATGCCCCGCTATTCGCATTTCAAGGAAAACAGTTTGACTTCCGTTACCAAACAGCGTATTCTATCACCATAATACATGTATTAATATGGGAAGGATGATGACAGTGAAACTGACCGCGCAGAAAAACCCTGGACTAGACGATGACTACGTCGATATTAAATATCGCGAGCTGACTCCGGCTCTTGAACAGATCCTGCACATCTGCGAGGGTGAACGTTCGGTGCTCCTCTGCCAGAAAGAAGGGGCGACCCGCAATATTGATCTGCACGATATTCTCTATATTGAATGGGTAGATGACAGGAGCTTTGTCTACACCACAGACGAGGTCTGTACGCTGTCACTGTCACTGGCTGCCCTTGAAACCTCCCTGATAAACCGGCGCTTTATAAGGATCAGCAAGACTTGTCTTTGTAATATTTTTAAAATCAAGAGTGTTTCTACCGGATTAAATATGCGGCTGACCGCTGAGATGGTAAATGGCGAGCAGGTGGTGGTCAGCAGACATTATCGCAATGGCCTGCTGACTGCTATTCATAAATTAGCAAGGGAGGTTAGCAACTGATATGAAGAAGATTGTCGCAAAGATATCCTCATCAATTGAAAACAATACTATTTTCAACTACATGATATATGGTAACAAGTTCGTGATTGTCTGCGTATTTTTTACTTTTATCACTGTCTTGGATGTCGCGCTCTCCTGGACCCAACATGGCGTAACTGCCTCTCCCTATTTGCTTCTTCTTGACCGCCTGGTTTTATGCACGTTAACCATATTCCCGCTTAATCTATTCAAATATCTTGAAAAGCTGTCGGTATGGGCTATTTTTCCCCTTCATTTTATGTTTTGCTGTATCCTCTCGCTGCTATATACCTATCTCACCAGCTTTGCCACCGAGCCGCATCCTGACTCTTATCATGACATGTTCCGCTCAGTAGTGATAGCATATCTGGTTTTCATAATCGGCGCGCTTGCGATTGACTTATCACGCACCGTCAAAGCAAACCGCGACCTAAACAAAATACAGGGCTCGATGCAAAAATAAACCAATAGAAAAGGAATTTAAAAATTGAAAAATTCAAAAGAACAATCCACGGCAAGATCAAACAGGACACACAAATTTAAAAAAATAATCACTATTACCTTGATTACGTTGACCGCGTTATATGTTTTCGGCGGCACCGCCGTTTCTTACCTGATTTATTCACAGACGTTTACCCGGGTTGAATACTCGCAAAGCAGAACCGGTTTTGTTCCCAATCTTGATTATTCCGATATCGACCAAGCAGAATATCCCCGCGAAGAATTTTTATTTAATGTGGACGGCAATAACCTGTCCGGATATGAATACGGAAAAGAAAATAGTCGCGGGCTTATTATCATTTCATCCGGCTTAGGCGGCACCGGTGATGATTATACTGTATTTGTCACTCGCTTTATCGACGACGGTTATCGGGTAATTACTTACGATAATACCGGTGTGGCGAATAGCGAAGGGAAAAGCACGCAGGGCTTAGCTCAGTCAGCGATTGACCTAGATGCGCTGCTCTCCCATGTCGAATCCCAGAGCAGATATGACAGCCTGCCGATCTATCTTCTGGGTCACAGCTGGGGCGGCTACGGCGTGTGTGCCGCACTATCCAAGCCGCACCGGGTCAAGGCGGTGGTAAGCATGGCCGGCTATAACGATCCGCTTGAATCTTTTACTGAACTTGGCCGGCAAAATGCCGGCGGAGCCTTTGATCTGCTAGGTCCGCAGATGTGGCTGATCCAAAAGAGCTACTTTGGCGCGGCTCTTGACGTAAACGCTGTAGATGCCATCAATTCCAATAATATACCCTTTTTGATTATCCAAGGTGAAAACGATGCTCTGGTCACAATGGATGTCGCAATCTATGGCTACAAAGATGAGATAACGAATGAAAAAGCGCAGTTTCTGCTGACCGCGGGCGACCATGAGTGGGTCTATTGTTCGCCGGAAGCCATCGCCTATCAAAATCAGCTATATGAAAGCCGCCAAGCATACCGGGCAAATAACGAGCAGGGTGATTTAGATTATGCCACCTACATATCAAAATGGACAGATTCCATTGATCTGGACAAGGAATTGTATAATAGGATTGATGAAGCCCTTATACTTAGAATAGAGGCATTATTTGACAGTGCCTTATAAATAAACCTCAAATCTCCGCCGTCTATTGGATCGGAAGGTCGTTTATTTGCTCAAAATATACTTCTTATTTGTTCATAATGAGTTAAGCTTATTCGCTTATGTGTTAATGAAAACATAAAAACGGGAAATAAGAAAACAATCAATACATGAGCAGAACGGGCGGTACCATCACTGATACCGCCCGTTCTGCTTAATCACCATCTAAAATACACCACGAACCCCCACGCATCCCCTACTGGTACAGGGTTCGTATAATCATGATATAGTGCTGAATAAAGGATTTGAACTCATAAAAGTGTGAAGAATAAGCTCGGAGACCTCATAATATATGTTTCAAATCTCTCATACCCCTCAAGACACGATAAATCCTAATGGTTTCTATCTCATCATCCACCCTGTAGAAACAAAGATATTCATAAGGCAACGGCATACAGCGGAAATATTCGTTCTCTTCATAAACTCGATACATCAGCGGATGTTCCAATAAAGACTCCATCTGATGCTTTATAGCTTCCGCGAAAATATCTGCAGCCGGAGGACTTAAACCATATAAATAATCCTCGGCCTCCAAAATATCATTGATGGCAACGGATAGGTACTCAAGTTTATACACTCTTTCTTGCCTCCCGCTGTTGATTAAGTTTCATCATGACTTCATCATGTGTCCTCCATTGAGAATCGGGAGCACCAGCTACTACCATAGCCCTCTCCAGTTCTGCTAATATATATTGCTGATGCACATCATCCTGAAAAGCCCGCTTTGTCTGAAGCTCAAATGGGATTCTTTCTTCACGAATAATCGTTCTTAAGAATATATCTACTGCCGTAGTCATATCTATGCCGATTTCATTCAATATACTCTGTGCCTTTTGTTTTATCTCGCCGTCTATATTTACTGATACTCTCGCTGTCATTATAATCATCTCCTTCTTTACACCTATTATACACCTATCATGCACCTGTCATCAACATATTTTCATGATTTTGAGAATTCAAATAAGAAATATTTTTAAATAGTCATGTTAATCTTCATATATTCTCCCCCATCCTTATTACTCATAAATGAGTTTCATTCGAGTGGAAACTCACAAGAAATTCTTGTGAGTTCAAATAGATGTCAAACGACAGGTTGGCGAAGCAATTGGACACTGTAAATTTTATTATGGTAATATTTAGTTTAAATATTGAAATTCGATAAAATACTAATTATTATATACTTTAGCCATGGCCTATTAAATATATTCATTGCATTTTTCGTATTAACTTAAATTCTGAATCAGTCATATCAAACAACCTATTAATTGCTATAATCTTTATCCACAGAAATAATATTACGGATAACTCGCTGTAACAGTTGCAACCCTTTGTAGAACCTTCTTCAATTTTATTAACATCTAAAAGTATTTCTTGATAGTGTATCGTGTTTCTAAGTTTTTGAGAGAATCTCCTAGCTACTAAATTATCAATTCTAAGACTTTCGCTTTCACAATATTCAAGTAATGTTTTTTTATCTTCTTTTGAAGAATACATTAACAAGCTTTGCAAATTATCAAATGATTCATCATACCTAATTGCTATTAGCTTATTAAAAAAACAAGTCCACGCTCTATCCCTTCTTCTCCATATCTCAAGATACAAGCCTTGGGAGTCGTTATTAAGTTTGCTGGTAGCTATTCCTATGTAGACTTTCACCACAGAAAACAGTTGTGCCTGTCATACCGCAGAACGGGCGGTATCATCAAGATACCGCCCGTTCTACCCAATCATCATTCAAAGAACACCACAAACCCCCAAGCATCCCCAATCAGAGTGGGGTTCGTATAATCATGATTCAGTGCGGAAGATGGGACTTGAACCCACACGAGCGCATTGCCCACAAGATCCTTAGTCTTGCTCGTCTGCCAGTTCCGACACTTCCGCATATTTCGCCACGAATAGGATAATACCATTTTAAGGCGCAAAAGTCAATAGATTTATTTAATTTTCAACTCCTTTTTAACCCTTGCTAACTTTTTCAGCCGCAACTACATAAAACTAATAATCTCCTGTTCCGGAGCCTTTGTCCTTTCTACCGATAGCGCATGCAGGACGGGACCTTCCCCTTTATAGTCGGGCCAATATTCTTTCGTGACAGCGGCGGTTACCTTAACCCATTCCTGCTCGTTAAGCGTCCCTGACCGGTCGTATTGGCATACAAAACCTAGAAAAGCCATATCGTCCGCACAGCAAGTCATCGCCATCCGTCCCGGCACAAAATAGCCCTGTGGAAATCCTTCCGGCTTGAGTACCAACGCCTTAAATACCACCCTTTTACTTATATAACGTTCAATATGTTCCAGCGAGTCCAGATACCAGATGCCATAGCCCTGATTATCCAAGATCAGGGTCTCCTGCTCCAGATCATAAGGCAGGTCTTCTTCAAATATCTCATCAATCTCACCGTTTTCATCCTCAAAAACAATCTCGGCAGCCTGGTTGATCGCCTTGACGTTCCTTTTATATATATTGAGCTCAGCTATGCCGTCTGCCCGGTTAAAAACAATCAATTCCGACTTACGAAGCATCTCAGCCAACAGCGACTTCATATTAGTAAAATAAAGCGGAAAAGTAGATGAATCGATCAGCGTGATCTGCTGTTCCACCTGCCAATGCCACGGAAGCTTCATCTTCTTATAATTCCACATGCCGTTATATTCTATAACAATCCGCTCCGGCTTGTGTTTCTTCTCCAGCTCCAGCAGCTTAACCGGATCAAGTTCACTTTCCTCGGCAATGCGTTCCACCTCGGTACGAGACTGCTTTAAAAGTCCTTCGTCGTATTCCGTTTCTCCCTCTTCACAAAGCAGTAAAAGAGACTTTCCTTTAGTACGAAAATACGGCTGTGCCAGCGTATACTGGATAAATTCTGTCTTGCCGCTGTCCAAAAAACCGTTGATCACATATACCGGTATCATTTCAGCCTTTTCCTTCCTTCTTCCACAATGCCGCCAGATTATCCGCCTTCAGTTTTGCTCCGATTACACAGATTTTGCCGGTTACATCCGCGTTCCCGGATCGGACAGCCCTTTCGCCCGGAACATAATCAAAAGCAAGCCATCCGCCTTCAACGGATGCAACTGTGCCTTTAGCGCGCAGAACCGTTCCATATATGGTTTCCTCCTCCAGCTGCTCCATTATATCTTCCAGCTCATGTTTCGAATAGCGAATCGGTGTTTCTAAGCCAAAGCCGTCAAACACCTCATCGGCATGGTGGTGCTCATGCTCATGGTCATAGTCATGAGCATGGTTATGGTTATGGTCATGGTTATGGTTATGGTTATGGTCATGGTTATGATCATGGTCGTGACCATGCTCATAGCAATGGCAAGGTTCATGGCGACAGCCACAGGCACATTGCACTTCGTGGGCATGACGCAATTCTTTCATCATAGCCTGCATGTCTTGTTCCAAGTCTTTTGTGTTTTCCATGGTATCAAGAATAGCCTGTCCTGTCAGCTGGTCCCAAGGCGTAGTGACAATAACCGCTTTCTTATTGTATTCTCGTAACAGATCTATGCACTGGGTGAGTTTTTCATCACTTACCTTGTCGGTTCTGCTAAGGATGATAGTTCCGGCGTGCCTAATCTGATCAGTAAAAAATTCACCGAAGTTCTTGATATATAGCCGGCATTTCGTCACATCCACTACCGCCACGGCACTATTCAATACCGCTTTTTGAACATCTTCCTTCCCTTGATCCAATGTCTGGCGGTCAGTGATATTCTGCACCGCCTTCCTGACATCCGAAAGCTTCCCTACGCCCGATGGCTCAATTAAGATCCGGTCGGGAGCATAAACTGTCATCACCTCTTCTAATGAAGCGCCGAAATCACCTACTAACGAACAACAGATACAGCCCGAATTCATTTCTTTGATTTCTATCCCTGAATCCTTTAAGAAACCGCTGTCAATGCCAATCTCCCCGAATTCATTCTCAATCAGGACTACCTTTGTATTGCCCAAAGTTTCGTCTAGCAGTTTTTTTATCAAAGTGGTTTTCCCTGCTCCCAAAAAACCGGAAACAATATCAATCTTTAACATAGACGACCCTCTCGCCACAGTAATTTTACTTCTTCCCATTATAATAACTTTATCTACCAAAGTCAAATATTCGCGATGAGTTGCTATGCATCCGCTAGGAGAGGATTTGTTCGGCGATGAAAGATTCGCATGAATAATATATATTGGCTGCCTTCTCCAATCCTTCTGCCATCTGCAAAAGCAGACCGGCTTGCCGCTTTATATTCTCTGATTCTTCCCGGAATAATTTATTGGTGTTCAATAGTCCGGGGTTTTCATATTCAAAAACATATGTGAGCTCCTTAGCTGTCTGCTCTATATCTCCGGCGATTTTTTGGAGTTTTAAGGCTGTTTGTCCCAGTCGGCCTGCCGATCTGGACAGGTGCTTTGCATCCACGGCAAAGCTGGTCTCCTGTCCCGCCTCCACTACCCAAAGAGACTCCATGAAATCAATGCCTTCTTGGGAAAATAGCAAAGCCGAAGCTACCGACGGCAAGCCTGCTCTTAAAAAATCGCCCCAGTCTGATAAGGCAGGCTCCTCGCCGTTTATTCCCGTCTTCTTTTTACCTCCTAGCTCCATAAGTTGCATGATTACAGCCGCGCATCCTGATCTTTCCTCCGGCGCCAGCGACATAATCTCATCTGACAACCTCCGTGCCAGCCGCCCCCATTCCTTTGGGCCGCCAGTCACGTAATTACTCTGGCCATGATAAACAAGCTCCCCCTGCTGGTTCAGCGTCGCAAACATATTCTTTATATCATGATAGCCGGCAATATCATTATTAATTATGGGCGTATATAAATAGCGGACGTGGGCTTCGGGAATGATAGCGCAGCCCAAGGCATTGATAAAATCATTTTCTCCGTATATACCATGCAGCTTGCCGCATCTTTCATCATATTCTCTTTTATCGTACCTTTCTTTCCACTTGCGGACTGCTGCCTCCGAAAATCCTTGTCCGTCAATGGAATAACATTTATCGATTAATTCATTATATGTGGTTTCCATCGTCACGTATTGGGCCTTGTTGCCGCCTTTGGAATGTCCGGTCACGATTATGCGATGGTTTTCCGTAAAGCCGCCCTGATCTACTGCCTGTTCAAAATATGATAGCGCGCGCTGCTGCTGGATAGTGGCAGCCTCCGTCAGACCTAAGCCATTGTCCATCCATTCACCGTCACCTGTTCCCCGGAAGACGACATAAACCGAATCGGTACTGGTTTCCTGAAATATACAGGCCCGGGTTCCGCTGTCAAAGCCCATATCCATACTCTGCGCACTGATCTGCAACTCTCCGAAGCTAGGGCAGCTAGCCACAGCGTTACTGAGGATTTCGTACTCTCCACGATGTTTACCACCCGGCCCGTAATCAGCCAGCCCTGATATGTCCGTCAGTATGCTATGCAGTTCCTGCCCGTTTTTTGCCTCGTAATAATTTAGATACATATAAGTATCCAGCAACAGACTGACCTCTGATTCTGATAACCTGTTCTCTGTATCCACAATTCGTCCGCTCCAAGCCTAACCTTTGGCTACTGGTTGCCAAGAAATATGCCGTCAAGAAACAATATTGGCGCTAAGTGCACTGCCTTCTTCCATATTGGCTGCTTCTGCCGTCCGGTAATGTCCAGCCATCTCTTGGAGATCGTTCACATGCTCCTGGATCATCCTATGCAGTTTATCCATGTCACTTTGTAAAGCTCCGAACCGGCCGCTGTATATCCGGGCTGCCTCGCCTTGCCATACTCCTTTCAGCCCATTCACTGTTCTCATCATTTCATCGGTAAGATTCTTTATTTTATTACCGGCTGCGCTAAACTCCGATGATGTTTCCAATAGTTTTTCAGGGGTTACTTTTAATATTCCTTCCATAGTGTGCCTCCCATCTTTCTCAATAAGCTTTACTAGCAGCTATTTCCATATTCTTATGTTCAGCCTGTTCATACTTTGCGGCAATCTTAAGCAGCGCCTGAACATACCTTTCAATTAAGTGATAAAATTCTTCCATGTGTCCCTTATCACGCAAAAAAGCGCTCCTAAAACTGTCCTTAGCTAAGCCTTCCCACATTGTTCCTAAATGCTGTTCCTTAGTCTCCAAGAGTGATATCTGACTTTTCATCTGGCTATTAAGCTGATGTACCCGCTCTGCCTCCTGTCTTAGCTGTCCGGCTGTCACTTGAATCATTCCCATATATACTCCTTTGCTCCTAATTATTTGAATTTTGTGTCATAAATCGTCATAATCGCCTTCTGTTCCGCCTCATAGATTTGCCGTACCTGATTTTCTGCCGCCACAGCGGCAGAATAAATTGATACTGCCGTCTGACACATCTGGTCATAAAGAATCTTTAACTTTTTACTGTAACTATCTGCGGCCTCTCCTTCCCAGTTCTCCGCCATACCCACCATAATATAACTGATATCTTCTGTAGCCGCTTCGTTAAGTAACTCTGAGAGCACTTCCATTTTTTTAACCATTTTAAGCGCCTGCTTAAAATTGATTCTCAAACCCTTTCCCGTCATTAATTCTCCATTAGATTAATTCTCAGGCCCATTGATTATTTGACCCTTAAAAGTGCCACCTCATCCATTGCTCTTCTTTCGCAGCTTCGGTAGGCACAGCATATCTGTTCCAGTTTTTCGATCATAATTTCGATACTTTTACGCTGCTTCTCCAGCAGCTCCCTTGTCCGGTGTGAGTTTTGATAAAAAAGTGACTTTGTGTCTCCTGCCCAGAATCCCTCCAACCGGGACGAACTGCTCTCCCATATCTCCATGGCTCGATATAGTTCCGAAAAACATTGACGCAGATATATGATATGCTGTTCTAACAATAAGGTATTAACACTTAGTTCTAAATTAATAATAAACCGGCTCCTTCCGCGATTCCCTGCTCTGCCAATGTATGTTCGCCATTTAAGATCAGGCTCTTTCCGATGTCACAAAGCCAAAAACCCTCCTCATCAATCGGTACGGCAGCTTCGGCCATGGCAATCTGACCATTGATTTCCGCCACAAGCTGCTTGACCGGTTTATCGGCATCGAGAAGAAAATCATAGGTCCGGTTAATCACCGGTACAAACACGTCAACTACTATCACCTGTACCCTCCTAGGTTATCCGTCACGAATCAGCGAGATCATGCTTACATATTGATCAGCGGGATGATTAGCTTCTTCGTACCGCCATTTTCTGGCGGCGGGATCAGGGCAAGCCCCGGCTTCGTTGCCTTATTCTGCTCGGCATAAGATAAATCATCAAAAGAAAAAACCCGCTGCATGGACGTGTTTCCGCCAAGATGAAGTCCGCTTCCATATCCGGTAAATATCTGGAAGCCCGGATATGCGGCTGCTTCCGTTCCCTTATCTTGGTTCCATGCCGCAAACCAATAAAGTTCATATCCGCTCCCCTTTTCCCATATTTCTTCCAACAGCTTGCCCTTTGCCTCTATCCCGGCTCCGGGGCGGTAAACCCGGCCCAGAAAATCACTCAGGTCATCTATTAATACAAAGATGCGGGAATAATCATTCTTACCGTCAGCCTGGTACCGCTGCCACATTTCTCTTGTTAATTCCCCTAACCAGCTATATAACTCTTCTTCCGTACTAATGAAAATTAGTTTGGTAAAACGGCTGTTTTCAGGTATTTGTCGGCCGGCTTTATCTAAAAAGTCAATATAAACTGTCTTACTTGCTTTCCCCATACGGCAAATAATATTTAGCAAATTGGATTTCCCGCTTTTTTTCCTCCCGGCAATCAGAAAACAATAGGAAGATAGCAGCTGGATATCATAAATATTACCGCTTTCCTGCTCATAACCGACCGGCACCATTTTGTCCTCCTCAGCTCTCTCCGCCACCGATTTCACAAAAAAATCCCAATCAGGTACCTCCGGTATCTCCGGAACCGGCTCTGCCGCATAAGGCGAGCGCCTTCTTATGTCTAGGGCTTCCTTCGCTATTTTTCCTGAGCGGATAAAATCATTTTCTTCTCCATAGACCAAGGCTGTCTGGAACTCCAGTACCCCTTCTTCTCCCCTGACGATCCCCCGGCCTTTCATGCCTTCCGGATAAACACCGGGACGGCTGATCCGGAGAACTTCGCCATACTGATAATCATCTCCCATGGCCAGACAAAGCCTGCCGCCAAAATTACCTGCCAGTCTGTCCGGCACTTCACTCATACCGAGACCAGAAGCCGTGAAGATCAAATATATTCCGTTATTGCTTCCCTCCGCTGCTAACTGCGTGACAATATCGTCGTATTTTTCTTTGGACTGCATCCTAAAACCGGCATAATTATCAATTACCAGGACTGCTGCCGACAGCTCCTCTTCTTTCTTCCTGCCCACGGCTTCCGCCGCCTTCTGCTTTTCCGCTCGTTTAAACCTATGCAAGAAGCTGCCGCCGGCAAGCCGCTTCTTGCGCTCGCACAATTCTTGCCGTAACCGAAAAAATATCCGTTCCCATTTATCTGGCTCTTCTCCCGCTGCCCCCGCCACGTGCGGCATATCACGGAACGGAAAAAGCATCCGTGAACTGCAGTCTATCATATAAAAAACGGCTTCCACCGGAGTACAATTTTTCATTAGCGAATAGAGCAAGGTTTGCAGCAAGGTGCTCTTGCCGGCCGCTGGGCCGCCACATATCAGAATATTACCTTGCCGGCACAGATCCACGGTTAGGGGAAACTGTCTTTGTTTCGCCGGATCATCACACAAGCCGACGGTAGCCAAAAGGCGTCCCCCGGAAGATCTCACTTCCTCCAGGCTCAGTTTTGCAGGTAGCAGCGGCATCCACATCTTATTTCCCTTCTCACAGCCCGCCTCCTTGCCAAGGCACTTCAGAAAATCAATTACCTTACCCGCTTGTGTCATGCCTGTCCCTGCGGCCGGCTCAGGGTTAAACGCCGGCCTTCCTGTCCGTGTTAACATTCTTCCCGCCGTTCTGTCGACTTCGCTGTCTTCTATATATGCTTCACCGCCGAAAGCCGCTTGAAACAGTTCAAACACTTCGTCATTACCCACTTGCAGGAAGCATCTCCCGGTGCCGGTCAGTTCCGCGGCATCCGGCCTATGCAGCATATCCATGCTGTCTTGCCGGTCCTGCACCCGCAGGCATAAGCGGAACCTAGCATTACTCCAGATAAGATCGTCCACGACGCCGGCCGGTTTTTGCGTGGACAGAATCAGGTGGATGCCTAAGCTTCTTCCCACCTGTGCCACACTGACCAGTTCTTGTATAAACTCCGGCTCCTCCCGCTTTAGTTCGGCAAATTCGTCAACTATTACAAACAAATGCGGGACACACTCACTTACCTTGCGGTTTTCATATGCGGCAGTATAATGGTCAATGTGATTGATGCCGCATTTCTGGAACTGGCATTGCCGCTTATAGCTTTCGCTTTTGATAGAGATAAGCGCTCTCCGTATCTGATTGCCTGATAGATTAGAAACCACTCCCACCGTATGGGGCAGCTCTGCCAACAGATTCCCCATGCCGCCACCCTTATAATCAATAATAAAGAAGGCAACCGCCGCGGGAGGGAAATGAATGGCTAAAGATAATAAATAAGTCTGCAGTAGTTCACTTTTTCCAGATCCGGTCGTTCCGGCTATTAAACCGTGCGGACCGTGATATTTTTCGTGGATGTCGAGATATAATAACCGGTTTCCTGCCTTCCGTCCGATTGGCACTCTGATACTTTCATAAATCCGGCTTTTACGCCACCGTCCGGTTATGCCCATGTCTTCCGTCTTCTGACTGGTAAAGAGCGACAGTAACGGAACGCAGCTGCTTATTTCACCTTCAGCAGCATTTTCTCTTACTCTTATCCCAGACAGGCCACGGGCCAGCTCATGAGCCGCGGGCAGCGGTATCCGGTCAAACGTCACCCTGCTTATCTTGCCGTTATCTATGATTCCGGTGAAATGCCGGTCATTTTGGATTAAATAATTACATTCATTGGGCATGTCCTCCCCTGCTTCTTCCAAAAAAACTGTCGTCAGCCGCAGTCCCTCCCGTTTAGCAAAAATATACCTGCTAAATCCCTCTCCTTCCAATAAATCCTGATTCTCCAGGAAAATGACATAATGCTTCTTCATCCGGCGGCGGCAGATTTCACTCAAGGCATTAAATACTTCTCCCGCTTCGGCCCGATTACCGGCCAGATATCGCATTGTCCGGTCATCGGACCATATATGGGGCAGCCACTTGGCTACCGCTGCCAGCTCGTTCATCCTCCCGTTTTCTTCATGATAGAGCAGCACCACTTTCACATCGGTATAACAGTTATTGACCGCAATCTGAAGCAGGATAGACATCGCCGTCTGAACAGATCCTGTCTTATGCTGCCCGCCGGCCAGTCCGACCAAGGCGTTCCTACACATATCCGTACAGACCGGAACCTCCTTCAGCCTTTCGTACTTCCTCTTAATCCGCTCCGGCTCTTCCTTAAGCTCATCCCGCACCATGGCTACAGCCTGCTTCGCTACAATAATCCTCACAGAAAAAAGGATTTCTCCCAATCCCAGCCGCTGGCATAAAAAGTCTTCCTGCACCGTATTGCGGCTCCAAAGCCTTTTCTTGATCTCTTCCCATATGAGCGGCTGGGAGCAGACCGGATATCTTTCCAGCAGTCTCCTGCGTTCCTCCCGGTGCACCTGATCAATATAGGCTTCCACTTCCTCCAAGTAATTCCTGTATACAATCCTCCTTCTTTTTTCCTCCCATTGGCGGCTTTTCTTCTGATACATCCAGTTCATGATCCCCCAGAATATGCCCAGTAAAGCCGTGCCTACAGTTACGAACAAGCCCATATATAGAAAATTGCCCGATAATCCTCCCGACCCGCTCCCAGCCAGAACCGCGATGATCATGGGAAATGCCAAGGTGAATGCCGGACCCATAGTCAGCAATAACGGCTGCCGGTCCGGGTCATGCCGCGCAGCCGGTGCCTCAATAGCAATCTCCCCGCCAGCCGCGCCAACTGCAGTCTCCCCACCAGCTGCCCCAATAGCAATCCCTCCGCCCAGCCTGGCAGCGCCGTTTTCCATCAGGCCTGACAGCCCGCTTCCCGGACCACGGCGAAAATAAACCGCCGTCTCCTTTGCAACCATACTGTCACTGACAGGACTGCCGTCATAAGGACGCAGTAATACCCTTACCGTCGCTTCCGAACTGCCATGGCCAAGAACCGCCAGCGCATCCTGTAAAAATACCATACGAAGCCCAAATAAGTCTATGCAGTCCCCAAAACACAGCATTTTCTGTCCTGCCAGCCGTCTGCCATTTATGTAAACACCGTTTTTCCCCTTATCGGTAAGAAGGTAACCCGTTCCGACAAAAGAGATAACCGCATGACTTGCTGAAATCAGCCGGAACGCATCATAATAAATAAGACTGTCGGCACTGCTTCCTATCGTAATCGGCTGACACTTAGGCAATCCATATTTTCTGCCACACCATGATATTGCCGGTTCCACACGAGTAATCAGGGATAATACATCCCCGTGACCTGACCTGACCTTTAGAAATTCATCTTGCTTAAGCTGATATCTGTCTTGTTCCCAGTTAAGATACCAGTAATTTTCAATTACTTCCAAATCAAGCCAAACGTCATCTTCAAACTCAAACTGCTCTGACGCTAACCTTATTACAAAATCTGAGTTGTTTATTGCCGGGAGCACCTCCTGATGAAACGCGGCGGCGCTATACAGATAGAGTATATACTTATCATTCATCTTGCTGCTCTTAATAGATAGTAACGAAAATAACCTAGAGAAAAACGGGTACTTTGGATGCGCGGATACATTCCGGCGGGGATTAAATATAATTTATCATACTTTACAGTTGCCGTCAACACTTTTTTGTATATTATCAACAAATCCAATGCAATAATATCCATTACCTTTGTATACTTTCACTTCAACACAGCCTTTCCCCTTACACCAAGTTCTTAAAACCATCCCCAAAAAACTGTCAATCAAACAGGAAAACCGTCAAATAACCAATAACTATTGCATATAACACTAAAGTATATTGTAATAAATGTAAGTATTCAAAACAGACAACCCAGAAAAGGAGGCACAAAAATGAATATCAAAGCAACCAAAATCACTCTTACAATGACTGCTGCCACCCTAGCGGCAATATTGGGACTGTTACCCATAGCCGCATCGGCCAACACCCCAGATATTCAGCCAACGGAGACAAATACCGAAACGGTTCCTCCTGTCATAAGTGCTTGTACATGCAATCAATACGATGTATTTGGCGATTATGACGCATACGGCACCGTGTGTTATGAAGGCTATCTTTATCGGCTAAAATGGTGGACTGCCGCACCTCCCCCTCCCGGTCAAGGCAATGTATGGGAAAAAATCGGCGCCTGCCCATGTCCATGTCATGAAAACGAACAGTAATATGAGGAATATGACGTCCCATACTATGTCCTTTGCCCACATAAGCAGCTATCGGAATGGCTAACCCAATGCCACATCCAAGATCATCATCAGCAGGAAGCCCAGCATGACCCCGATCGTTCCGACATTGGAATGTTCGCCCAGATGGGCTTCCGGGATCAGCTCTTCCACCACCACATAGATCATGGCTCCTGCCGCAAAAGCCAGCATCCAGGGCATGAACGGCAGGATCTGGGCGGCTATAAAGGTTATCCCCACCCCAAACAGCAGCTCAACAATACCCGACATACTGCCAAATATAAAGGCTTTACTGCGGCTCATTCCCTCACGGCGAAGCGGCAGGGAAACAGCCGCCCCTTCCGGCAGGTTCTGGAGGCCGATACCCAGTGCCAAGGCAAATGCCGAGGCAAAAAAAGACGGATCATCAGGATGCTGGGCCGCCATGGCAAAGGCCAGCCCGACTGCCATCCCTTCCGGCACGTTATGCAGGGTAACCGCAAGAACCAGCAGCGTCGTCCTGCGAAAGGGCGATCCCACGCCTTCCGTCCGATTCTCTTCCGGATGCAGGTGAGGCATCACGGTATCTAGCAGAAGCAGAAACAGGCCGCCTAACACAAAGCCGCCGGCGGCTGGTATCCAGCCGACCCCGCCTCTTTCTATGGTATCCTCGATTGCCGGAATCAGCAGCGACCAAACCGATGCTGCGATCATCACGCCGGCGGCAAATCCAAGAAACGCTCTCTGAATATTTTTCCCCATATCTTTTTTAAAAATGAATACCACCGCGGCTCCTAGGACAGTCATCAAAAATGCAAAACCGGTTCCCAATGCTGCCCACAACACTGCCTGATTCATAACCGTCTCCTCCCGTACTATGTATTAGTATTATGCACAAAAAAGACAGGAAGTGCAAGTTCTCCCTGTCTTATCTGTGATATAAATGTGATACTGTCATCTGACTTAAAAATATGATCCAAAGATATCGCCTGCCGAATAATTGTTGGTATAATTGCCAGAAGCATTGTAAGTATTGGACTTGTTGGCTTCGGTGGCAGCGGCATTGTCAATCCAGAAGGCATGGGATGAAACACTGTCACCGTAAGATCCGACCCTGTTAAACAAAGACTTGACATCATCCATATTGGCGCTCTTAAAGGCACTTTCATCAATTGACAGCTTCCCGTCCGAACCTACCGTGATGCCGATCTCCGCCAGTTTGCTGCTCATGCCTTCCGTCAGATCCTGTAAGGTGTCGATTTTGCTGTTGATACTGCTGCTATTGCTGTTAGAGCCGCTGCTTACCACTTTGTTATAGCTGTCTACGAAGCTTTCAACTGCCTCATTGATCTTATCTTTATCGTATCCGTAGGTGGTATTGTAAAATCCATCCTCGTCTTTTTCGGTAATATTCTTTTTCTGAAATACCGATTTACTCCCCATCTCCAGCAGCACATCCATGGCTTTCTGTAACTCGGTAGCCGACTGTTCTATCTCAGACAAAGTCTTGCTTACATCTTTGGATGTAGAAACGGATGTAGAGGAACTGCTGGCCGATGTCGAACTGCTGGAGGCCGTAATAATGGCACCAACTCTTTTCGCTTCTTTTTCGGCTGCTGCTCCGGTCACATTGGCTTGGGCATAAACCTTCTGGGCATAAGATCCGGTACCGTTAAATGCCGACTGGACCGAAGCGACATCCGCTTCCTTAAACTTCTTCTCATCCAGCTTCAGGCGGCCGGCTTTGCCGACGGTTATACCGATTGCTGCCAGTTTATCCTTATTGATATTGGTCATGCTGTTCATATAAGACATCTTCCCGGACACGCTTGTTGCCGTGCTGTTACTGGCCTGATCCAGCATATTATTGTAATCATTTACAAATGTCGAAACGGCATCATAGATCGCCTTTTCATCGTAACCGAAACTGGTAACGCTGTTACCGCTTTCATCCGTGGTGGTAACATCCTTCTGCACGAATAAAGAATCACTGCCCGAATCAATCAGCTTTGACGCAGAACTCTTCAGAGCATCCGAAGCCGCTGAGACCTTATTCATCTGCTCGCTGGCTTCTTTGGCTCCATAGACGGAAGAGGTCGATGCCTTTTCGGCTTTTTCTTTGGCTTTGTTGACATAATTCGTGCTTGTGCTGCCGGTCGAATCCTTGTCATAGTATACTCTCATCAGCTTACCATAACTGCCGTTTTTGAGGCTGGCATAGTCTGCTAATAAATTGGACATGCCTCCGCTGCCGGAACTCGTTGACAAACCACTGAATAAACTCGAATAATCTGTTTTCTGATTTCTGCTGAAATTAATATCCATACCTTCACTCCTTTGAAATATACGGCATCCTTGCCTACTTTAGGTTTCACTTCCCCACTCTTAGTAATATTATAGCAAACCGGCCATTTTTTTACAAGGGTAAATGACAATAACCGCTTTCCTATTTTGTATATCGGCTGGGATATTAATTTTGTTTATACCTATATCATTATTTATTTCATTAAACTACCTGTTTTAGTTTATCTATTTCAGTTATGTATTTGACTTTACAACCGCACCCTTTCGATAAATCCCTAAAGTCAAAACTGATGCCCCCGCACAGGCTGTAATCATCTTACAGCAATAAATTATTTCCTGTCATATCTTTCTCTACATTAAATATAATATCATAAAAACTCTTATTTATCATTAATACCTTAAGAAGTTGTCCAAAGTCGCGTTTTTTGATAATTATGTTACAACCCGGCAACTGCTGCATAGGATATTATATCAGAATAAAATAAGGAGAGTACTTATGCCCGAATTCGAGCGCAATGAGCATTGTACACCAGATTATCAGCATGGGAAAGAAGGCTGTCCGGTCGTCGGCTATCAGTCGGTGTCCGTTAGTGTTCCCGTGGAAGTAAAGCCATTTGCACGTACCGGGAAAACCAGGACTGTCTGCTGCTGTGACCCGATCATCACCATGGATACCGTCACCTGTGCCGGCAAAAAAGACGGGACCTGTCATTTTACCATCAGCCAGATGCTTTGTATCGAGGTTCCGGTGA
>QMCD01000767.1_pt1 | contig 24908 bp, 22 predicted proteins | sample 1821841 | NCBI WGS metagenome assembly QMCD01 (sample SAMN01991225, study PRJNA193472) | Termite gut metagenome, whole genome shotgun sequencing project. | isolation source: worker | host: Macrotermes natalensis | reverse complement strand
TGATCCTTTCAGTCAGGCAAAATTGATCTTTTATTATTTCCTCCATTTAGAAGGACGACGACGACAACTTGGTTACCGGCCTGGGCGGCACGGATGGCTTTTCGGGCGGCATTTTTGATTTTTTCCGGGTCGGCAACGCTTGACCCGCCGAATTTCTGGACAACGAGAGGCATGAAGCTGTGGAGAGTTGTAGAGGGCGTAGTGGAGAGTGGGGAACGCAAGGCGGATTCTCTTCTCGACCGGAAGCAACGCTCGCGCCCCCCGATTGTCAGTTGCCAATTGCCAATTGTCAATGACCACCGCGACAGTCGGTCACGAATCTTGCTCCACGTTGGTGCCGTCTAACCACCAGCCTCTCCCCAGATTTCTCGGATACGTTCGAGTTTTCGTTCCACGGTGCGGCGGACGCAGCCGATTTTGCTGGCGATTTCCTCCGTTCGATAACCCTCCAGCGTCATCAGTGCGATCTGCCTCATTACAGCATCGCCCAGTTTGTCGAGAAAAACCTCACAATTTTCCGCCACGCTCAGTGCGAGGTCCGGTGTCGGTTCACGGCCCAGTACGTTGCCTATGCCGTCCCGCATCGAATCGTGATCTTGCAGAAAGACCGATTCGCCGCGAATACCGCCGCCGCCTCGCTTTTGTGCATAATGCCTGCGTAGCTTGGCCGTCGCTTTTCTGGCCGTAATCGTGACAAGAAGTTTCCATAAATCGTCGCGGTTTTGAAGATGGCCGAACCGCTTTTTCGCCATGCCCGCATAAAAACTGTTCATCGCGCTGAGCGCGACATCCTCTTCATCGACATCACGCAACGGCATCCCGCCGAGTTTCCGGCGAGCCAGCCTGACCAACTTGCCGAAATACTCGTTCCAAATTTCATTCGCCGTATCTTCATCGCCGTTGGCGAGATGCAGCACCCACTTTGATACTTCTTCCGGCATGGTGGCAGGGGGCTAGGGACGAAGGAAATTAAAATGGGCATGGTCATGCAGGACATTAGCAAAATGACGATTTACGCGATCCGGGGCCTGCCCAAATCCCTCGCTTCCCCCTCTCGCGGCACTTCCATGTCTGGCTTCAGTACAGAAAAAGACCGGCCATCCGTCGAAATTTCGAGGGAGTGTCGGGCGTGATTCGCAGCTCATCGAGAATCTGAAATGGCCCGCCGCAAGCGGCGGGGTTGATGCACAGATAACAACTACTTAAACATATACCGATTCACGATATTTTCAAACAGTTCTTGGCGACCGGAGGCGTTGGGCGAGATTTCGCCCTTCTTGAGCATATACTTTTCCAGTGACTTGAAATCATGTTTGCCGGTCTCGATTTCTTTGCCAATACCGCTGTCCCAAGACGAATAACGATCTTCGACCATCTTAGCCAATTCGCCATCGGCCCGGATTTCCGCCGCGATTTTTAGGCCAAGGGCGAAAGCGTCCATGCCACCGATGTGGGCGTAGAACAAATCGATCGGCTCAAAACTTTCACGGCGCACTTTGGCGTCGAAATTCAGACCGCCGGTCTTGAAGCCGCCGTATTTCATAATCGAGAGCATCATCCTCGTGGCCTCGTAAATGTTCGTTGGAAATTGATCCGTGTCCCAGCCGAGCAGCATATCGCCGGTATTGGCGTCGACGGACCCCAAAAACCCCTGATGGCCTGCGTATTCAAGTTCATGTTCCACCGAGTGGCCGGCCAGCGTGGCATGGTTCGTTTCGATGTTCATCTTGACATGTTTTTCCAGTCCGTAAGCACGCAAGAAATTGATACATGCGGCGGAATCGAAATCGTACTGATGCTTCGTCGGCTCTTTCGGCTTCGGCTCAAAATAGAACTGGCCTTTGAAACCGATTTGCTTGGCATAGTCGACGGCCATGTGCATGAAGGCAGCCAAGTGGTCGAGTTCCCGCTTCATATCGGTGTTCCAGATGCACATATAGCCTTCGCGTCCCCCCCAGAAAGTATAACCTTCGCCGCCGAGTTCCTTGGTGATTTCCATGGCCTTTTTGACCTGAGCGGCAGAGTACGCGAACACGTCGGCATTGCAGCTTGTGGCGGCCCCGTGCATAAATCGCGGATTGCTGAACAAGTTGGCCGTCCCCCAGAGCAATTTAATGCCGGTTCGCTTTTGCTCTTCCTTGAGGACCTTCACCACCGCGTCAAGATTGTCATTGCTTTCCTTCAAATCCTTGCCTTCCGGCGCAATGTCGCGGTCATGGAAGGCGTAGAACGGCAATTGCATTTTTTCAAGAAATTCAAAGAAAACCTTGACTCTCTTCTGCGCGTTGGCCACGTTATCCCTGCCTTCCCACGGTCGGATCATCGTGCCGGAACCGAACGGATCGGCCCCGGATGCCCGCATGGTGTGCCAGTAGGCGGCACTGAAACGCAAAATGTCTTTCATCTTCCTCCCCTCGATTTTTTCATCCGGGTTGTAAAATCGGAAGGCGAGCGGATTTTTCGATTCGGGACCCTCGTACTGAATTGTCTTTTTAACTTCGGGAAATGCAGCCATGTGATTCTCCATGCAGTGTTTTTAGTTTAAGAAACAAAATTACAACAGGTGTATTGTCGCAGAAAAACACGATGATTGCAAGGTGTTAGAAGATCGGAAAAAACCAAGGACCGGGAATACGCTCTTCGGTTTCGATAGCGGCATGTGCGACATACCTTGCTACTCGTCTCGAATTCCGTTACGTCCAATGATCGATCTGCCGATTTTGTCTGGATCAATGACTTTTTTGGGGAGTTTAACCTCCAAAAACCAGCCCTTATGGTCGGCGACTGCCGCTTTGAGCGACTCATCGACGGCACTCTGGAGGGAGCGATTTTGCAGATCATCCAGCGGGCCGGCGAAAACGGTCATCCAATCTCCCCAGAGGATTTTGCCGGCCTGCCGGAATTCGACCCGAAACCTACTGGGGCAATACGTTACCGTTTCGGGAGCGCGCGCAGCAAACGTGTACCTCACCGCCAGTTCTTTTTCCCGTGTTATGCTGAGCACGAGGGAGAGCGGAGCACCGGATTTGACGGTGAGCCCGTTCTCTTCCAGCATCTTTCTCATACGCGCTTCGATTTCCGCCCGACCGTCGTGGACGGAACTCTCGATGTGCAGAGAAACTTCCATGCCGGGACAGACACAATAGCGATCTTTATCAGGCACGTTGGAAACTCGTAACGCCGTCGCGTGCGGCAACTTGACCCCAAAAAGCTGCCTATCGTCTCTTCCCGAGCCTTTGAGGAACCAAAAATACCCGCCATAAAACATATCTTGCGCAAGAACGTCGTATTGCCAGATCGGCACTCGCGTCTCCATATCGACCAATCGACCGCCGGCGAGCAGATACCGGTCGGTCAGCCATCGCAGACCGCCGACGTCCTTTCCGATAACAAACGACTCTTCGAATTTTCCGGTCGTTGCATCCCAACCCAGCAGGCCCTCCTCGCCGAAGGCCGCGATTCTGGTACCGTCCGGAGAAAACCCATACGATAACATATCCGTCACACGGGTCCGCTCCAAAATTCCAACCGGCGTTCCAGTCAGACACTCCACAAGGGTCATTGGCCTTTCCGCATGGATTGCGTGCGGATCAGGTACGAGGCAGTATTTCCGTCCCGGCGAAAGAACAATGCTTCTTATTCCCACACCGGATTTTTGCCAAACGGCCTCGCCTGATTCGATGTTCATAACGAGGATACATTGCCAAGCGGATACGAGAATGTGTTTATCGTCGATCCAAGTTCCCACTCGGACATCGCGTTCCTGCCTTCGTGTCGGGCTGAGTTTGTCGTCGTCTGCCCTAGGCCCCGGTTGCCTATTCCGGGCTGAATTTCGCATCGGGCTGAAAACACTGTCGTCGGCAAACGGTTCGTAGGCCGCCAAACGCTCCAATCTCTCGCCCTTGATTTCAGCGATATGGATGAAATTCTTGAAGGCACTGTGACGGCCATCTTCCCAAACATTTTCCCGGAACATGGCCTTTGTACCACTCGGAGAAACTCCCAACAACTCGACTTCTCGGTCAAAATAGACCGAAGAGGTTTTGCCGGTTGCGAGATCACCGAAAAAGACAACGGAGACACGGCGGCTCTTGTCCTGCACGACGATGTTTATTACGGAGAGAACCTTTGTCAACTCGTCCTTGCCGTAAACAACCATCCCCCCCTCGCTGGCCCTAGCCCCCCAAGGCAATTCCCCGATACGGAACGTGATATTCCTCGGCTTCAGATTCAGATTTACCTCAGATGCCGGGTCGGCATCGTATGTCCAACTCGTGTCCGTGATTCCGCCGGTTGCCGCAAAACGAAGATTGACCGGGATCGGCTTGGAGTCGAACACGTCTCCCCCCGGCGTCCCGAACGCAAACGATCCCTTCGGTGCGGCTCCCCGTCGCGTCGACGCGGAACGAGTTGGCTGGCCAATATCAGAACTGCCTGTGTCACCGGCAAAGGGATCTTCCGTGGCGACTTTCTCCAAATAGTCCCGATCTTTTTTGGACAACTTCGATTTTGCGATAGTCAGAAACTTTCCGTCCGCCTTTTTGATGGAAACCTTGTCACCTTCAACTTGGGCTAACGTCGCCTCCACCTTGAATTTCCCAGTGCTGTCGGTCCAAGTTCGACTTTCGTAGCCTGCACGGGCAGCCAGCGGTAATAAAAAACACGAACAAAGAATCAGGTAGATTGTTTTCATGGTAACCGCGTAAAAAACCCCAATAAAGACGCAAAAACACACCCTCGATCATGGTAAGCGTTTTTAATGTCAGTGTCAAGGAAAGTCAAAACCATGATGATTGCCAAGGCATAAACGGCAAAGGCATGGATCGTCATTTCAACCGACGGGAGAAATCTCATCTTCCTGACTGCTGCCCGCGTCTGAGCGGCCAGCCCAGGCCGTCACGAAAACGCCCCCGCCACTACCAAAACCAAGAAAAGCCCTAGCTGAATCGTAAAAAGTCCGCCCATGATGATGGCAAAAACGGCTCTGCCCGTGCCGCCGATGTCTTGGCCCATTTTGCGTCTGCTCCTGATCTGCCGTAAAGCCAATATTCCCAGCACGAGGGCAACCGGGGCGGGCAACAACAATACGGAAAAAAGGCCCGCATAGCCGGCGAAAATGGACAGCAACGTGGCGTTGGTCGGCAAAACGTACTGCAAACTTTTGAGCGTTTCTTCAGCCTCATTTCTCCGTGGGGCAGGCGGCAAGTAGGGGCCAAGCGTCGAACAGCAGGTATTGCAGAGCCGCCACGCCTTGTCCGGGCCACGCAGCGATCCATTCAAATACGTCAATACCGCCTCGTCGCCGACCGGTGTGCCGGGGTTCTCGCGTTCCTGCGCGAGGCGAACACGTTGATTGAGTGTTGGCCAGTTGGGGCACAGCGTGGGCGAATAACCGCGGTCCAAGGCCACGATCATGGCCTGACCGGGAATGACGGCTCCATCGTACTCGGCAATGCCAGTGCCGCAAAAATGGCAGCAGTGCATGAAATTATGTGGGTGCATGAAATATCTTCCCCTTTCTCACAATGAATCGGCTTGTCCTGTTACTATCATAAAAATGAGGCATCCGATATACAATACGGCAAAGACAGCCCAGCCGCCAATACCGATTATCAGCATGGTCTTGGCCATTTTGGAATTTTTCATTGCGGAATCATACCGGCCATTACTTTTATCGCCCATGCACAACACGGAAAAAACAATGGCGGCAATACCAAACGGTTGGCAACAAAAGCACGTTAGAATAGACCAAACCAAGTAATCGGGGATATTCGGGGTGAGACCATATCCGGGCGGGGGGCCATAATTATAGCTTGGAGGCCCATAGCCTGAAGGAGCGTAACCGGGTGGTGTGTGGTTTGGCAGCGGGGGAGGCTGCGGCATCGACGGATTCGGATTGCCGCAATGCGTGCAGAATGTCGCGTTGTCGGGAAGATACGCTCCGCAGCGTGTGCAGATCATGGCATTTTCTCTGTGTGAGGGGGGCAACAAAAGACTCTCCCCCCATTTATAGCGATTTTGGGCAAGAAAAACAGGGTGTCCGTCAAAGATGACAGGGACGCACTCGCCCCCACGCCGTCTTTTATTTTCAGAAAATTCTGCTATACTGGCGGCACGATGCGTCGGGAGACCGGCGTTGAGGGCGGTTTTCGCCTTCTGCCATTCCACCCAAAATATCTGGACCATATTTTGTTGGCGAAAGCCTTTCGCCAATGCGAATGGTGTCGAGCCGGTTGGCCGGTATGCGCTCGTTTTGCGCTTACATGGGGACCGGTTTCGATGCCTTCGGCATTGGCCCCGTCCAGAGGGTTTGGGTGCGATGTGTATTCGGGCCGGCTCTCCGCTTTTTTCGGGCATTTTTATACTGCTTGGAGTCGGCAACGCAACTCCTTTCTCCGCCGACCGTTATGCCAGAATCCTCGCATTCGCTGCCCTCTCTCCTGAAAGAAATTCGCCGCGAACTTGACCAGATCGACACGCATGTCGAGGCCATCCTCATCGCCATGATAAAACAGGAGTTGGCCCCGGATGAACCGGTCGTTTCCATGACGGCGATTGACAAGTTGCGTAACTTGTGCGGGCTTCTCCGCCTCGCTCGCTGGCGCACGCAGGAAATCGAAAACGCGATGGCAGAAAAACAGGTGGCCTGTCACGAACGGACGCGGTCAGAGCCGTCCCCGTAGAGCCATCCGGGCATACAAATCCTAGCTCGGCAGGGCAGGGCGGTCTTGTCCAATCCAGCGAATCCAAGGGAATGTTTCGCAGTACGAAAAACAAGACGATGACAGCCAATAGTGCCACAAAAAAAGGCAACTCGCCGCGTAATAAAATCATTTTGCGAGAGCATACTTCCCAAAGCCGCTTGACGTACAGATAGAGCAGCGCGACCAAAACCGGAATGAGTAGCGGATGATGGCGAAACGAGGCCGCCCAATCGCCCTGTAACAAGTAATGCGTTGCCCGCATCGAACCGCAACCGGGGCAGTACAATCCCGTGGCCAAAAGAAAAGGGCATTTCGGAATGAAGGCCGACGACGAGGGATGAATGAAGGCCAGAAAAATCAAGCCGATTCCGCACAGAATCGTCATGGCGAGAAAAAACGGCCAGTCGGTGGAACTGTTTTGTTTCATGTGCAAATTCCTGGCTGGTCAAATCCCCGGCACGACGAGTTTGAGCGGCAGGCTGGGGTGATCGACCATCTGGAAATCGACGCCATAAATGTTGCGTAAATTTTGCGGCTCCATCAAAAAACGCGGGTTGCCGTCATAAACGATTTTCCCGCCGCCCAGAGCAATCACATGCGTGGCATCCAGTACGGCCCGGTTCACATCATGCGTCACCTCGACAATCGTTTTGCCGTTCACTTGGTTGAACGCACGCAACAAGTTACCGATTTCGCTCTGGTGTCGGTAATCCAGCCACGTCGTCGGCTCATCGAGAAAGAGCGTGTCCGCCTGCTGAGCCAAGGCCGTCGCAAGTTGTACTTTTTGCTGTTCTCCGCCGCTGAGCGTTTCGATGTTTCGTTCGGCCAGATGCGTCACCTCCATCGCGGCCAGTGCCTCCTCAACGATTATGTCGTCCGCCCCGGAAATCGGGGAGAGCGGCTTCAAATGCGGATACCGGCCCATCTCGACCATCTGTCGCACGGTGAACGCAAACGTGGTCGGCCCGGCCTGCCTGACATAAGCGATGCGTTTTGCAAGCCGCTTGTGGGAAATTTGACGCAACTCTTCGCCGTCGAAAAAAATCTTACCACTCCAGCCCGACACGAGCTTGTCAAGGCATTTTAAGAGCGTGGACTTGCCCGCCCCGTTTGGCCCGATGATGGCCAGATATTCACCACGCCGCACTTCAAACGAAATGTCGTCCAAGAGCGTCTTGCCGTTGCGAATGAGCGTGAGATTATGGACGGCGAGCATGACGAGTGAATCTCCGCTTCTCAACATCGATGTTTACAGTTCAAATTTAACGCCCGTCAACAAATACCAACCCCGGCGGTCTCGGCCACGCTGCGCAACGAAACCGTCATTTTCGAGGATTATCGCACCATACCACTGGGCATACCTGCTGACTTCTCGTGCCAGTTTGGCCATGAAACGGCGATTGACGATGTCATGCTGCGGAAAATCAGGGTTGCGCAATTTTTCTGGATGGTATTCGCCGTAATTCAGATCGAAGCACCACGGCCCCGCTTGATAATTGAGATCAATATAGTAGCCCACCCCCGAAATAGGATCACCGCCGTTGTAAATCTGCCGATAGTAAATGCTTCTGCCCCAAAAGATGTCGTTCGGATCAAATTCTTTTCGCAGACCATACTGGTCATAAATTACTTCGCCCGACAAAGTCCAATGCCCCATTTTTAGGGCGGCATCCGCGCCGTAATGCGATTTTTCTTCTTTTTGCTCCTCGGAGCCAATGCCATCTTGTACCAAAGCACTGATACCCATCTGAAAACAACCAAGATTGATTCCCGCTCTTGCTATCACCGCTTTCATGGAATTGGTGTCCAACCCTTCGCTACCATTAAAAATTCCCGCATCAAATTCCCATATCGCAGGATTCCATCGCAAAAGAAGCCCCGTTTGCCGCTTAATGATGGATTCGGATCGAATAAATGGAGCGTCCGACCATTCATTGGACATCATGGGAACATAATACCGACCGAACGGCGTCGCCATTTTACCCGCCCGAAACTCAAAATTGTTACGAACCCATGAAAGATAAAGCTGCGGAGTTTCAAAATATTCTCGGTCAAAATTGGCCGCGTAGGATGCGCGACTGTCGTGTGTGTCTGCCGAGTAACCTTCAACATTGCCGGTATAGAAGTTCTTGTCGTAAGGTTGATTGAGATAAAATTCGCCCGCAACGCGAAAACGAGAAACTCCTGAACTCAAGGTTATAGAAGGGGTCACAATCCCTTCAGCACCCATCACGGTTTCGTTGCCCGTCCATTGAATGCGTTGATCCATCCGATAAAACGCCCTCGCCATCACGCCCATCTCAAACAAGCCGTCACGAAAGCGATACTGAATGGGCTTGGAAGCCGGAATGGCCGCGGAGTATGCAGAATTTTGGCCAAACGGCACTGTTTTTGAGTACGGGTCAACATTCGGATTCAGCGAAACATTTTGGGCTTTTGCAGAACACGCCAACAACATGAAGAGCACCAAGCCAAGGCAAACGCTATATTCTCCCCCCCCCCCCAGCCTAACGTGTTCCATTTTTTTTGTTTTTTCATACGATCTACGATATGCTTCAGAAAGTGGCAACCGCCCGAAAACGGCAAAAAATCGATCAAAACTTTTCCTTTGCGGAAAAATCACATTGCCGAACGTATCGACAATTTCGACTGTAGAGATTAGTCAATCTTTTCGGGGGGGCAGTCGCTCCTAAAACGTTTCTTTCAGCACATAATGACCTCGCTGGAAATCATATTCTTCCAGAGCGTAACGGTATTCGCCGATCAATTCCGTTGGATTACGGAAAAACACTCGTAGCTCCCGGATCACGGTGGGGTCGGTTGGCTTGGCCTCGTCGCGTTTGGCGTGGGAGGAAACCATCATAACAAGATACTTGCCCGATTTTTTGAGCGGCAGCGAAAATTCTCCGCCGGTCCCGGTACGCTGAAATGCCCCGCCGATTTCAATGATCTGTTGGACGCTGTCGCCGTTGGGATCGAATAACTCGTCGTTGGGTCGCAGGCCGTCAACGGTGATCGGAATTTTTGGCACGGATTTTTGCGGCAACACGATGACCACGGCATCGGCATCGGCGGTGGGCCGGCCATCGAAATCGCGGTGATAGAGATTGCCGGAAACCGTGATCGTCGCATCGGCATGTTCCGTACCGGCATGGGAGGCATTCTCTTTGTGACGCAATCGCCAGTCCGCGTAAACGGAGTGAAGATAAATGCCGGCGACCAAACCGATGAGAAAAACGACCATCAGCCACACCCGGAAAAGCAGCACCGTTTGCTGATAGCGTGACACCGAAGAGGCCATTTCGGCCTGCTCGTTTTCGCCGTGCTCCGAATCGTTCGCCGCGGCGTTCCTGAGCGTGCGTGGTCGATTGGAAAGGCCTTCCGTTTCGGGAACGGTGGCCCAGAACTCCTCGATCCAGCCATCGACCTCATCCGGTTCGAGGTCTTCCAGCTCATCCATGCTGTCGTTCGTATCAGCCGGATATTCCGGTCGCGGGCCGTCAACGGCGGCAGAAGGAATCGGCTCCGGTTGCGGCGTCTGAATGATTTCCGGTGCAGGAGACGGGGCAGGGCAGGGCGGCCCAGCAGGCTGCGTCTGTTGGGCCGGATCGAGTGATGCGATGATCTTGTCGGCTTTTTCTCTCGCGCGTTTCTCTTTCAGGAATTGATATAGGGCTTCCGCCTGTGGATCGGACCGCTGCGGAACCAGAATTTTCGCGGTGCATTGCGGACACACCACGTTCCGACCGGCCATCTGGGCACCGATCTTAATCATCAAGTTGCAGCGTTTGCAAAAAAAACGGATGGGCGGCATGTTATACTCTATTGACCACTGGCAACGACACGCGCATTCGTTGCGAATGGCATGGGATTTTTGACGGTGTACACCATTGTCCCGTGTATCGGAAACATCGGCACGATTTACGACGGGACAACCCGACCGGCACGGACGAAGAACAAGTGTAGAACTGCTGCGTCACGCATGTCCTATCGGATCATTTCGCTCCGTGTAATTCATCTTTCGTCGCTTCGACGATTTCCAGCGTAGGCTGTTGACCGGACTCGTATGTTAGAACCAATTTGTACGGAAAGACAAAAAAGACTTGCCCTCGTTCTAACCGTGATTCAGTATAGATGCGCTCACTCCGGCGAATGTAGGAGTCATCCACTAGCGTCTGGCCCCCGTTTGGAGCGTTTACATACTTCATCGGAATCTCCTCGAACGGCTTTTCGCCGACTCCGAAGAAGCTGTATTGACCGCCGCCCCAAAATGCAATCTTGTTCTTGCCTTGCTCCGCGCCTGCAAGTTCAACGAAAGTCGCCGTTCCACGGCCAAGATTGATCGGCTGTTTATACGGGATTTGGTTGTGCTCGATCTTGATGTTTGCGATCTTCTGTTCTTCGCCTTTTTGTGCCGCGAGAAACCACTTGCCATCGATTCTACGGAAACGGGCTACAGCGTCTTGGCTAAGGATACGTTGCCCGCCGATTTCAAAAACAGTGTTCGGATCAATCATTTTCTTGTAAAACACCACGGCCTGGTCGCCGATTTCCTGCGCCGAGATAAACTCATCAGGTATCGGTTTTTTGCGTTCGACGACCGGATCGCCCCGTTTGCGGTGTTCTTCTTCGTGAGCTTTGACATACGCATCTTGCAAGTCGCGGAGTTGTTTGCTGGCTTTGGGATAAAATTCGGTTGGCTCACCCTTGAAACGTTCAAGCAGAAAGGTATTTTGCTCCGATTCGTGGATGACACGGCGTTCGCGCGTACCGTGCCCGGCCAGTACGTTAAATTCCGCCACCATTTTGGCCGGATCAATGCCATGCTCTTGTAGCGTTTGTACCAGCTTTTTCTGTGGCTCCGTCATGGGATTGTCCGCATCCGTTGGCAAGGGACGACCCGCGAAATAAAGGCATCCCAAGAGCATTCGGGCAAGCACTTCTTTCTGCCTTGCCGGTGTCATGCAACGAAAAAATGTTGCATCGTCCCCTTCAACCCTCGCCGTCTCCATGCTTTCCCACGCTTTTTGTGGCGTCGATTGGTCAGGTGCAGTGCAATAGCAATGCCCTGAAAACAGACACAAAGCAAGAAATGGGATGACAAATCTCATCGTTTGATTCCTCAAAAAATTTTTTACGCACACGGTTTATGAACGCAAACTCATGCAAAAAGCTCGTTCGGCGTGGTCTATACTCGTAGAGTGCAACTCGTATCACCAATTCAGCGGCGTTTGCCAGGCGGCCTTGAGTTCGGCGACGCCGACCGCAAACGTGTCGCCGAATTTGACTGTCTTCTCTTCCGTCACATGCCCGATTTTGCGCAGCGGCAAACCGCTCATCAGCGATTCAAAGCCTGGTGCGTTGATCGGTTCCACCTCTACGATAAATCGGCTGTTCGATTCGCTGAAAAGTTTGACGACATCAAAGTCGCCGTTAAGTTCCGCCCCGAAATCGCCCGCAAAAGCCATTTCCGCGAGTGCCACGGCCAGCCCGCCCTCGCTCATGTCATGTACGCTGCGAACCAAGCGGCGGGAAATCGCTTCATGTAGCCTTTCATACATCTTTTTCGCTTTCAGGACATCGAGTGACGGTACTTCGCCGCCGTTTGTGTGGTTGACCAAAGCATAATGCGAACCGCCGAGTTCATTTTTCGTTTCGCCTAGCTGGAACAGCACGTTGCCCGGCTTTTTCAGATCCATCGTCACACATTTCGTAATGTCGTCGACTTGCCCCATCGCGGAAATCAACAGCGTGGCCGGTATCGCAATCGGTTTCTCTTCGGGAGCGCAGCCTTCCGGTCGGAACTCGTTGTTGAGGCTGTCTTTACCACTGATGAACGGCATTTCAAAACCAATGGACACGTCATAGCAGGCGAGGGCGGCCTCGACGAGCGAACCCAGTGTTTCCGGCCTGTCCGTGTTGCCCCAACAGAAATTATCGAGAATGGCAATCGTTTTCGGGTCCGCTCCGACGGCCACCGCGTTCCGCACCGCTTCGTCAATGCCGGCAGCGGCCATGCGGTAAACGTCAATGTCGCCGTAATGCGGATTCATGCCACAGGAGATCACGAGTCCGCGGCGACTATTGAGTTTGGGACGCACCACGGCGGCGTCACCGGGACCGTCATTGGACGCGCCGACCAGAGGCCGAATGACGCTGCCTGCCTGAACTTCGTGATCGTACTGGCGAATGATCCAATGTTTGCTGGCGACGTTGAGCGAACTTAAAATTTTCTTGAGCGTGTCACGCAACGAGCCGGAAACCGCGTTTTCATTTCCGGTGTCCGAGGACGCAGTCCTCGGCTCGTGATGATTTTTTTTCTGGCCGTACACCGCTTCGCGCACGACCGGCGGTCTGCCGTCGTGCAACAGTTTCATATCGAGGTCCGCGACGGTTTGGCCTTGATATTTTAGCACCAAGCGTCCCGTTGGCTTGAACGTCCCCAGCACGACGGCCTCGACATCCTCGGAATCGCAGAGTTTTTTGAATTCCTCCCATTTGTCTTGCGGCACGGCAAAGACCATGCGTTCCTGCGCTTCGGAAATCCAAATTTCGGTGTATGATAACCCCTCGTATTTCAGCGGCGCGTTGGAAAGTTCAACTTCCGCCCCAATTTTTTCACCCATCTCGCCGACGGCACTGGAAAATCCGCCCGCCCCGCAGTCGGTGACGGCATTGTAAAGCCTCCGGTCTCTCGCTTGCAGCATCACGTCGAGCACCATTTTTTCCGTGATCGCATTGCCGATTTGCACGGCCCCGCCGGAAAGGTTTTCGCTTTCGCTGGTCAATTCCGCCGAGCTGAAGGTCGCGCCGTGAATGCCGTCCCGGCCTGTTCGTCCGCCGAGAGCGACAATCAGATCGTGGGGCTTCACCGTTTTGAACGACATTTCCTTGGGCAGCACGCCCACGTTGCCGCAAAAAACGAGCGGATTACCCAAATAGCGATTATCGAAATACACGGCCCCGTTCACGGTCGGGATGCCCATGCGATTGCCGTAGTCCCGCACGCCACTCACCACGCCCTTCATAATCCGTCGCGGATGTAGCACGCCGCTGGGAAGTTCCTGCGCTGGAAAATCCGACGGGGCAAAGCAAAACACGTCGGTCGACGCAATCGGTTTCGCGCCCAGCCCGGTTCCCATCGGGTCACGAATCACGCCGCCAAGGCCCGTGTTTGCGCCACCGTAAGGTTCGAGGGCACTGGGGTGATTATGCGTTTCCACTTTGAAGCAGACATTGGTGTCATCATCAAAAGTCACCACGCCGGCGTTGTCGGAAAAGACGCTGACGCAAAGTTTGCCGACATGATCGCAATTGCGGCGTAATTCCTGCGTGGCGGCGAAGATCGTTTCTTTGAGCAGGTTGTCGAATTGCCGCTCAAAACGGCTGCCGTCGGCATTTTCACGCACGTAACGAATTTTGCCGGCCAAAGTTTTGTGCGAACAGTGCTCGCTCCAAGTCTGCGCCAAGGTTTCGAGTTCAATGTCAGTCGGATCGCGGTCCAATTTTTCAAAGGCCGACTTGATCGTCTGCATTTCCGCCAGCGACAAGTAGAGCTGCCCGGTTTTGCTCAGTTTGGCCAGCGCGGCGTCATCCATGGCCCGGATCGGCACGGTCTGGAGCTTGAACTCATAGGCCGAACCGATGGTCAAATGGTCGAACGGCAGCGCACCGAACACAACTTGCTCGACGGCATCATTGGCCAACATCTTCGTGGCCAAAATTTTTATGCCCGTCTCGTCGACGCCAGCTCCCTCAAAGCCTGACAGCCAGTATTTTTTGAATGTCCTGACAGCTTCGGTTTCAATGCCATAATCGGCTATCACTTTTCTTGCGTTCTCGGCCACGCTGTCTGTCACGCCCGGCTTGGGCAGCACGTAAACGCAATCCAGCGAGCCGCTGTCAGCGACTGCCGTGGCCCCGCCGACCGACGAAACCTCAAAACGCTCCACAACCCCGTCGACGAGAAATTTTCTGGCCAACTCGCGGACTTCTTCCTCAGCCAAATTGCCTTGTACGAGGTAGCCGTAGGCCGTCTTGGCCTCGACGCTGGTGGAAAGTCCGAGATCAATAGCGTCTTGAGTGACGGCCTTGCCCAAAACGTCCGGCTGCGAATCAGCCGGAAAAATAGCGATTTCCCAAAGCATGTTTTTTGAGTTCGTGAAGGTATTGCCATCCGCGTAACATTTGAGCCGACGATTCCAAGGCGACACTCGCGTGTCGGGGCTTTCATCAGCCCCTTGGCCCATTGTTTTGTGCGGGGTACGGGAGAACAGGGTGTCTGGTTCGATGCGGCGTTCATTATACCGCAACATGCCTTGCAAGTGTAGGGCGTGTCGCGGCACATTCGTCTCACCCCTGCATCGAACGAGTCCAAGAAAAAATTTTTTTAATAGTTGTAGTTGCATCGTCGTCTCTGTATAATTCCAGAGGAATTTGCTTTACAAACCATTACATTTTTCTTAGCCTACGAAAGGAGATAACAATGACAATTCAGTCTTGTGCTGGTCGCATGAAGAAGTCGCCGTGTCAATATGGGGGGGGGGGGCAGACTAGGCCAGCCTTTACCCTCGTCGAACTTTTGGTCGTCATTGCCATCATCGGCGTTTTGGTTGCCCTGCTTTTGCCCGCCGTCCAAGCCGCCCGTGAGGCCGCCCGGCGCATGCAGTGCTCCAACAATCTGAAACAGTTGGGCTTGGCCGTTCACAATTTCCATGATACCCGCGGCGGTTTGCCGCCGTTTGCGATTTCCGCTGCCGCTTCCACGACGGGAACATTCAGTGATAACGGCAACGATAACCAGACAGCCGGGGCGCAGTATGGCGGTAGATTGTCCTTCTTCGGCGTGATCTTTCCGTATGCCGAGCAGACGGCTCTATTTGACATTGTCAATGCAGGCAATGTCGGTTCCGTGCAGGGCGAAGGCCTTGACCGACGAGTGGGGACGACGTGGTGGCACTCTCTGGATCAGGCCACGAAAGAAGGCTTCGCTTCCGTGAGCTATATGAAATGCCCCTCCCGCCGAGCCGGGGCGGTTTTCAACGACAGTAATTTCAATCCCGGTCCTTTGGGGGATTACGGTTTCACCGTCGTCGGCGCGCTGACCGCCGCCAACAACCGCGCTTGGTGGGACAGAAACCAAATGGTTTCCGGCGGCACGCAGTACCATCGTGGTCCGTTCCGCATGGCCCAGAACACGAAAGCACCGGGCAACGACGACTGGTTTATCTCTTGGACGTCGACCGACACATTTTCTTGGTGGGAAGACGGCACCACGAACGTCCTTGCGATTGGTGAGCGACATGTTCCCACGTCGAGGATGGGGCAGTGTGAACCCCAACGAGGGGCGGGGACGCCGGAACGATACATGCGCGACTGTTCCTATCTGGGCGGCACAGGCAACTCGCATCAAACGAACGGTTTTGCTATCGGGGTCAATGTCAACGAAGGAGCCGCTAGCGATTTCGTTGGCAAGGTTTTGCCCCCTTATCCCGATTGGGGGAGTGGTACGACGGCTGCCGGCGGTGCGGATGGCAGCACCGATGTCCGTGCGTGGCAGAATGTCGGATTCGGCAGCAACCATCCCGGAGTGTTCAACGTGATGTTGGGCGATGGTTCCGTGCGAGGTGTGCCCTACACGATCAATGTCGAAATTCTCGTGCGCCTCAGTTGCGTCAACGACGGCGAGGCGTTTCAGTTGCCGTAGGCTACGGCTCAGTCGGGCTTCGCAAAGGAAAGGAAACCGGGGATGAAGCAAAATTCCCGGTGAAGTCCGCTTTTTTCTCTTGAGCTTGTCAATACCTTGAAACTTTTTACCGAGATAGAAACATAATGCGGTTAAACAATAAGACATTCACCTTGTTTTTTGCAGGTTTGTTGTTGGTGACGCTCGTCGGTTGCAGCAACAATATCAAGGCAGGCGGAACGGTCGTCTTTGCCGACGGAAGCGTACTGGATCGCGGGATGGTCGTTCTGTCCAACGATACCAGCCAATATACCGGAATGATCAGCCCGGACGGTTCATTCAAACTGGGTGGGCTGAAGCCGGGCAATGGCTTGCCGCCTGGAACCTATCGCGGAGCCGTGTTGAATGCCTTGGGCGACGACGAGTATTCGTTGATTGCGGACAAGTTCTCCAGTCCGCAATTATCCGGGTTGGTCTTCGAGGTCAGCAAGAATAGCCAAGAGCCACTGAAGATCGTCGTAGAGCCGCCCACCGCGGAGGAATTGAAGCGACGAAATGTGAGACGCCCCCAAGGGGTGGCTCCGCTGTAGTGCCTTGTGTTTTCTTCAGGACCGCTTCCTTACGGATGCGGTCCTGATCCGGCACAGCGAGGCTGTGAGGCAGGACGATACGATAGCACTGTACAATTTCCATCGGCAAGCTAAAATTTTGCGTATGGAAAATAATACAGCAGTCAAGCCCGTGACGATAAGCCCCCTCGCCGCCGTCACCGGGGCGAGCGATGGTCTCGGAAAAGAATTTGCAAAACAACTCGCCGCCGAAGGGTACGATCTGCTGCTCGTCGCGCGCCGTGAAAATCTGCTCAACGAGATCAAGGCCGACTTGGAAAAGCGGTTTGGCGTCCACGTCGACGTGCATGTCTGCGACCTTTCCAAGCCGGAGCAAGTCAAAACGCTCGAAAAAAGGCTCGAAGCGGCGGATCGTCTCGAATTGATGGTCAACAATGCCGGCTTCGGGCGGCAGGATGGCTTTTATCCCCAGACCGATCCTGACCGGGAAGAAGAAATGATTCAAGTGCATGTCGTGGCTCTGATGCGTTTGACCAGGGCGGCATTGCAACCGATGTGCAAGAACAAAACGGGATACCTCATCAACCTTTCATCCATCGCCGCCTTTCTCCACGGCTCTGGATTTTCGCAGTACAATTCGACCAAGTCCTACGTGCTGGCCTTTTCAAAATCCCTGCAATGCGATATGCGCAAGTACAATGTCCGGGTGCAAGCACTTTGTCCCGGCTTGACGCACACGGGTTTTCACAGCACGCCGGGCATGAAAAATTTCAAAAAGGAGAAAACGCCGGGCGTGGCATGGCTCACGGCGGAATACGTAGTGCGGACTTCGTTGCGATCAATCCGGCGGACAAGAAAGGTCGTGTGCATCCCCTCGTTGCGTTACAAAATCGTGCTGGCCTTGCTTTGTAATCCGGTAGGCGGCAAAATTTCCGAGATGGTTTACGCGAGACGACTTAAAGCGGCATTGAGTGATTGAGAATGGCATTCCTGTTACTTTCTTACGGCGCGCCGGAAAAAGCCGACGAGGTCGTGCCGTTTCTTAAAAGACTGCTGGGAAACAAGGTTCCGGTGGAACGTATTCGTGCGGCGGCGGAAAAATACCACCGATGCGCACAACAAACCGGCGGCTACAGTCCGCTGAATCGTGAATGCCAAGTTCTGATGGAAGGCATTCACAAGGAACTCGGCTATTCCACGCTCCTTTACCGCGGGAATCTGTTTTGGCATCCCTTGCTCGAAAACGCCTTATCTAAAATGGCCCAAGACGGCGTACAAAAAGCCGCCTGCTTTGTGACTTCCGCTTTCGATTCTTACGCAAGCCGAGGGCGTTATCTCGAAGCCATCGAAGCGGCGAGAAAAGTCGTCGGCTCGGATTCGCCGGAAATTTTCGTGTTGCCGCCGCCGTTCGATCAACGGCTCTTCTTGGAATCGCAAGCGGACTGTCTCCTCGAAGCCTTGGCCTGGCCAAGTTTGGACAATTTTGAGCACGTTGCGCACGAAAACGCCGTTCGCGTCCTTTTCACGGCCCACAGCATTCCGAAAACGGACGCCGACAATTCGGATTACGTTGCACAACTGACCAAAACCTGCAAAAACGTGGCCGCACTGTGCGGATTGAATGACGCCGATTGGGAACTGGCATGGCAGAGCAGGCCTTTGGTCGGCGGCCCAAGTAATAGGGCGGTGAGTGACAGGGCAGGGCAGGGCGAATGGCTGGAACCGGATGTCAAAGAGCGCGTTACAGAATTGGCCCGCTGGGGAAAGAGCCGCTCCGTGGTGGTTGTTCCCATCGGCTTTTTCTGCGAAAATATGGAGACGGTGAATGACCTCGATCTGGAATTGGGCGAACTTTGCAAGCCGCTCGGACTGCGTTTTTATCGTGCCCGCACAGTCGGGGCGAGCGCGAAAATTTGTAAGATGATCGGGGAAATGTGTAAAATAATGGACCGTTGAAACGGTCAATCCTGAAAATCATGCCGTGAAACGAATCATCGATTACATCACGTATCTCTTCGTCCGCATCTTTTTTTGCGTGATTCAGTCGCTGAGTCTGAAGCAGAGCCACAGTCTGGCCCGGACGCTGGCCAGACTGTTCACCGACATCATTCCTGCCCGACGCTCGTTGTTGCGTGAAAATCTCGAAATCGCTTTTCCCGGAATGACACCGGCAGAGCGGCGGGAAACAATTTTGAAAATGTGGGAACATCTTTTCCTGATGGGCATGGAAATTGCTCTGGCAAGCCGGAAGGTGCGGGATTTGAACTGGCAGGACCACATTCGGCTTACCGGGGCAGGCTCGCTCCTGAGTTTAATGCACCAAGGCAGGCCCGTTATTATCGTAACGGGACACTTTGGAAATTTTGAGATGGGCGGCTTTTCGCTGGGCGTGCTGACCTATCCGTCGCATTCCGTCGCACGCACGCTGGACAATCCGTTTTTGAACAAATTCATCAAAAATTTCCGCGAATCGACCGGCCAATTTCTGATTGCCAAAAGTGGCGGTTCGGACGACATCATGGACGTCTTGTCGCAAAACGGTCTGATGGCTTTTCTGGCGGATCAATCGGCGGGACCTAAGGGCTGCATGGTCGATTTTTTCGGCAAAAAGGCATCGACGTTCAAGGCCATCGCCCTGCTTTCCGTACAATATGAAGCTCCGATTGTGGTGTGCTATTCACTGCGACGCGAAAATGTAGCTGGCGAATTCGAGCCTATGAAATTTGACATGCACATCGCCGGCGTGCTGGACCCGACGGACTTGCCACCGGACATTTCCAATGTCAAGGACATCACGCAGTGGTACACGAAGAAACTGGAAGAAGGCGTTCGCAACAGGCCGGGGCAATACTGGTGGCTACATCGACGTTGGAAGGAATACGAGCCAAGGAAGAAGAATGATTGATTGCCTGTTGACTTTGTGGCGGCATCCCATCGCACGGTGTCGCGGGGCGTTGTCGACTCGCTTGCGGACAATCGGGGTCGTGGTAATGCCGTAAGATTCTTGTCCCAAGCCGGGAATGTGTCATCGGGAAAACTTACTTTTTCTGCCCAGCCAGTTTCGCCGCGACTCGCACCGCTTCGATCATACTGCCCAGCTCGGCCTCGCCTCGCCATGCCCGGTCGAAGGCCGTGCCGTGGGCCACGCTGGTTCGGATGATCGGCAAGCCCAGCGTGACATTGACCGCGCCGTGCATGTTCAAGAGCTTCAGGGCAATATGTCCTTGATCGTGAAACATGGCCACGATGGCGTCGTACCGACCGTTTTTCGCATCGATCATAATCGTGTCCGCAGGAAAAGGGCCGTCGATTCGCAGCCCTTCCGCCCTCGCCTGCTCCACGGCAGGTCGGATGATCTCGGTTTCCTCCCGCCCAAAGAGGCCGTCTTCCCCGGCGTGCGGATTGAGCGAGCATACGCCAATTCGCGGCTTCGCCCCTTCCGTTCCAATCATTTGCTGCATGAATCCGTTGGCCAAGCGGGCTTTCGCCTTGACGGACGCGACGGTTATTTGTTCAAAAATATTCCGCATGGCCATGTGCAGCGTGATATGAACCACCGCCAAGCCGTGCTGCGATTTGACGACAGTACCGGCTCCCAGATAGAGCATCATGGCAAAATCCGCAACGCCGCAACGATCCGCCAAAATTTCCGTGTGGCCGGGATATTCGTAACCGGCCAGATTGAGTGCTTTCTTATGAATGGGGGCGGTCACGACGGCGTCGATCTTTCCGATCTTCGCATCGTCAATGGCGGCGACGATGGCCTGATATGCCGCTTCACCCGCTCTAGCGTCGACCGCACCGGGCTGAACTGTTACAACACCCTCGTTCCCGCAACGCAAACAGGGCATGATATGTTGATCGGCGGAGCGGGGCAGGGCGTCGATGGAATCGATTTCTAGGACATCGATGTTTCCATTTCGCAGTTTGGCGGCCCGGCGCATGATTTCTGGGTTTCCATACACGACGGGGCGGCAAGGAATTGTTCGGACGATTTCCGTCCAGGCCCCGGCGATGATTTCCGGCCCGATGCCTGCGGCGTCGCCCATTGTGATACCCAGTATTGGCTGCATTATCGTGGAGAATGGAGAGTTGAGTATTGAGAGTTTGATTCTGTCCAGTAGAATATCGTCTGGTGGGTTATTGTCAATTACAGCGCGCAAGCGTTCGCCCCCCTCCATTTTCAACTCTCAATTCCCTTCCATGCGTGCCTGCGTTCAACGAGTCCAATCCGCTTCGGTAACAATAAGAGAGCCGCAACCTGTGGTGGCGGGCAACATTGAGCAAGGTCTTTTGGTGTTCCTCGGCGTAGGGCAGGGCGATACGGAAAACGATGCTCGGCTCCTAGCGAAGAAGATTGCCGAGTTGCGAATTTTCGAGGACACGGCGGGCAAGATGAATTTATCGCTCCTGGATGTCGGCGGCTCGATGCTGGTAGTCAGCCAGTTCTCGCTCTACGCCGATTGCCGCAAGGGTCGCAGGCCGAGTTTCACGGCGGCGGCCAAACCGGAAGAAGCGGAGCGGCTCTACAAAATTTTCTGCGAAGCCGTCAGAGGGCAGGGCGTCCCGGTCGAAACCGGCGTTTTTCGCACGGAAATGCAGGTTGCTCTCGTCAATGATGGGCCGGTGACGATCTGGATGGACACGGCGGAGTGGAAAACTCATCCACTGGCGTTTTAGCCGCATGGCAAAAAACGCCCGCAAAAAACGCCCAAAAATAACCTCGATTGGATTCGAACCAACGACCTACGGTTTAGGAAACCGTTGCTCTATCCCCTGAGCTTTGCTCTATCCCCTGAGCTACGAGGTCTCGTGAAGTTGCCCATTATAAGCAGGGCCGCGATTTTGGCAATAGTTGCGGCTCTTTTTGAATTCATCCCAGCCCCAAATCTTTGACCAAGTCGGTTTCCCGTGTAATTTTTTCCGGTTCTCGGACGCCGAATTGTTCACAAATAATTTCGCGCAATTCGCTTTCAATCTCCCCCGCCGAAAGTGTTGGGGCACGCAATCGATTCCGGCGTTTTTGCACAATTTCTGCCGCAACGTCGGCGAGAGTCTGATCTCGTATACACCCCCGCTCCACCAATCCTAGCAAAACAGGCAAAACCAACACTACAGCACACCCCAAAGAAATACCCTTGCTCATGGAGCTCAGCATCCAAGCAGGCATTTCAGGAAACCGTTCATTCACCGCCACCCAAAGTTGTCCGCGTTTTTCGTATCGTTTTAGTTCCTTCAGTGTCGTGTTTTCGTCGAACTCCATTTGGGGCGGCAAGAGTGTCCGCAGCTCCGCAAGCAGGGCCGCCAGAATGATGTCGTAACTCGATTCCGCTTCTGCGTAGCTTGGCGTCTTGTCGATGTTTCGCTTCACCATGTCGACCAAGTCGCCGAAGGTTTCCACGTTCATGACATCGTCTTCGTCGATGACAATGGCGTAGCGTTCCTCGACTTCGAGCATGAGTTCCGCGATTTCAAGTCCCATGTTCTCTCTCCAAAGTTGTTCTCCGCAACGAGCCGCAAGTGCAGTGAAACGGAACTTGCGGGTTGAATGTTCAAACGCTCCGTTTTCTCCGCCCCAGTTCGCTCGCATAACGTCTTCCCACCGTGTCGCGGTGCTCTCGCAGCCAGTCGGTCAGCCGCGTCGGGCCGGAGGGCAGGGCGTCCACGCAGAGTAGATTCGATTTGAGTCCTTGAATCTCGGCCTGGGTAATGACCACGTCGCCCGTCATCAGGCCGATCAGTTTTCCGACCAGCAGACCCAGGCCGTCGGGAATCGAGAGGACTGGCCGCCGCTTGCCCAGTATGGTTTGTGACATCATGTCAACCATTTCCCGATACGTAAACGTCTCCGGGCCAATCGCGTTGACAATCTCGTTCTCTGTTTCAGCCCCTTTCTCTACGGCCAGAGCGGCGAAATCGTCGACGTAAATCGGCTGCAATTTGTACAGGCCGTCACCGAAAACGCCGAACACGGGAAAACGCCGCAGTATCCACGCGATGTTGTTGATCAAAATGTCTTCGTCGCCAAACAGAACAGTTGGGCGGAGAATGGCGTAAGCCAGGCCGGAATCGATGAGAGCCTGCTCCAGCCTGGCTTTGCCGGAAAAATATTCGAGCGGCGAATCCGGCGATGGAGTGCTTGAAGTGCCGGTGGTTGAAGCGTACCCAGTAGGTGTTGTACAGCACGTTCACGCCGCGCAGAGATTCCGCAAGGCGTTTTGGATCGTCGAAGGAAAGCGGAAACGCTTCGATCCGACCTTGAAATTCGCCGGTCTTGTCGTGCGAATTGGTCAGCGTTCGCACGGCCTTTCCCATTTGCAACAATCGCCGGGCAATGTATTTCCCGGAATAGCCAAACGCTCCGGTCACGGCATGAGTTTCGGATGATGACATGATGGTTCTCCTTGTTCTGCCTGATTTAACCTAACCGCAAATCTTTGACCAAGCCGGTTGCCCGTGTAATTTTTTCCGGCTCACGAACGTCGAATTGTTCGCAAATAATCTCACGCAATTCGCTTTCCAGTTCTTCCGCCGTTAGTTTTTGGGCCATGAAACGGCAGTGCCGCTTTTTGACGATTTCTTCGGCGATGTCACCGATGGTTCGGGCTTTTCGTAGAATGATGCGGCAGAACAACCAAATCACAGCTAAACTGATACTGAACCGGAAAGCGTTGAGGCCATAAACGTCATCAGTAAACCCGCCTTTCCACAAAATCAAAGACACGAACCACGAGACGCCGACACAGAATGACAATAGACCATCATATTTGTACATTTTGTAATGGAACGGCTTGTCAACCAGCTCAGGAAACCGGCCTTGCATAACGAACCAAAGCCGCTCACGTTTTTCGTAATGTTTCAACGCCGTCAACTTGGTGTGCTCGTCCGTCTCTATTTTCGAGGGCAGCACAGTTCGCAGTTCGGCCAGCAAGTTGGCGAGGATAATGTCGTAACTTGCCTCCGCTTCGTCGCGGTCTGGTATTTTATCGATTTCTCGTTTCACCATGTCACACAGATCGCCGAATGTTTCCACGGCCTTGAAATTGTCTTCGTTGGCATAACGCTCTTCGATTGCGAGCGTGAGTTCCGCGAATTCAAGACCCATGGTTTTTCTCCGCAGTTTTTTCCGCTGTGGTTGAATAACACCAACAACCGAACATAAGAAACATTATCGGACGTTACTGGAGCGGCTGATAACAGGGGGTTGAGGGTGGATAGTGCTATTCCGCTTTGGGTCTTTTCACTATCAACTCTCCGCGCTCAATTCTCCACTTCTTCAAACACGCCGAGTTTCCGAAACCGCTCATAGCGTCGTTCGACGAGCTCGTCAATCGGTTCGCGGGAAAGTTCGCGCAGTTTGCCACGCAAAAATTGTTTCAGCCTCGCCCCCATCAAGTGCGGATCGCGGTGTGCCCCGCCGAGCGGCTCTTCGATGATTTCCTCGATCACGCCAAAACGCAACAAATCCTGCGAACGCATTTTGAGAGCTTCCGCCGCCTTGTCCTTGTGTTCATGGCCTTTCCAAAGAATGCCCGCACAACCCTCCGGGCTGATGACCGAGTAATACGAATGCTCCAACATGGCCACCCGGTCGCCAACGCCGATGCCAATCGCCCCGCCGCTGCCCCCCTCGCCGATGACCACACAAACAATCGGCGTTTTCAGTTTCGACATCTCGAACATCAACTCGGCAATGATGTACGCCACGCCACGCTCTTCGGACGCAATGCCGGGAAACGCACCGGGCGTGTCGATCAGGCAAACGATGGGAACGTGAAACTTGGCCGCCATTTTCATCGTCCGCAGGGCTTTGCGATAACCTTCCGGGTGAGCGCAGCCGAAATTGCACGCCTGCCGCTCTTTGACGTTCCGGCCTTTCTGCTGACCGACGACCATGACTTTGAACTCGTCGAGTTTGGCCCAGCCGGTGCGGATCGCGCGGTCATCGCC
>QMCD01000593.1_pt1 | contig 24925 bp, 20 predicted proteins | sample 1821841 | NCBI WGS metagenome assembly QMCD01 (sample SAMN01991225, study PRJNA193472) | Termite gut metagenome, whole genome shotgun sequencing project. | isolation source: worker | host: Macrotermes natalensis | reverse complement strand
CTTCGGCAGTCGGCTCTGCGGCAGTCGCGGGCTCAGCCGCTAAAGAATCAGACGAAGCCGGTTGCGAGCACGCCGTAAACGCGAAGATGGCAATAATGGCTGCCAGTGTTATAGTAAGTATCTTTTTCATATTCATATTTTTCTCCTTTTCGCTTTTAAGCTTAAGATAAAAATAACGATGCTTTGTAAAATCCAAAAGCATCGTTTGTAAAATCTGTGTAAAATAAGGGAACAGGGTAAATTTAATTTATTCTGTTATCAGGCAGCCGATGACCAATGCAGGACGCGTATCTTTTTGGTTCTATTGCGGGTGGCAGGCGGGCAAGGTTTATCTATGGCCCGGTTAGGCATATCCGTCCAAATACGAACCCGTATTTTACTGTATAAATATCTTGCGTTTGCTTTTGGGTATTCCTCTTTGGTCAAGGTATCCCTGCGGGATGTTTAATGCCTCCGGCGGTTTAGAACCTACGGTTCTAAAAACTCCCTCAAAGGCAAAGGCATGAACAACTATGGAATGCCATGCCTCACAATCCTAACAAAATTATCTCATTAATTCTATATTCCGGTCTACATTGCTGAATCGTGAGTCTTCCCGGATTACTAAGGTCGCTGACCTTAGTCGGTTTCAAGGGGTAGAGGGGGATTGTCAAGGGGGCGAAGGGTGGAAATTCCGAATCCCCCTGCCCCCCTTGACGCCCAGCGGCAGCGTCATAACGATCCAAGGTGAACAATGTTGCCCTTGCATCAACAGCGCAGGAGCGTGCTCCAATCTCGTCTCTCTAACCGGGGCATAAGCCAACCTTGCTGAACTGCCGCCCACAAAAAGTTCACAAAGACACGTGGCCTGCATTGATCATCGGTTATCCAAGTTAAATTTCCCTAATTGAGTCCCCCATAAAAATCTCCGAGCCCATAATATAAAGCGTCCGCTTATCTTGCGGTTCCTGCGGGTTATGAATCAAGTGCAGCAATTTTTTTGCCGCTGTTTCCCCCAACAGGTCTTTGGGGTGATGCGCCGTTGTGAGCCGGAATTTTTTCAATTGCACTATTTCCGAATTGTCAAACCCGACGAGGGAGACATCCTCCGGAACACGCACGCCCCGGGCCTCCAGTTTTTCCACCATGCGGCTGGCTATAAGGTCATTGTAACACGCAAAAGCCGTCACACCCTTTTTTACGATCACATCCGCAAATTCTTCCAGAATGCAGTCTGTCCTTACCCGCGCGGATTCCAGATTTGTGCTGTCATACCAGGCGACGAGGTCTTCATTCACGGGCAGCCCGGCTTTCATCAGCGCCTTCACAAAGCCGGTGTACCGCAGTATGCCCTGCAGGTCGTCAAACTTGAATACCCCGGCAATCCGCCTGTGCCCTGCCTGTATCAGCAATTCCGTAAGCTGTGCCATCAGTGTTTCATCGTCCATCAGCACGCAGGGGCACTTTACATTGGAATAATAATTGTGTACAAATACGATCGGGATATTTGCCCGTTGCAATTCCTTATAGTATTGTTCGTTTGGCGTGGGGAACGCGCTTTTCACACCTTCCACGATCAACCCGGAAACATTCATATCCAGCATACGCCGCAGGAATTTTGCCTCCTGGTCCACACGGTTGTTGCCAAAACCAAAGTCGATACCAAAGCCGTGCTCGGTCAGCACTTCTTCAATGCCGTGCAGCACATTCGGAAAAATATAGTTCTCCAGGAACGAAAGGCACACGCCCACCGTGTCCGCGCGGCCCAGCGTCACTTTCTTTTTAACGAACGTGCCCTTTCCCTTGAAACGCGAAACATACTCCGCTTTTTCCAGCTCGGCCAGCGCGTTGCGCACCGTTTGTCGGCTGATGCCGAACTTTTGGCACAGCATGTTTTCGGAGGGCAGCTTTTCGCCAAAAGCGACCTTCCGGCTGTCAATGCTTTTCGCAATCCAGTCGTAAAGCGCCTTGTATTTTGTTCCGCTCAGTTCGTTTGCCATGGGAGGGGGCGGTGTCCTTTCTTTTTTATACCAATTCCACTAAAACAATAGTAAATCTAAGACAGTATCAGTCAAAATCCCGGATATATTCCGCGTTCGCTTCCATCATCTCGTCCGCCATACGGTAGATCTGCTTTAAATCCAGCATGGCGGCGGTGAGCGGGTCAAGCGCGATCCCTTCGCGGATGTATTGCTTTTTCTTTGTATTCGCCGCTTTCGCCATTAAAATATGGGCGTTTATGTTTGTCATGTTAAGGGCGGCCAGCGCTTCCGGCAGCCTGCCCACATAGCAGGGGTGGATCCCCGCCGCGTCGGCATAGCAGGGCACTTCCACGCAGCAATCGGGCAGGTTTTCGATAAGCCCGGTGTTGCGCACGTTCAGGTTGGCGCGAAAAGGCTTGCCCGTGAGGTTTGCGTGTATGATTTCCGGCGCGTACTCAAAGGTCTTTTCGAGTGGGATATCTTCGCCCTTTTTAAGCAGGCCTTTCAAAAACTCAAAGTACTCGTCCGCCGCCATCTCGTGGGCCAGCCACCAGCGGTTTTCCACCATCCATTCCTTGATCTGTTCTTTGTTTTTACGGTAATAGGGCACATATTCGGACATATGGAAAGGGGATTCGGAAACATAGTAACCAAAATAGTGCATCACGTCAAACCGCACGAGGTCGTAGAGTTCCACTCCCATATTGCTATAATCCGGCTCCCGTTTTTGCATAGCCACGATATCCCGCCTGTTTTGGGAAATTTCAAACAGCCTGGGGTACGCGTCGTTGCCGTCCACTTTATATTGCAGGAACCAGTCCATATGGTTGATGCCCGCCGCAAAGTACGAGACGCGCTCCATGGGGACTTCTAAATAGGCCGCGAGCTGCAACGCCGTGCTTTGCACATTGTGGCAAAAGCCGAATATCTTTATGGGCGTTACATTGCTAAGGGCAAGGCACAGCGGCGCCATAGGGTTGGTATAGTTGAAAAAATACGCCGCCGGGCACAGTTCCTCCATATCGCGGCAGATGGCGAGCAATTCCGGGTAGGCCCGCAAAAAACGGAACATGCCGCCCGGGCCGATGATGTCGCCGATCACCTGGTGCACGCCATATTTATCCGGAATCTCAAGGTCGCGCCGGTATGCCTCCACACCGCCCACGTTGATGGTGTTGATAACATAGCCCGCGCCGCCAAGTACATCGCGCCGGTTTGCGCTTGCCTCCACCTTTACGTCTTTTTTGACCTGGCGGCAGAGCTTGTTTGCCACTTGTTCCATAACGGATAATTTGTCTGTGTCGATATCCACCAGTGAAATGCAATCGATTTTGATATCGTCGTAAGAAAGAAGGTCGCCTATCAGTTTTTGCGCAAACATCGCGCTGCCCGCACCAATAATCACCACTTTATTCATAGCAATACCTCTCTTCGTCCAATCGGTTCGAGCGGATAACAGAAAGCCGTTTCCACTCTATCATCAGCAAAAACAGATGTCAACCTGTTTGTAGTTTGCCGGAACACTACTTATACAAAGCAATCATTTCCCCCGGATGCGTTTTTCAGCCGCCTTGATGTTTTTTATCGCGAGTTCGGTATACTCGTCGTAAAATTCCTCTGCGCCGCCCGCCCGAAGCGAAGCAAACGGGTCGCCGCCGCCCGGCAGCAGCTCAAACACCAGCCACCCGGCGTAGCCCACGTCTATCAGCGCCTGCAGGATAGGGTCAAAATCGATATGGCCTTTTCCGGGCGCGGCCCTGTTGCTGTCCGCAAGATGAAAATGCACAAGCTGCTTTCCATATTTTCTGATCGACGCCGCCATATCGGCTTCCTCGATGTTCATATGGAATGTGTCGCCCATAATGCCCACGTTCGGCATATCGATCTTTTTGGCAAGCGCGCTTACTTTTTCGAGCGAATCCGCCATATAGGTTTCGTAGCGGTTCCACGATTCCAGGCACAGCGTGATATTCCTCTGCCGCGCGTATTCCGCCGCCTTGCGCACATTTTCCACCGCCCAGCCGGTCTCCGTTTCGATATCCGCGATGGGCGAAACCTTGTTGCACGCGGTCGTGGATACGATCATCTTCTCCGCTTTCAGTTCGGCCGCGAAGTCCAGCACGGAAAAGACGTAACCCATCGCCTGCGCGCGTTTTTTCGAGCTGGGGTGGATCATGTCGCGCTCCGCCGTGAAGATCGAGCAGATGGACGAAACGGCCACGCCGTTATCCGCGCACAGTTTATTCACTTCCTTTGTATCGAATTGGGCGGGCTCGCCCACCATTTCAATCGCGTCGTAGCCAAAGCGCGCCACGCGCGCAATACTCTTACCAATCGGCTCCCCATAATAGACCAACGCGTCGTACCCATACCGAAACATGTCTAACCACTCTCCTTTTTTATTATATTATCCCGCGCTTTCGCGGATTCGTTTTAGCAGAGCCTCGGCAACCTTCATGCAGTCGCCCATCACGGCGACGTCGCTCATGGAAAAGATGGGGGCCGCCGGGTCTGTGTTGATCGCGATGATATGCTTCGCGTTCTTCATGCCGATGGTGTGCTGCAACGCGCCGGATACGCCGCACGCGATATACAGCGCGGGGGCGACCGTTTTGCCCGTTTGCCCCACCTGCACCTCAAAAGGCGCCCAGCCTTCATCCACAACCTTGCGGGTGGCGCCTATGGCCGCGTCCATCTTTACCGCGAGCCGCTCCAGCTTTTTAAAGTTTTCCTTGGAACCAATGCCGTAGCCCGCGACGATCACCACGTCGGACTCGGCGACGTCCTTAAACACGCTCTGTTTTTCCGTAGAGCGCAGCAACGCGGTTTTGCTTACTTCCGGTCTGGCCTGTATTTCTTCACGGATGAATTCCGTATCGGTCGGCGTATTTTGCGTCACAACAGACAGCACGTTCGGCCGCACGGACGCAAGCTGGGGCCGGTGGTTGGGTGAAATGATAGACGCCATGATATTGCCGCCGTAGGTGGGGCGTATCTGCACGAGGTTCCTGTCTTCGTCGATCGCAAGCGCCGTACAATCCGCCGTCAGCCCCGTTTCAAGGGCGCAGCTTACGCGCGGCGCGAGGTCGCGCCCATTTTCCGTCGCGGGGAACAGTATGCCCGCCGGTTTGTACGCTTGCGCCAGCCGGGTCACCACATCCGCGTAGATATCCGTGTTGTATTGCGCCAAAGCGCCGTCCCGCACAATGCGCGCGTAATCGCAGCCCACCGCCGCGACGCTTTGCCTGAAATCCTTTGGTGGCCCCTCGCAAAGCAGTACAGCGCCCACTTTTTCGCCGAGCAGCCCCGCCAGCCGTTTCGCTTCGGAAAGCAGCTCGAGCGAAACCTTTTGCAATACGTTTTTGCGCGGGTTCATTTCCAGCACCACCCAAATATCGCGGTACGCGCCGGTATCCATGCCCGCCTTTCTTTGCGGCAGGCTGATCGCCTGCGCCGGGCATTCTTTTTCGCAATTGCCGCAAAATACGCAGCTATCGTTTACCCGGGGAAACGCCCCTTCCATTTCTATCGCGCCGAACGGGCACGAAGCGGCGCACACGCCGCAGCCGGTACATTTTTCCTGCTCTATTTTCAACATAACGCAGCCCCTCCCTTCATAATGCGCTGAGGAACCGGTTCAGTTCCGGCAGTTCCATCAGCCGCCCGGCAAGCGTATCCGCGTCGCCCCGCCACAGGTCGATTTTTTCTTTTTTGGCAATGCCGCCGTTCAGTATCATGCGGATGCGTTCTTCAGCGGGCAGGGAATCGTCGATCTCCACATAGCTTTTTGCCCGCGCGTCCGACATTTCGATCTTCACCACTTTGGTGGGCGAGCCGTCGTTCCCTATTTTCTCCGGCGCAAGCGCAAGGTCGGCGGCGGTCAAAATCTCCGGCTCTTTATCCGTTTCCGTGCGCTTTCTCGGCTTGTTGCTATCTTTCAACACACAAACAACCGCGGGCAGCTTTGCCTCGTAATATTCCATATTGCGCCCCGCGTCGCGCTCAACGCGCAACAGGCCGCCCTCAAAAGACACGCCACGCGCATAGGTGAACTGCGCGATGCCGAGGTTGCCCGCGATGATGGGGCCTACCTGCCCCGTGCAGCCGTCAATCGCCTCGTTGCCGCAAAGAATCAGGTCAAACGGCTGCGACGCCGCAAGGCGGGAAAGCGCGTACCCCGTCGCGAGCGTATCCGAACCGCCCACAGCCCTGTCCGAGAGCAACAGGGCTTTATCCGCGCCCATTTGCAGGCAATATCGCAACGCCTCCGCCGCCTGCATCGGCCCCATGGAAATCGCCGTCACGCTGCCGCCGTGCTCGTCGCGCAGTTGTAATGCCGCTTCCATCGCGTTTTCGTCATACGGGTTTAGAATACCGGGGACGCCCTCGCGCACAAGATTGTTTGTTTGGGGGTCGATCTTCACTTCGCTGGTATCCGGTACTTGCTTTACACAAACGATAATATTCATTACGCGTCCCCTCCGATCTTCCGGGCCAGAAGCTCACAGTCCATGATCGCCTGCTCTATCGCGCGGGGCGCGAGGCAATCGCCTACCGCGTATACTTCCCTGCCGGTTTGCTTCAATTGTTTATACAGCCTGTTATCCGAGAGGCTCTTGCCGCAGACGACCAGCGTGTCAATGCCGGTAAGCGCCTCCCGCTGTTTGCTGAAATTGTGCTCGATCACCACATCGCCGCCCTGAAGCGCCGCAATGTTGGCGGAGGGGATGACGCGCGCGCCGCCTTCGCCCAGCCTTTGGTTGAGCAGCACATTCGCCGAGTCCTCGATCAGCGTACCCACAAAGAAATCCGGCGTGACGACCGTCACCCTCGCGCCCAGCGCCAGGCAGTAATCGGCAAAGCCGCCGCCCTGCCAAAAACCGTTGTCATCAAACACCAGCACATGTTCGCCTATAAGTTCCACATTTTGCAGCGCGCTGCGCACATCTGTGATGCGCACGGCGGATTGCCCCGCGCCCTTCCATTCGGGCATTAGGGGGTAAGACCCCGTCGCCGTGATAACGACGTCCGGGTTTTCCCGCAAAACAAGCGCCATATCCGCCTCCACGCCGTAGTGGATGGGCACACCCAGCTCCCTGAGCTGTATTTTTAGGTAACGGTATACCTCTTCCATCTCGTTTTTGGTGGGGATCTTTTCTGCCAGCAAAATCTGCCCGCCCACTTTATCCGTTTTTTCATACACCTGTATGGCATGGCCGCGCCGCGCAAGCAGCTCGGCGGCCTTGAGGCCAGCCACGCCCGCGCCCACAACCATGCACGTTTTCCTTTCTTTGGCTTGCTTGAGCGTGCCTGTGCCAAAGAATTTTTCACGTCCCACGGCCGGGTTTTGGATACACTCCACAAAAATGCCGTCCTTGCCCACACAGCCGTCGTTGCAGGCGATGCAGTGGCGGATATCGTCCAGCCTGCCCTCCATCGTTTTATTAGGCGTCTCCGGGTCGCACAGCAGTTGACGGCACATACCAACAAGGTCGGCGGTGCTTTCTTCCAGCACCGTTTCGGCCTGTACCGGGTCGTTGATGCGGCACGCCGCGATAATGGGGATATCCACGGCCTTTTTAAGCGCCGCGCCCAGATAGACCGCGTAGCCGAGCGGCACGGCGGACGGCGGTATCTGCATGTACCAACTGCCACTGTTTACGCCTGCGTCCACGCTGATGTAGTCCACGCCGTGCTCTTCCAGCGTTTTTGCCATGCGCAAGCCATAGGACATGGAATAGCCAAACGGCACGAATTCATCCATACACAGGCGAATGCCTATGGGGTATTCCGGCCCCACGCCCGCACGGATCGCGGCGATCACCTCAAGGGGATAGCGCATCCTGTTTTCATAGCTGCCGCCATATTCGTCTTCCCGCAGGTTGAAGTAGGGCGACGCAAATGTGCGCAGCAGCCCGTCGTGCGCGATTTTAAGCTCCACGGCGTCCCACCCGAGCCCCTGCTGGAAAACAGCCGAGCGCACGTAATAGTCCTTTATCATGTCCATATCTTCTTTTTCGATTTCCTTGGCCATGAAGTGGCTGCCCGGGTCGGGTTTTTGGGTGGGGGCGATAAGCATATAGGGCGGGTTCAGCAGCGTGTCGTGCCCGCCCTGGTTTAGCTGCGTGATCACACGGCAGTCATACCTGTGCGCCTCGTCCGCCAGCCTTTTAAAATTATCGCGGTTGCGTTCATCCGCGCCGAGCGGGTATTGGTTGCTCATCTGGTAATACGGGTCGACGTTCTGGCTTATGGTAACGGCCGCCGCGCCGCCCTTCGCGCGCTCCACATAGTGCAGCACGTTGCGCTCGGAAAAAAGGCCTGTCGCGCCATACCCGTGGTCATATGCGTAGCCTGTCAGGTGCGGCAGGAATATAAAACGGTTCTTCAGTTTCATGCCGCCGATTTGAAAGGGCGACAGCAAATGCTTGAAGCCGGGGTTTGTTTCTATCATAACCAATTGTTCCTTTCACAGTACTATTTCTCCAGCGGTTAAGAAAGGCACGCCATCCGCGATTCCTTGCGTCTAGGCCTTTCTGGACAGCCAGCTCAGCGTGTCAAAATTTCATTGCATTTTAGATTTTTGACACTCGGTTTTATTTCTTTCCCACCCCGGCGCGCCGGGGAAAACGAAACGCCTCCCGTTACCCCTTTCCGTAACAGGTCAGCACGACCCTGAAAAAGTCATGGAAAACAAAATATGTATAATAAATGGTATTATACCGCAGGGCAAGCCCTGCACCCCGCGCTAAAGGACGCGCGTTCCGCCCCAAAGGGCGGGGTATTATACCCTTTGATGGCCGGCCGCGCTCGGTCATGCGAAAACAGGACTTTCGCGCAACGCTCGCTTCGTTGGCCAATAAAACACTTCCACTTACCACCGCGACCGCGCCCCCTATACTATTCACTAGTCTAAACATCTTTTCAGGTTTTTTTATCAGCATTTCGTATTATTTACTGACCATGTCCGAAGACCTGTCCATCGTCGCTATGATCGTGACGAGGAAAACAAGGCCCTTAACAAGCTGCTGCACGATAGGCTCCGCGCCGATCTGCACAAGCCCGTTCACCAAGAACGTGATGATTAAACCGCCGATCAAGACCGCCGAGAACCTGGATTTCGCACCGCCGGATACGGACAAGCCGCCCAAAACCAGCGCGATCATCACATCCGTTTCAAGCAGGTTGCCCGTCGTCGCCGTGATAGAACCGGTGCGCGTGAGCGTAAAAAACGCCGCGACGCCCGCCATAGCGCCCGCGATAGCAAACGCCGTGATCTTCACCCATTCCACCTTCACGCCCGAAAAGCGCGCCGCCACTTCGCCCGAACCGATGGCGCGCACCGCGCGGCCCAGCTTTGTGTATTTATATACGACAAACAAGGTGACCAACAGCGCCGCGATCACGGCGATCTTAACGCCGAAATTATCGTACTCGTAGATGGTGAACGGTATTTTGGGAATGTAATTTGTGGAGAGGAAGGACACCAGCCCGCGGAAAATGAACATGGAACACATCGTCGCGATAAAAGACTGCACCTTCAGCTTCGCGTTCAAGAACCCGTTGAAAATACCTACCGCGATGCCCGTGCCGACAGCCCCGATAATAGCGAGGGCGATATTCGTGCCGGAAAACATGGCGGCCACATAGCAGGAGATCGCGAGCAGGGAGCCTTGCGAAAAGTCGAGCGACCCCATAGACATGACGAACACGACGCCCGCCGCCGAAATCAGTATCGTAAACGACTGCTCTGCCACCAATTGCAAGTTCTGGGGCTGCAATGTGTTCCCTTTTGTAAGAATTGTGAACAGCACAATGACTATGACCAGTCCCCAATAGGGTATGCTATTCTTTAATATTGCTTTGCCTTTCATTGCCGTTTCCCCCTAAATCATGCAGTGGATGATCTTTTCTTCCGAAAGACCGTCCGTCCTCAAAAGCTCCCCGGATACCGTACCGTCCTTAAACACCAAAATCCGGTCGCACATGCCGATCAGCTCCAGTATTTCTTCCGAAATCATAATGATCGACTTGCCCTGCGCCACCAATTGCTGCATCAGCTCATAGATAGCGGCTTTCACCTTTACGTCTATACCGCGCGTGGGGCTGTCCAGTATCAATACCTCAGAACCGCGCGCCAGCCATTTCGCCAGCACGACCTTTTGCTTGTTGCCGCCCGAGAGCGCGGATACAAACTGGTCTACATTCTCCATTTTAAGCTGTAATTGCGTCACCTGCGCTTCGGCGAACCTATGTTCCTTTTTCGTGGAAATAAGCCCGTTCTTTTGCAATTTATCCATACTGGAAAGGCACACGTTGTCCGCGATGCTCGCTTGCAGCATCAGGCCTTCCTGATCTCTGTTCTTCGAAGCGTAGGCGATGTCGTTCAGTATGGCCTGGCTGATAGATTTGATTTGCACCGGTTCGCCGTTTTTCATCAGCGTGACTGTGCCCGTTTCCGCCTGTTCTGCGCCAAAGAGCACCTTGCCAAACTCGTGCATCCCGGATTCCGTAAGGCCACCGAAGCCGAGTATTTCGCCGCGGTGCAGCTCAAAGCTTATATCGCGCAACCCCGCCGCCGTGCCGATGTTTCGCGCGGCCAGCACCACTTCGCCGGATATTTCTTTGCCCGTATCCTCGCGGTAATATTTTCCCGTAAGCTCGCGCCCGATCATGTGGGTCTTGAGGTCGTTTTCCGTGATTTCCGGCGTTTTATCAAACGAAACGATATGCTGCCCGTCGCGCAGCACGGTGATGCAGTCGCAGATATCCAGCACTTCCTGCAAATCGTGCGAGATGATAATGACCGCCGTTCCCTGCTCTTTCAGTTTGCGTATGACGGTAAACAGCTCTTCGCGCCCGTCATGGGAAAGCGCGGTCGTCGTTTCATCCACCACCAGCAGTTTTGGGCTGAAATAGGTCGCCTTCACCAGCTCTATGAGCTTTCGTTCCTCGAACGTGTACGCGGAGATATCCCGCGCCGGGTCGATGCGCGTAAAACCGTAGGCGTCCAGATACTTTTTCGCCAGCCGGTTCATCTCCTTCTTGTTGATTATCCCGTTTTTGATAAACTTTGATTCTTCCCCAAAGAATATATTTTCCGCCACGGTCAGGTCTTCTATCGTGCTCATCTCCTGCACGATGATGCTGATGCCGTGCCGGTTGGCGTCGATCTGGTTTTTGGGGAGGTATTCGCCGCCCTCCAAAAACATCTTTCCGGATGTCTGCCTGTAGATGCCCGTAATCATCGAGGAAACCGTCGATTTTCCCGACCCGTTTTCGCCTATCAGCCCGTGTATCGTGCCTTTATGCACTTCAATAGAAACTTTATCGACAGCTTTTGTCGGCCCAAATTCTTTGGACAGCTCTTCTGTTCTAAGCAACAACTGTTTTTCCATGTTGTCCCCTTTCAAAAAATATCACTTTATTTCCCGGTGTTATCGCGGTCATTTCACCACTTCTTTGCGGCGTTCCTTGCTCATCACCGCCACGATCGCGAGAAGCGTGATGCCGATGATCGTGTTTTGCAGCGTCGAGTCCGCGCCGTTTGTCATAATGCCGTTGATGATCATCGCGATCATCATTTCGCCCAATATAATGGAAATGACCGGGTTGATGTATTTTTTGAAGGCGACGCCTATGAAGCACCCCATGATGGGCTGAAAATTCCGCGCCATGCTGGTCATGCCCTGCACGGGTATGATGTTTGAGCTGTAGCTGATCGTAAGCAGGGCGGTGATACCGGCAAACACGCCGCACAGCGTAAAGGCGATCACCTTGTATTTGGAAACGTCTACGCCCATGCTTTTTGCCATCGGTTCATTTTTACCGATCGCCTTGATATAGACGCCTACCTTTGTGTACCGAATGAGGAAAATCGCGAAGGCAAACGCGATGCCCGCAATCACAATGTTGAAAGGCGCTTTGCCGAGCGCCAGCATTTCCGGCTCCAGCTTGAAATTCTGGCTGCCCGCGATCAGTACGCCGACGCATTCATATATGATAAGCAAACCAACGGTTGCGATAATGGACGGTATTTTAAATTTAAGATACATAAACCCGTTGGCAAGGCCCACGCCCGCGCCCACCAAAACGCAGCCGATGATAAGCCCGAAATAGCCGAGATGGTAAGACAGCATACAGCCCACAAGCGCGCTCAAAATGATGTTCGCGCCCAGGCTGAAATCGAACAGGCCCATAGCCAGTATGAAATAGAACCCGCAGGCGGCCACCGAGGGCAGCAGGCACTGCTGGAACAGGATCAGCATACTTTCCGGGCTGCCGAACCTCGCCGGCTGAAGCGCGTAAAACAATATATATATCCCGAGCAGCATGCCGACGATTAAAATGATACTGTTTCTTTTTTTATTCATAGAATTATACCTACTTCAATAACATAGTCGCCTAATAACTTATATGGACAAAGCGGAAGGGATGACTACTGCCATCCATCCCCTCCGCCGTGCCTTGCGGCCTGAAAGCTCAGCCGCCGTGCCTTTGTTTTACATCCTCGATCGAAATCTTGGAAGCGGCTTCTTTAAGGTCGTCCAGCGTGAAGTCAGGGTTGTATGTGATGGAGAGCTGTTGGATCTCCTCCGCGTAGTAAGGGTATTCGTCCCCGAGGAACCATTTGTTGAATTCGGCGCCTTCTTCGGGCGTTGTAACGTAGATCATGTCTGTCAGTATTTCAGCGGGCAGTTCGCCTTCGCCGAACGCACCGGCCGCGTAGTTATAGGCCAGCATGAAAGAATAGAACGGGTCGCACCAGTGGCCGCCAGCGATCTGCGAGAGCTTGCCGCTCGCAAGGTCGGCGTCCATTTCCTCGTAGAAATCTGTGAAGGAAACCACGATTTCCCCAATTTTACCGTGGTTTTCAAGCGCGGTCTGCGCGCCGAACAGCGATTCCGCGCTACCGCCCACAACTACAAGGCCATCCATTTCCGGATACGCCGCAAGGTATTGCTCGGTTGTGCTCGCCGCGTCTTCGCCTGTGCTGATATCCCATGTTTCCGCAACGATGTTCACACCTTTTTCTTCAAACGCTTTTTCATAGCCGGACTGCCTAGTCTGCGCCGTGAGGTCGCTTCTGGTATAGTTGATGATGCCGACATTTTTGCAGCCCTTGTCCGCCATGGAAACGCCCAGGTTGTAGCCTACCTGCGCTTCGTCTTCATGGACCTGCCCGCCGTAACCCGCGGAAGCCCACGCCGCGTTTTTGATCTCTTCATCGGCCAGTGTGCGGAAATACTGGAACACTTTTCCGCCGTACTGCTCGGCTACTTGCATCGCGGGGGGGATCTGCCCTTCCGCCGTGTTGCACATGATTACAGCCTGGCATCCGCTCGCGAAGAGGTTTTCCACGTTTGTGATAACTTTTTCCGTATCGAAATCGTTTGCGGCATACTCCACGTCACAATCAAGCGCCGCGGCGGCGTGGTCGATCATCCTCTTTACGTCAACACCCAGCGGCATCGCGTAATCGAAGAATTCCACACCAATTTTGATGCGTTCGCCTGATGCGGCGGGCGCTTCGCTCGCCGGTGCTTCCGAGGCGGGCGCTTCACTTGCCGGGGCTTCCGAAGCGGGTGCTTCGCTCGCGGGCGCTTCAGAAGCGGGTGCTTCAGATTCCGCCGCGGGCGCGTTTGTGCAGGAAGCAAATACCATGGCGCACATGGCAATGCAAAGCACGATTGTTAGAAACTTTTTCATTCAATTACTCCTCCATGTTTTTTATTTTATGCGGCAGCTACACCGCAAAACTATTTTTGTATTTAAGGCAAAACAAAGCACCTAAGAGTTGAGGGAAAACCGGCTCTTCTTTAATCATTGTCATTTCATTTTTTTTGAAAACATTTTGCGCGAAAATATAATTTGTATTTTGCTTTCCAGCACAAAAATAACATTTTTGCTGTAGGGTGTCAAGATAAATTCCCAAACATGTATTTCATTATCGCGAATTTTCAACAAAAACTTGTACTATTTATTGTGAATTAAAAAATAGCGGGGTATCTGCGAAGTTTTTTAAGTACAAGTTGCGCTTCGGAAAGAACAAGTTTGCGGGATAAATGTTTCCCGCTTAAGTAGCGCGGCCAGCTTTGCGGCCTGTTTTGGGCGTGGCCACTTTTCCTGTATTACTGTTTTAGCAACATAGGCGGCATAGGTGTTATATCGCCAGACGGTTCATCATTAACACAGGGAGCATTCATGACATTTGTCACATCACTTCATGACATCCCGCACTTACAACCGCCCCTGCGCAAATGATACAGTGGTAGCAGAAAACAAAGGAGGTTTGAAAAATGCAAACGATCGTGAACGCGACAAATCTGGTGAAGCGGTATAAGGAGCTGCTGGCGCTTGACCACATGAGTCTGCGCATAGAAGAAGGGGAGATCCTGGGCCTTTTGGGGCCGAACGGTTCGGGCAAAACCACAGCCATAAACTGCCTGCTTTCCCTTCTTGTAATGGACAAAGGCGAGGTTTCCATCTTCGGCAAAAAAATGACGCCCACGAGCTACGACATAAAGCAGGAGATCGGCGTTGTGCCACAGCAGGTCGCCGTATTTGAAGAGTTAACCGTGCAGGAGAACATAGACTATTTCTGCGGGCTCTATGTGTCGGCCGCAAAACGGCGCAAGCAATTGGTAGAGGAAGCCCTCGCTTTTGTGGAACTTGGTAATTTCCGCAAATTCCACCCTAAAAAGCTTTCGGGCGGGCTGCTGCGCCGCCTGAATATCGCTTGCGGTATCGCGCATAAACCGAAGCTCATTATTCTGGACGAGCCCACCGTGGCCGTAGACCCGCAAAGCCGGGCGCATATACTGGACGGTATCACAGCCCTAAACCGCGAGGGGGCGACAGTCATCTACACGTCGCATTATATGGAAGAGGTAGAGCAGATCTGCACGCGCATCGTCATCATGGATAAAGGGCGCTGCCTTGCGGAAGGGACGAGCGAAGAACTGAAGCGCATGATCAAGGCGGGCGAAACGATCCGCATCGAGCTGCCCGAAATTCCGGCGGAACACATGGACGGGCTTAAAACGATACCGCACGTCTACGCCGTGTCTTTTGAAGACGGCTTGCTCACGGTGCAGTGCGAAAAAGGCGGTCGAAATGTACTGCGCGTGCTCGATTACCTGCAAAAAAACGAAATACCGTTCGGCACGGTAGACGCGAAATTACCTACATTGAACGATGTTTTTCTTGAGATCACCGGGCGCGAACTCAGGGATGGGGGGGAAACCGAATGAAGACGCTTTTTTGGTACCGGCTCAAATGTATCGTCCGCGACAGGGCGAACATGTTTTGGACGCTCGTCTTTCCCATACTGCTCGGCACCATGTTTTTCTTCGCTTTCGGCCAGCTCGTTACCAACGAGGAATCCTTTAAAGCGATCCCCATCGCCGTTGTGGAAAAAAGGGCGAACGAAAGCTTTTCGGAAACGCTCGCCGAACTTGCGGAGGGGGACGACCCGTTTCTTGACGCGCGGTATATGGACGAACAGGAAGCCCTTGCACTGCTGGAAAGCGACACGGTGGACGGCATCTATTATGTAGACGAGACGCCCACGCTCACCGTAAAGGCCGAGGGGCTTATGCAGAGCATGCTAAGAAGCGTGCTCGACGGGTATGTGCAGATCACCTCCACCGTAACGGAAGTCGCGCAAAAAGACCCCGCACTGGTCGCGGACGCGGTAGAAAAACTGACTGACCCCGCGCCTGCTTTAGAGGAAGTATCCCTTTCGGGCGGCAGCATGGATTACATGCGGGAAAACTTTTACTCGCTCATCGCCATGACCTGCTTGTACGCCAGTTTCTTCGGCCTTTCTGGCGCGATGTCCGCGCAGGCAAACCTCTCGCCCTTAGGCGCGCGCCGCAGCATAAGCCCCACGAAAAAGATGGCGCTCGCGTGGAGCGATATACTCGCCGCTGTCCTCGTAATGTTCGCTGTAGTGCTCGTGTTGATCGCGTTCTTAAACGCGCTGCCCAACCTGGACTTCGGGGAGAACCTGCCCTATCTGCTGCTTACGGTGCTTGTCGGGGTGTTTGTGGGCGTCATGTACGGTATGCTGGTGGGCGTGGCGGTGCGCGGCTCGAGAACGGCAAAGGAGGGCATACTGATCGGCCTAACACTGGTGCTGTGCTTTTTGAGCGGCCTGATGGCTACCAACATGCGATATGCGGTAGATAAGGTGGCGCCTATCATAAACAGTGTAAACCCCGCCGCCCTCTTAGTCGATTCGTTTTACACAATGGAAACCTACGGCATAGGCGAACGTTTTTGGGTCAATATAGGCACGCTTGCCATAATAGGGGCGCTGTTCAGTGTTCTGAGCGTGGCCATCTTACGGAGGAAACAATATGCAAGTATTTAAATGTTATCTTAAAATCGTAAGGCAGAACATCGGCCTGATCGCCATGTACCTCGCCATATTCATCACGCTGTGCGTTGCGTTCTCCGGCATGGGCGCCGATAACCAGCTCGAGCAATATACGGATACAAAAGTGCCCATGACCGTAGTAGACCGCGACGGATCGGATATATCCCGGTCGATCACAGGCATCCTTACAGAGCGGCACGAGATCGTTCCGCTGCCGGACGACACGGAAACCCTGCGTGACGCGCTCTACAACAGGGAAACCACGTACATATTATTCATTCCCAATGGCTATGGGGAAAGGCTGCTTTCAGGCAACGCGCCCATTCTGGAAGACGCGCAGGTATCCGGCTCGGCCAACGGCGCGTATATCGACCGCTTGCTTGAAGGCTACGTCGCCACGTTGCAGGTTTACCTGGACGCCGGGTTCCCCGCGCAGGACGCGCTTTTGAAAGCGGAGGCCGACCTCGCCAAAAAGGCGGAGGTTTCGATGACGCATTCCGAATCACAGGAAGCGACCGGCATCTTCTACTTCTATAAATACCTCAGCTACAGCATACTGCTCACGATGATATTCGGCCTGTGCCCTGTGCTGATGGTGTTTGCCAAACGGAATATCGCCATGCGCATGGAAAGCTCCGCGCTGCCCTTCCGCAGGAAAAATTTTGAAATCGGCCTGGGCATACTCACATTTGCCGGGATCTTCTACGCCGTATTCCTGGTGATCGGCTACCTCATGTACGGCAGCAGCATGTTTACGCAAAGCTCGCTCATCTGCCTGCTGAATATGGCCGCGTTCCTTGCCACATCCGCCGCTCTCGCGTTTTTGGTCGGCCAGGTCGCTTCAAGCGCGAATGTGCTCGCGGCGCTCGCCAACGTAATAGGACTTGGCATGAGCTTTTTGGGCGGTGTATTCGTACCGCTCGAGCTGATGAGCGAAGGCCTGCAAAAAATCGCGCAGTTGTTCCCCACCTACTGGTATATCCATGTGGCGGATATGGCGCTCGGCACCGGTTCCACTTCCGAGCAATTTACCTCCGAGATGGCGCAAAGCATAGGCGTGCAGCTGCTGTTCGCCGCCGCGTTCCTCGCCGTTGCGCTTGTGGTGGCAAGGCAGCGCAGGCGCAGAGTCGCGTGACAAACGGTTACCCTGGTAGCCGCTGCTACATGCAGGAAGCACGGCTTTCTTTGTAAATCTTTGGTGGGCGGCAGGTGGGCACGGCTTGTCTATGCTTCGGCTAGGTAAGCGGGATTTGAGCGCGCTCCTGCGCTGCTGATGAAATGGAAACATTCTCCACCGTGGACAGTTATGACGCTGCCGCTGGGCGTCAAGGGGGGCAGGAAGATTCGGAATTTCTCCCTTAGCCCCCTTTGACAATCCCCTTATTCCCGCTTCACTGCGGGTTCGCCGCGCCGCACAGGGCAGCGACTTGCTCCCCTCGCGTTCAGCGAACGCCGCGCTCCCTGCATCGCCAATCGTGGCGCGGGCGTGCTCCGTTCTCCTTGAGAATCCTCGCTTTAAGACCGCTTTCAGTGAGCCCCGTACTAAATATGACTTTATTGCTATTTGTCAGGATTTGCATGCCTTTACGGGAGTTTTTAGAACCGTAGGTTCTGAACCGCCGGAGGCACTAATACATCCCGCAGGGATACCTTGACCCGAAAGGAATACCCGTACCCGAATATAATAGCAAATGGAATTTGAGTCCACCATGGACGGGAAAAGTATGAAGAGAAACTTTTTGCACATCCCCTTGGCACTCCTTTGCCAATTAGCACTGCCAGGAACACACCGCCAGGCAACCCGACTTTACTTCATATGGCAATTTTGATAAAATAGTGGTTATGTTTTATATAGTGCCGCTGTCCGCTCCTATACGCGTGCAGCGGGCGCGCATAGGCGCATACAAAGAGAGAAGGAATAATCATGGGATTTTTATCAAATTCGGCCCTGCGGCCGGTCAAAAAGATCGCAAGCCAGGCGGAAGCGCTTGCCGATGCTTTCGCCGCGCTCACAGACGAACAATTAAAAACAAAGACGGCGGAGTTTAAAGAACGCCACCAAAACGGAGAGTCTTTAGACGCGCTTTTGCCCGAGGTGTTCGCGCAGGTGCGCGAGGCAAGCTGGCGCGTCATCGGCCTCAAACACTTTTATGAGCAGATTATGGGCGGTGTCGTACTGCACCAGGGCAATATCGCTGAAATGAAGACGGGCGAGGGCAAAACGCTTGTGGCGACATTGCCCGCCGTTTTAAACGCTATCCCCGGCAAGGGTGTGCACATTGTCACGGTGAACGAATACCTTGCAAAGCGCGACAGCGAATGGATGGGCAAGGTTTACCGCTTTTTGGGCTATTCCGTGGGGCTGGTGCGGCGCGAGCAGGATAGAAAGCAAAAGCAGGCTTCTTATGGCTGCGATATACTCTACTCCACAAACAACGAGCTGGGGTTCGACTATCTGCGCGACAACATGGTCGTAAGGAAGGAAGACCTTGTGCAGCGCGGGCTTCACTACGCCATCGTAGACGAGGTGGACAGTATATTGATCGACGAGGCGCGCACGCCGCTCATCATTTCCGGGCAGGGCGATAAAAGCACCGACCTTTATAAACGAGCCGATCAATTCGTAAGAAAGCTCAAGCCCGAGGCGCATTTTGAAATGGACGAAAAGCTCAAAGCGGTCAATCTGACGGAAGACGGCGTGGCTATGGCGGAAAAGTTTTTCCGTGTGGAAAACCTCACCGATATAGAAAACACGGAGCTTGTCCACCATGTCAACCAGGCGCTGAAGGCGCACGAGCTTTTTATGCGGGACAGGGAATATGTGGTGCAGGACGGCGAAGTGGTCATTGTGGATGAATTTACTGGCCGCCTGATGGTGGGCAGGCGTTACAGCGACGGGCTTCACCAGGCGATCGAGGCGAAGGAAGGCGTGACGGTGGAGCGCGAATCCAAAACACTTGCCACCATTACGTTCCAGAATTACTTCCGTATGTACGGAAAGCTTTCGGGCATGACGGGTACGGCAAAGACGGAGGAAGAAGAGTTTTCCGGCATCTACAACCTAAATGTGGTGGAGATCCCCACGCACATGCCGATGATAAGGGACGACCAGAACGATACGATCTATGGCACAAAGGAAGGCAAGTTCCGCGCCGTGGTAGAGGAGATCGCGCGGGCGCACGAAACAGGCCAGCCCGTGCTGGTGGGCACCGTTTCGGTGGCGGATAACGAATACCTTTCCTCGCTGCTGGTACGGCGGGGCATAAAGCACGAGCTGCTGAACGCGAAAAACCATACGCGCGAGGCGCAGATCATCGCGCAGGCGGGCAAAAAAGACGCGGTGACCATCGCCACAAACATGGCGGGCCGCGGTACGGATATCATTTTAGGCGGCAACGCGGACTACATGGCGCGCAACGAAATGCGGGGCGAAGGCATGGAGGACGAGCTGATCGAACAGGCGGTGAGCCACGCGCAGACGGACGACCCGGAAGTGCTTGCCGCACGGGAAAAATACGCGGCGCTTTTGGCGAAGCACAAAAAAGATACGGATATCGAGCACGAGGAAGTGGTGCGTTTAGGGGGCCTGCACATTGTGGGTACCGAGCGCCACGAATCCCGCCGTATCGATAACCAGCTTCGCGGGCGCGCGGGCCGGCAGGGAGACCCCGGTTCCTCCATCTTTTTCATCGCGCTTGAGGACGACCTGATGCGCCTTTTCGGCGGCGAGCGCATAAAAGCCATCATGGACCGCCTGTCGGGCGGCAACGACGATATCCCGCTGCAATATGGGATGCTGAGCAAGCAGATCGAAAACGCCCAAAAACGCATAGAGGGCAACAACTATAACATCCGTAAGCATGTGCTTTCCTACGACGATGTGATGAACCAGCAGCGTAACGTGATCTACACGCAGCGCAGGCAGGTTTTGATGGGGGACGATATCTCCGCCAATATCACGTCCATGAAGGAAGCGCTGCTGCAAGTGGCGCTCGACGCGCATTGTCCCAAAGGCAAGTACCCCGAGGAATGGGACTGGGACGATATCCACGCCTATTTTGAGCGCGTGTTTGCGATAAAGATGAAACGCCTTTCGGTAAGCGAGATCGAAGGGCTGGATATTGACGATTTCAAACAGCGGGTAGAAGCGCTGGTGGACGAGGCATACGCGGCAAAAGAAAAAGAGATGGAAGAAGCGGGCTTCAATATGCGTGCCATCGAGCGCATGGTGCTGCTGCGCGTGGTGGATTCCAAGTGGATGGACCACATCGACGCGATGGATCAGTTCCGCCGCGGCATCGGCCTTAGGGCCATCGCCCACCGCGACCCGATAAACGAATACCGTATGGAAGGCTTCGATATGTTCGACGCGATGGTCGAAAGCATCCGCGAGGAAGCTGTGTATATGCTGTACCACATCAAGGTGCAGAGCAAGGTGGAGCAAAAGGAAGTGAAGGACACCAGCGCGAACATCGACGCGGACGGCAACCCCATTGCCACCGAAGGGCCAAAAACGCGCCGCGCCATGCAGACGAACCAAAACGCGGGGGAAAAGCCCGCGCCTGTGCGTGCCGAAAAGAAGGTGGGCCGGAACGAACCCTGCCCGTGCGGCTCGGGCAAGAAGTATAAGAACTGCTGCGGGAAGAATGAGTAACCGCCCCGCGCGGCGGCCTTTGCTCTCGTTTTTATTCGGACGGAAAAGGCTTTTGGGCAATCGGCGTACAGAATAGTAATGATCTGGTTTTCGCGTCATTGCGGGTCAAGCCCGCAATGACGTGTATGCGCATCATATGCCCCCGGCGGCTCAAGAGTGCTGCGCCCCTTGAGAATCCGCGTTTTGTTGTAAAAGTGCCGTCCTATGATCTTTGTATGATAAGGCAATATGCCAAGTATTTCTTTATCGCCATAGAGTAAGATTCGTGCCTTTGAGGGAGTTTTTAGAACCGTAGGTTCTGAGCCGCCGGAGGCATCTTAATCATCCCGCAGGGATACCTTGACCCAAAAGGAATGCCTGTGAGAAAGCGCAAGAGTATTTTTTATCAGCTTAACTTTCTCGACAGTCTGACGGGTAGTATTTATACTACCAGGTATAAACGGGTTTTTAATTGGGTGTATATGAACAAAATTAACAAAAATATAATCGCTATTTGGCTGGCCGTTGGCGCCGTAATATTTATGGCGGCTGTTTGTGTTTATCTTTTAATCGGAACGTTAATTTCCTCAAAAATCTACCCCGTGTTTCACTATTATGTACCATTCAGCTTTCTCGTACAAGGGATGGTTATGTCTATGGCGGCTTCCGGCATGTGGCTGCTGCTATTTGGTAATAAAAAACCGCTGCCTGTTTCAGTCCGGTATCTAATTGCCATAGTCATTTTACTGGTATTATATTTTATATCAGTGCGGATTCCGGCAATTAATTCTTTGGTGGGGCACTTAAGATGGCTTTGGAGTTGCTGCATTGCGGTTCTTGCGTTGGGCGTGCCTTTTTCTATTGTGAAAGAAAAAAACAACAATACAGAGTATAAGCAAGGGAGTTAATTATGGATGAACGACGTTTAAAGCAACAACTTACCTTCCTCACGGAGGCGGACAAAATGAAAACGGTGCTGCGCAGGACGCTGCTTGCCGACGGTTCGCGCCCGGAAAACGACGCGGAGCATAGCTGGCACTTCGCCCTAATGGCGATGGTGCTGTATGAATACGCGTATTCCCCCGAAGTCGATCTGTTCCGCGTGCTCAAGATGGCGCTTTTGCACGACATGGTGGAAATCTACGCGGGCGATACGTTTGCCTATGACGAGGCGGCCAACGAAGATAAGGAAGCGCGCGAACGCGCGGCGGCGGACAGGCTGTTTTCGCTTCTTCCGGCGGACCAGGGCGGCGAATACCGCGCGCTGTGGGAGGAATTCGACGCCATGCAAACGCCTGACTCCATCTATGCCGCGGCAATAGACCGCTTCCAGCCGCTGATAAACAATTACCTCACAAGAGGCCACACTTGGAAGCTGGGCGACGTCAAAAAAAGCAAAGTATACAAGCGTATGGCGATGGTGAAAGAAGGGATGCCCGAGCTTTGGGCTGTGGTGGAATACATGATAAACAACGCGATAGAGCAGGGGTTTTTGAAAGAATAATGTGTGAGCAAACCGTTTACTTTGAATATTCAAAAGAGGCGACAGCGCATCTTTGCGCCAAAGATAAGCAGCTTGCGCAGGCGATAGAACACATCGGGCCGGTAAAACGCGCGGTGACGCCCGATCTTTTTACCGCGCTCGTGCATTCCATCATAAGCCAGCAGATTTCCACAAAAGCCGCCGAAACCATTTGCGGCAGGCTTAAGGAAAAATGCCCGGACGTTACGCCCGCCGCGCTGCTTTCCCTGCCAGTACGGGACATCCAAAGCTGCGGTATCACAATGAAGAAAGCAGAGTATATTCACGACCTTGCGGAAAAGGCAAACGCGGGTGCGTTCGATATCCGCGCGCTTAAAACGATGACGGATGAGCAGGTCGTCGCCGAGCTTGTTAAGCTGAAAGGCGTGGGCGTGTGGACGGCGGAAATGCTGCTGATCTTTTCCATGCGGCGGCCCGACATCCTCTCTTATGGCGACCTTGCCATACAACGCGGCCTGAAAATGCTGTACCGGCACCGCGCCATCACCCCGGCGCTTTGCCAAAAATACAAACGCCGCTATTCCCCCTATGCGTCGGTGGCTTCGCTGTATTTATGGGAGATCGCGAGCGGCGGCTATGAGGCGTATCCTTTGCCCCGGCAGAAAGGAAAGTGAGCTATGCAAAACGAAATGGAAGTATTCTTCGATTATGCCTGTCCGTATTGTATGCGGGCGCACGGCATTCTTACGGGGCTGCTGCCCGCCTTTCCGCAGATTCGCGTTTGTTGGCGGCCATGCGAATCGCACCCGCGGCCGGAGCGCTATGGCAAACACAGCGACCTCATCATCCGGGGCATGTTTTACGCGAAAGAACAGGGCGTTGACCTTGCCGTGTATCACGAGCATATGTACCGCGCCATATTTCAAACGGATATCAATGTGGAAGATTTGGATGCCCTTGCGAAAAGCGTATCCGGCTTTATGGATGCGGAGGCTTTCCGCCGCGCGCTTTCCACGGGCGCGTACGAAAAAGAACTAAAAGACGCCAACGCCCTCGCGTATGATAAATCGGGCGTTTGGGTGGTGCCCGCCTACCGGCTGAACGGGAAAAAACTCGACCCCATAGAGGACGTGGGGGTGGATGAAAAAATGCTTCGCGGGTTTTTGGAACGGGCGGTTATCTGAACACAATACAAACAGCAAAGGATGAAACAGCATGTATTTTGAAGAACTGAAAACAGGGCAAAGCTTTGCGCTTGCGGGTGTGACGATCACGGAGGAACAGGTTCGCTCTTTTGCGGAGCAGTACGACCCGCTTAGGTTGCATCTGGACGAGGAATACGCGAAAACTACGCGGTTTGGCGCGATCATTGCGCCGGGCGTTATGAGCTTTATGCTTCTGTGGAAGCAGTTCCTGAAATGGGATGTGTTTGGCGAGCAGACCGTGGCGGGCAAAAGCACCAAGATAGAATGGTTTGCGCCCGTTTTTGTGGGGGATGTGCTCTCGGGCGAGGCGCGCATCACCGATACGCGCGTGCACAACGCGTATAACGGTATTGTGGAAGTGACGGTGGATATCTATAATCAAAAAGGGGGGCATGTGATCCGCGATGTGACGGAGACTGTCGTCGCGCGGCGGAAAGAATAGCCTGTCCATAGTAAAAAACGCAAGACGGTTTTGCTGCCTTGCGTTTTTCTTACGGTTTTAATTTTTTTGGGCAGGCTGTGTACAGGTATTTCCGCTGTGAATGGAGTCTTTAGGTAATTGCTGATTAAAGAGGGTTCGCATCCCTAGCCCCTAGGAAGACGGGATTTGAACACGCTCCTGCGCTGTTGCTGAAACGGAAGCATTTTCCACTGCGAAAAGTTATGATGCTGCCGCTGGGCGTCAAAGGGGGCAGGGGGATTCGGAATTTCCACCCTTCGCCCCCCTTGACAATCCCCCCTATCCCTTGAAACCGACTAAGGTCAGCGACCTTAGTAATCTGAGAAGATTTGTGGTTCAGCTATATAGACCAGATGACAGAATGAAGAGATGACTTTGTAGGATTGTAAGGCATGGCTTTTCGCGATTGTCTGTGTCTTTGACTCTTTTGTGCCTTTGGCTCTAAGGGAGTTTTTAGAACCGTAGGTTCTGAACTGCCGGAGGCATATAATGCGCCGCAGGCTCCTTGACCCTATAGGAATACCCAAAAGCAAAGGCAAGATGTTTGCACAATAAAATGCGGGTTCGTACTTGGGCGGACATGTCTACCCGGGCATAGACAAACCTTGTTAAACGGCTGCCCACAATAGAGCCAAAAAAACGCGCGGTCGGAATTGATTGGCGGTTACCTAAACCATTGCTGCCAAAATTAAGACAACACCCCGCACGGATGGATCTCTCCCGTGCGGGTTGCAAGGCTTGCCCTGCGGCATATAATATCAGTTATTCTTCCCCGCCGCTTTCCGCGGCGGCAGCGGCTT
>QMCD01001637.1_pt1 | contig 24939 bp, 17 predicted proteins | sample 1821841 | NCBI WGS metagenome assembly QMCD01 (sample SAMN01991225, study PRJNA193472) | Termite gut metagenome, whole genome shotgun sequencing project. | isolation source: worker | host: Macrotermes natalensis | reverse complement strand
CGGTCGTTCCAAATAAAAGCGTTTGGGTCGGCAGTATATTTGTGGGTTAAAATCGGATTCTGTGCCGCAACCTGAGAAATTGTCAAAATCCATAACACACATATAACCAATAAATTAAGGAAAGTATTTTTCATTTTCTTTATCTTTAAAATTTAACAAAAAAACATTAAAAACTTTGCGTCTTTGCGTTAAAGTTTATGCGCTTACGTTTTTTTGTATTAAACGTAAAATCGCAAAGGTCGCAAAGACGCAAAGATTAATATTAACTAAACGATATTGGTATTTTTATTTTAATACTATTTTAGTTGTATTTTCAACGCCTTGCCCTTTAATACCTACAAAATAAATCCCCGCAGGTATATCATTCAGGAAAAATTCCGAATTTCCCGTTGCACTAAATTTTGCCGCTATTTTGCCGTGAATATCAAAAATATTTACCTTCACGGAAGTTGAGGCATTTAAAGACAATGTTCTGCCGCTTATTGTAACAAACGGAAGTTTATCGGGTGTATTTTGTTTTATTGATGTTGTTTCCATAGAAACAAGCGCAACATCGCTTATCGTTACATTTTCGGCTGCTTCGCCTAAATTAAATGCAAGTTGCACATTTGTATCAGTCGGGTCGGTCATATCAAAAGTAAGGGTGTACGTATCTTCTGTGTCTGTTAGATTGAATGTCTGGGCATCGCTGTAAATGTATCCCCATTCTATATCTTCGCCTCCCATTCTTTCTAATTGAACGATTATTGTTCTGTCAGCCGCAGCCGCAGCTTTAAAGCGAAGTTCGTAAGAGCTTCCCTGTTCGAGTGTTATACCCTGCTGTATAAGTTGGGGTTCATAAATTTCAGTACCAACATTTGTAACAGTAATTTTTGCTTTGTTGCATTCAACAAATGCGAATGCTTCGGCTCCTCCGCTCACATTCGCCAAACTCCAGCTTGAACTGAGCGTTGTACCGGAGAAAATACCGTCGCTCACCAGATTGTTCGGAGTGGGAGTTGGTTCCGGCTCTTCGCATACTACAGGCTCCTCTTTTTTAAAAGTCGGGTTATTCCCATCGCCCCATTCCGATTCGGGTACAAGCGAGAACACGGCGTTATAAGCATCCTTCTTTTGATTATTTCTATCAAAAAGCGTAGCTTCATCATCTCCTCTCCAAGTGTTTGCATCGTTTGGTCCCCAAACAACAATTGCCGTGAATCCGGGGTTGCCTTTTGCGCGTTCGCGCGCATTTACGGTAATAGCGTAGTCGAACACCATTTTGTATTTTGCAGCTTGCTGCTGAAGGGTAAAATTTTTTCTACCAATATCCAACTCTGTTATCTGAACTTCGATTCCGATCGCGGCATAATCGTCCATCGCTTTTTTGAACGTAGCGTCGCTCGACCAACCACCTGTATTTGAGTCTATATGCCCCTGCATACCCATACCGTCTAAGTATCCTTTTTCTTTGAGCGGTTTGAGAATATTTTCGATAATATAGGTTTTTTTGGGAGTATCCCATTCGTTATAGTCATTATAAAAGAGTTTCATATCGGGGAAATACTTATCGCGGGCTTCCGCTGCATATTTGAATGCACTTTCGATGAAACTGTTATCGCCGTAAATTTGTACCCAGGGCGAGTTTCCGTTTTTTGTGGGGTCAACGCCGCCGGCGCCATCCATATCATACCCCTTTCCTCTTGGAACGCCGGTGCCATTACGGACATCTACCGCTTCGTTTACCACATCGTAAGCGTAGAGGTTGAGTCTCGGATAATCCCTCTTAATTAAAGCGAACAGGTTGTTGATGTAGCTTTTCAGGCGTTTTTCCATTTGAGCTTTTGTAGCCCAGTTTACGGATGAGGTGTTCGCCGGAGTTGCCGGTTCAGTCAAATTGGACGTAAAAAACCAGCGCGGACTCTGACCATGCCAAACAAGCACGTGCCCCCGCACCGGTATATTGTTGTCTTCGCAAAATTTAAGCACATTGCGGGCACCGTTGCCGAGCGATGCTACGATATTGTCATCGGTTGACCCCTGCCGCGTCATGGTTTGATCCGGTTTCAGCTCGTTTTCGTGCGTGATACTGTTAAATTCACTGATAATCAGATTTTTAATTCCGTTATTATTAACAGTACTGCTGTTAAGGATATTTCCCACCCGGAACTGATTTGCGTAAACATCTTTAAGTCCGGTTTGGGCATTTACCGCAGTAAAAAAACCGGCAAGGATGACAAAGAAAACGCTACAACTTTGTGCGAGCGTTCGTGCTTTTGAGCTACTTCTCAATTTGTGTCTTTTCATGATGATGTGTGTTTAATTGTTATTTGAACGTAAGAATACGGGGATTTCTAAAAATTGCTTTTTTACATTTTGATTCTCGCAGGGAATCGAAATTTGTTAAATTCTCTAAAAATCCGTCCAAATATCGTAATTATATTCGGATAAAACAACAATTTTATTCTAAATTTATCTGTCTGTTTATCTGTTGTTTAACATAACTTTTTTCTGTCAATATCTTATCGGTAACAGTAAAGTCTTGCAATTTGCTGATAACAACACATATTGTAAACGAGTTTTAAAGAAAAACGCGTTCATTGTTTTAGCAAACATTAGACGATTGTCCAGGAAAATTTAATTCAAACAGTTTCTTAATTTTCTGTATCATCTGTTTATTATTTTGCATAAATCCGTGTTATTTGCGAACAAAGGTTACTCTAATTTACAACTTGATCTGATGCTGGACCTGGAACTTGAAAATGAAATCCGGGTATTATCTTTCTAAAATCTTTTGCCTTTACACCAGGCAACAATGACAACAAGTACATAGCCCACGCTAATGGACTTTGAGATTGATTATTGCGATCTATAATGAATGTATGCCAATCATTTGCGTCGCGATTTTGAGTAAGTTGCTCTTTTGTTTTATAGAGACGTAAAAGGTCTGTTCCGACAAGAAAAGGAGTTGTCCCTAATGCCCTTGCCTCAATTGCAATATGATTGTTAATTGCTGCTATAGCGGCATTGTGTGCCTCAAGTGATTTTTCTCGTATATAAGGACCTGCATTTCTCGCGTCATAATAAGCCGTTTCCGCAAGCCCCAGTGTAATTACAAAAGCCCGTCTGAGGTCATTAAGATGTTCTTGTTCTGCCATACAAGCTAAATTAGAATTCGCATAGTCTAAATCTCCATATATTTGGAGATTATTCCTTCTTGCAGCAAATCGTCCTAAAAAAACACCTGAAAACATTAAATTCGTAGGAAAAATTTCACGCCGCCTATAAAATCCATTACTATTTCCTTCAAAGGCATTTTGGGTAATAACGATATGAGCTCCCCATTTACCATCCTGTTGTTGAACAAGATTAATATAATAAGTGGGAGCAATTGCACCATTTATAGGTTGAACAAATCCCATATCCATAGAATCTCCAGTGTTCGCAAGTATCCCTGCATGATTAATTGGTATAGGAGCTTGTGCTATATTTCTTTGTATAGGTTGGTCTGTTTTGGAAATGACTAAATGTCTTTTGTTTGTTTTATATCCCATCTCGTCCTCCTCCTTCTTAAACCACTCATTATCATTTATATTTACCCCTCGCAGCTGCATAATGGGTTGCACGTGCTCCTGCTTTTGCTGCACCACATGCCCCAGTTCGAGTCCTAAGTGCTTTTCCTGTCTGGGAGCAATGTGTACTCCACTGCTCTGCGTGTAAACAAGAGCTTGAAGTTGGGCGGGCTCGGGAAAGTTGTAATGTATCCGCACACCGTCGAAAGAAAAGCCTGCGAGGTTTTCAAAATCGGTTTTCATGGTATCGGGGATGCCGGTTTTGTTTGTGGGAAGTAGAGAATTGAGAGTGGAGAGTGAGTTTTCATTCTCCATTTTCAACTCTCCAATTTCTTCTTCTCTAATTTTTTTAGGCAAAGGATCTTCTTCGTCAAATGCTTCTCGTTGTGCTGTTTCAAACTTGCCTTGCGGGAGTTCGTTGTCCAATTCATTATCAGCTTGGCGTTGGGCGGTTTTTGCAGCGTATTTTTGCAATATAGTGTGTATATCCGCCTGTTTGGAAGCACAGTTTTTACTTTGTATCGTGCGTGATACTCGTTCAGGTTGTTGGCTATGTGTCTTCATATTTCGTTGTAAAATTATTACTTCAACATTTTCCCGCATTTGCTGCAACCTTGACTTTCAGAATTTATATGATTTACAAGATGAATCGAGATAACCGGAATAATCTTATTAAATCGAGGTTCAGACGAAGTTCGGACAAATAGCAAAAACACGAATATTGTAATTGATTTTTGCCATAATGTTTTCAAATTACAGAAACACAAATATAACACAATTCTCTGTATTTCAATACTGTATTTTTCTTTTTTTACATTCGGAAATACTATTCCTCCTCTGTATTGTGTACCGGCGTTTTCAGTGCAACCAGCCTTGGATTGAGGTTAGCAACTTCACTTTGTACCGTTGTGTCTTTGTGTTTTGAAAAATATTCTTTTCTAAATTTCTTAGCTTAATGACATTGGCGCTTTCCATATTAAATGTCTTCAGCGTTTTTTGCCAATAATCACTATTCCCGTGTTTTTTACAGTTTGATTCAAAACTCTTTGCATATTCAAACAAAAAATCGTAATTTAGTGCGTTTTTTAATTTTATGAAAAGCATATAATCAAACTTAAATATAAATGGTTGATCAAGACAGAATTATAAAAATTAATATTGAAGAGGAGATGCGGTCTTCCTACATTGATTATTCAATGTCGGTAATCGTTTCGCGTGCACTTCCCGATGTGAGGGACGGATTTAAACCTGTTCACCGCCGCGTGTTGTACGGAATGAATGAGTTAGGGGTTTTTTCTAATAAACCAACCAAAAAGTCTGCGAGAATTGTTGGGGAAGTACTCGGTAAATACCACCCGCACGGCGACTCGTCTGTATATATGACAATGGTGCGTATGGCTCAACCGTGGTCTTTGCGCTATCCGCTGGTGGATGGGCAAGGTAACTTCGGTTCGGTAGACGGTGATAGCCCCGCAGCAATGCGTTATACCGAAGCCCGTTTGGCAAAAATTGCCGAGGACATGCTGATTGACCTGGAAAAAGATACCGTTGATTTTCAAAATAACTTTGACGATACATTGCAGGAGCCGGCCGTATTGCCGACCCGTATTCCAAATCTTCTGGTAAACGGAGCAGCCGGTATTGCGGTAGGTATGGCAACCAATATGCCGCCTCATAACCTTTCGGATACGATTGATGCAATCATTGCATACGTTGATAATAATGAAATTGCAATTGATGAATTGATTAAACTCATCAAGGCTCCCGATTTCCCGACCGGTGGTTATATATACGGATATTCCGGCGTGAAGGAGAGTTACGAAACAGGGCGCGGAAGAGTGGTTATTCGCTCGAAAGTCGAAATAGAAAACGAAGGCGGGCGCGAAAAAATCATTGTTCGCGAAATTCCATACCAAATAAATAAGGCAGAGTTGATTAAAGCTATTGCCGATATGGTGGAAGAGAAAAAAATCGAAGGCATCTCCAATATCAACGACGAATCCGACCGTGACGGCATGCGTATCGTGATTGATGTAAAACGTGATGCCAATTCCAACGTTGTATTAAATAAATTGTATAAATACAGCTCGTTGCAATCCTCTTTCAGCGTAAATAATATCGCGCTGGTAAAAGGAAGGCCCAAATTATTGAACCTCAAAGAGCTGATCCGTTATTTTGTGGAACATCGCCATGAGGTGGTGGTTCGCCGCACACAATTTGAATTGAAAGAGGCGGAGAAAAAAGCACACCTTCTCGAAGGGCGGATTATTGCCGTTGACAATATCGAGGAAGTAATCCGGATCATCCGTTCATCCAAAACGGTAGAAGAAGCCAAAACCCGCTTGATAGAGCGTTTTGAATTCTCTGAAATTCAAGCAAAAGACATCGTTGAAATGCGTTTGAGACAATTGACCGGACTGGCAATTGACGACCTTCGCGCCGAATACGAAGAGATTATGAAGCTCATCGAACACTTGAAAGAAATTCTTGCCAATGTGGAACTTCGTATGGAAATCATCAAAAACGAATTGCTTGAAATCAAACAAAAATATGGTGATGTCCGCCGTTCCGAGATTATTTACTCTTCGGAAGAGTTTAATCCGGAAGATTTCTACGCTGACGATGAGATGATTATCACCATTTCTCACTTAGGCTATATTAAGCGCACGCCGTTGACCGAATTCAAATCACAAAATCGCGGCGGTGTCGGTTCCAAAGGCAGCAATGCCCGCGATGAAGACTTTATCGAATACATCTATCCTGCATCCATGCACAATACAATGCTTTTCTTCACACAGAAAGGTCGCTGTTATTGGTTGAAAGTGTATGAAATTCCGGAGGGTGCAAAAAATACTAAGGGCCGCGCCATTCAAAACTTATTGAATATCGACAGTGATGACAAGGTAAATGCGTTTATCAAAATCAAATCGTTGAATGACGAAGAATATAATAAATCACACGCCTTATTATTCTGTACTAAACGGGGAGTTATTAAGAAAACCTTGTTAGAGGCTTACTCCCGTCCGCGTGCCAACGGTGTGAATGCAATTACGATACGCGAAGACGACGAAGTGATACAAGTACGCCTTACCGATGGAAACAGCGAAATAGTCATTGCCAACAAAAACGGTCGTGCTATCCGTTTCCACGAAAGCAAAGTACGCGAAATGGGACGTACCGCCACCGGTGTGCGTGGTATGACGTTAGACGAAGACGGCGAGGATGGAGTAATCGGAATGGTTTGTGTCAATTCTGCCGATAAGGAAACTATTTTGGTTGTATCCGAAAAAGGATACGGAAAGCGTACCTGGTTGGATGAAATGAACGAAAACGGCGAACTTATACTTGATGAAAATGGTGATCCTATTCCTGTTTATCGTGTAACCAACCGTGGAGGAAAAGGAGTTAGCACGCTCAAAATCTCCGAAAAAACAGGTAAGTTGGTTTCCATCAAGAATGTAACAGACGATAATGATTTGATGATTATCAACAAGTCGGGTATTACCATTCGCCTGAAAGTGGCGGATATTCGTACACAAGGACGCGCCACACAAGGCGTTCGCTTGATAAATCTCGAAAAACGGAACGATACGATTGCTTCCGTTTGTAAGGTAATCTCCGAAGAGGAAAATAACAGCGATGCCAATGCAGAGGAACAAGAACTTTGCACGGAATAAGTTATTCATCTTGAACCGGATTTTTTATAATATTCTCAAGATTAGCCGGATTTTCATTTTGCAGTCTTGAGAATCTTATAAATCTCGATTCAAGAAATTTAAGTGGAATTTTTAATCTAATAAATAAATTTGAGAAAAATGAGAAGAATAGTATTTACAGTAGCAATGCTTGCCATGGCATTGTGTGGTTTTGCTCAGAAAAAAAATGTGTCGGGAGCAGAAAATATAGTGATTTATGATCCGACCGAAAGCAGCTTGAAAGGAGAGGCTGTACCTAAAATAGAGGCTGCCATGAAAGATCCTACAACTGCCAAGCAGGCAAAAACCTATTATGTAGCCGGACAGGTTTACTACAAACTTTTCGAAGAGGAAGAAAAGAGAAAGATGTTAAAACAACCGTTCGACCAAAAGGCGAAGCAAGATTATTTGGTAAAAGCTGTTGACGCATTTGCCAAAGCGGCCGAATTGGATGAACTTCCGGACGAAAAGGGAAAAGTAAAGCCAAAATATACCAAGGATTTGAAGAAATTTTTGACAACTTATCCTGAATATTTAATCAATGAAGGATATGAGAACTATAACGAAAAAAATTATGTAAAAGCAGTTGAATTGCTGGGCAAATTTTTGGATTCATATTCTTATCCGATAGTGAAAGCAGCCGGAGTAAAACCCGACACGACGTATTACCAGATCAAATATTTTTCAATGAGCATAGCAATGAATGAGCCTCAATTGAAAGATAAAGTGATTCAATATATGGAAGAGTTGAAAGATGCTGATTATGGCGTTGTACTGAACAAAAAAGACAAAAATATGCCGGAAAGTGTTTTTTACCAATGGCTTTACGATCAGTACAGTGCCCAAAACGACACAGTTAAATTCGTAAAATTATTGCAAGAAGGAATAAAGAAATATCCGGGCGATATGTACTTAATGGGTAACCTGATTAACTATTACATCAAAGCCCAAAAGTCGGATGAAGCAGTTGTATATTTGGATAATGCGATTAAAAATGACCCTAAAAATCCTCAGTATTATGCAATTAAGGCTAACTTGCTGATGAATGGCAAAAATGACTTTGACGGCGCAATTGCCTTGTATGAAGAAGCGGCAAAAATGGATCCTTCTTATTTCTTAGCACAAGCCGGACTTGGATTGGTGTATGTTACTCAAGCGGAAGAAGTTTTCAACAATGCAAGCAAGATAAAAGACAACAAAAAGTATGAAGTTGAAAGAAAGCGCTCAAATGCGTTATTTACAAAAGCTCTTACTTATCTTGAAAAGGCAAGGGAACTGAATCCGGAGGACACAGCTAACTTAAAAGTACTTAGAGCTGCATACCTTCGCTTAGACCGCGGAAAGGACTATGATAGAATTGGTGCTGAAATTAAAAAGCTGGAATTAGGCAATTAAATTTTAAATCAAGAAATCAAGAATGAAAAAGCGTGTAAATTTGGAATCCACATTCCAAGATTTACACGCTTTTTGAATTTGTCCTTTTTATAATTCATTTTTCTCTCGTCTCTCTAAAAATCTTTTAGGATTTGTTTGTGCAATGGCGATCCATTCTTCCGGTGTAAACCGGTTTTTAAATTGCCGCAAATACGTCTTCATTGATCCAATAAATAATATATTCAAATAAAAATCACTACCATACAAAAATCGCTGCTTAACAGATTCTTCAGCTTTACAATAGTAATTATTATAGAACCTGTCGAATATTTGTTTTTCACACACACAGGAAAAATCAGTATATAAATTTTTGAATTGAGACATCATGCCAAAAATCGATTCAGTCCATTCTTCGTTTGTTTCGTGTGAACCAAAATGCGCCAAATTCAATTTTAATTGGGGGTATTGTTCCAGTACTATTTTCCACAGCTTTGGATGATTTAGTGCGTTTGCGCGTTCAATCACCCGTTCGGAATCTATTAAGCGATTGTGTTTAAATGTCAATTGCGTTTGGTCATTTTTAATCTCTTCATTAATACAGACCGGACCGTTAATATCAATTTGCGAAGAAAATGTAGCAAATCCACCCATAGAACAGTGTGCCGTGATTGGAATTTGATATTTTTCACAATACTCATACAGCGGCAACAGGCGGCAGTCTGCCGGGGAGTAACCATTGGGAGTATAGAGCTTAATTCCCGCAAAGCCGCCTTCCAAACGTTCGATAATTTTAACAATAGACTGCTCGCCATCTCCTGCGGAAAACAGTTCATTACGTCTTGGGTCAACAACAAAAAACGGAAAGATTTTATCCGGATACTGACTTTTTAATTTCCTGATCTGAGTCTCTTGCTGAACAAAATTATCCGCCTCTACAAGACCCGAGCGATCAATACCTTTGTCTTTCTTAAAATAGTCCAATAGTTCTTCACCTTCGCTTAAGTTTCCTTCTTTTACATATTTTGTTAATTCTTCTATTAAGTTGTTTTCAATTTCAGCTATGGTCATTTCATTCAAAATGCCATTTCTTTTTGTAGAACTAACTACACATTTATCTAAGTCAAACATCAAAGGACAAAAAATAAAGCCCTCTTCGTCTTTTTCCAATTCTTCCAAAATCTCTTCACTGCTCGAAAAACCAATTTTTACAAAATGTAAAATTCGAGAAAACGCCGATTCTGTTTCTCGTATTGCGTTTTCACTCTTTATGCCCAACGCATTCTTACTTAATATCATTAAAAGATCAACCAAAAGTCGAACAGATAAGACTTTGCGGTTAAAGAAATGACAATGAATGTCATAATTTTTTTTAGTTTCCATAATAAAATTTTTTAGTTAGTAATTTTATCGTCATTGCTCAAAACAGGTCACAGACAATTTTACAAATGTACATAACATTTCAATATTTATCTCAATAAAATAATCTATTAGACCTCTTCGGAAAATCAGAAAATTTCTTTGCGTCTTTGCGGACTTTGCTACTTCGCGTTAAAATAAATGAATGCGCTTGCGTTTTTGGGGTTAAACGCAAGTTCGCAAAGACGCAAAATTTTTTAGCATTAATTATTTTCTGAAGAATTCTATTATTTTATTGAGGTACTAATCAAATATAACTACAAGGGCGAAATCCCCTCTTTTAATTTCCAAACCTCAACCCCTTCGATGCCGGCCGGTATTAACCGGTATTTTTCTTTTAAAAGGTTATCTAAACTGAAATAATCGTAAGAGTTAACAACATAACCTTGTATAATTAATTCCGGTAATGCTTTTTCAACATCTTCTACATAATATTTATTGGAAAGGGAAGCATCCTTTAAAGGATACGGAAATCTTGTAGCACTTTTTCTGCCGGAATATAGATATATGGCAGCCTGGTATCCTTTCACTAAAATCTTATCCGCAGATTCAGTATTTTTGATAATTACTTCTTTCAACGCTTTCATCACCGGAGGAGGTACGGTCAAAAGTCCATGGCCTCTTTCCGAATAATTATCAAGTATATATTGTGTCTGGTTGAAAGCAACATTCAGATTACAAAAAATAAATATGACAAGCAGGCAAGCATATTTTGCTTTAGGAATACTTTTTTCTATACCGGTATATATATATGCGTATGGAATGATAAGTAGAGGTGAAAAAATTATGACATAAAATCTCAATCCAATTCCTAATGCACAAGCCATTGCAGAGAAAACAAATGCCAATAAAATTCCTCCATTAACAACCGTTTTTTCCCGGAAAAACATATAAATTACAGTAATAACAGGAATTATACTCAGGAAAAAGCCTCCTGATAAAACTTTTAAGGCAGCTTTCAAAACGGATATATTGCTTCTTGAAACATATTCAAACATATTGAATTTGAACACGAGATAAATAGCATCAGACAGCGTTCCCTTGCAGTAAAAATAAAGAAAAAACGGTAGTAGTGAGAGCAATACAAACAATAAAATAAATAGTAAACTGCGAACAAGTTCCCCGTATTTTTTTTCGGTAATCCAATTTATTAACAAGGCTATTCCGAACCCCGCCCATATAGCCGCTAAATTTGCTTTCATCATAAAAGACAACACAAAAGTAAGCGATAAAATAAACAGGCGGAAAATACCAAGAGGCTTATTCTCTTTTAAGTAAGCTATAAAAATGTACGAGGCTGCACTTATAAACGGTAATGCCCACTCTTCGGCAAAATTTCCACCGGCAAGCAATGGAGCAAGGGCAAGAATGGCAGTAATAACAGCAAGGAAAGAGCAAATTTTATCAGCAAAAAAACGGACGGTCTTATACATCATTATACTTGTCGCAAACAATGAAATTATTTCAAAAATCCATATTCCAATAAAGTTTCCGTTAAAAATAAACAAGGCAGCAGCGTTGATAAAATAAAGAAAAGGTCCTTTGTGGTCGACAATATCTTTATAAATCAGCTGTCCATCCAATATTTGCTGAGCCGAATAGATAAATACGCTTGAATCAACCCCGTTTGTGCTTTGGGCAAAGGGTGCCAGCGGACTTTGCAAAAGGATAAACAGACAGGTACATAAAAATGCAGCGTAAAAAAACAGCTCCGTTTTAACTATTTTCATGGTTATTTAATCGTTTGTTTATACTTCTAAAATCTCCCAACGCCTTCCATCCGATGTTGAAGATTCGCTTCATGTTGATAGAGTTTTTACCTCCTTGACGAGGTTTGAACGTGATAGGCAGCCATTGGCATCTCTCTCTTTGCTTGATTGCAACAACGCAGATAGCCACGTTAGACAGGAAAAAATCTCCGGGAATAAATTGCAGAACGAGTTTCAAGCGTCCGGCTTTCATCAACCGGAAAGGGGTATTGGCATCTTTTATCCATTCACCAAATATAAGCCAGACCACTAAGCGAAGCACGTTAGTGACAAAAATACGCACCACGCCGTCCTGACGGGCATGGCGCGACCCGATAATAAAACTATATTTATCCCTGTTTTCCCAGAATGTCCAAAACTCACCGGGAGTAGTTTGTCCGTCCGAGTCGGTTTGAAAGATATAATCCGCGCCGGCATCAATCGCTTTCCGGTAGGCAAACAGGCAGGTTGCCCCGTGTCCTGAATTAGGTTTGTCAACCGGCTGTAACAAAGGGTATTGCTTTTGCAGCGACATCATTTTCTGATACGTGTTATCCTTACTGCCGTCATTGACGATAAGCAGCCGGCTATTACCGCCGACCTGTTCAACCACAGGATGCCACTGTGCTACAACAGCATCTATATTTTCTTCCTCATTATAGGCAGGCATCACAACGTACAGTGTATTCATTTTTTGAAAGTGATGAATTTATTAAGTACAAATTGAAAAAAGGCTACTACTATAATAGTTGGTATTTTGGCGTATATTTCGCAAAAATGGTAATGGTCTATCAATAGATAAAGCATTCCCGAACTGATAGCCAAGCCGGTAAGTCCCACAACATAGAAAGACAAAAATCGTAACTTTACCTTATCTTTTACTTTGAAATTATAATGTCTGTTTAGCAGGAAACTGCAAATAATGCCGCAATGAACTCCTATCAAATTGGCTGTCAAATAAGAAATGCCCAACCTACATAATACTGTATAAACGCAAAAGTCAATAAACGCACAGCCTCCCCCAATTATGCCATAAAAAAAGAGTTGACGGTGACGAGTAAACTCTTTTTCTATGAACGATTTGATTGCAGCCATTTTTCAACATTTAATAAAGCAGAATCAATTGCTGCATCCATATTATAGTATCTGTATTCTGCCAACCGCCCGGCAAAGATAAACTTATTATCCGCCTCCAATTGTACCACTTCTTTCCGGTATTTTTCTTTTACTGCAAGGTTTTTCTCGTTTAATACCGGATAAAAAGGCAAGCCTGTTTCGGAAGGATATTCAAAGCAGACGGTCGTTTTAGAGGATTTTTCGCCCGTCATTTTCTTAAATTCGGTAATTCGCGTGTAATCATAATCATTCGGATAATTTACTACCGGTGCCGGTTGAAAACTCTCCTTATCAAATGTTTTCAAGTCAATTTTAACCGAACGATAATCTAATTGCCCATATTTATAATCAAAAAATTCATCTAATTTTCCGGTGTAAACTGTCAACTTAGGGTTGAAAAAATGCTTGATCTCAAAATAATCACAACCCGATAAAACATGTATTGTATGTTTTTGTGTGACAGCATTTTTTCTATCATTGCACTATATCCGCCGACAGGTATTCCCTGGTATTTATCCGTGAAATAGCGCGACTCTCCGGTATTTCGTACGGGTATCCGTCCTGCAATTTCTGCCGACAATGTTCCGGGATCGCAATTCCACTGCTTTTTCGTATATTTTTCAAAAAACAGCTTGTATAACCGTTCTCCCACTTGTGATATAATCGCATCTTTAAATGATTGTCCGGTCTGGTTAAATTCTGACTTTTGTACCTCATTTTTCAGAAATCCCGGTATCTCATCATTTGACAAGTTAAGTCCGAAAACTTGATTTAACGTATCTCTGTTTATTGGAAAGGGAGTAAAAATTCCGTCAACATAGCTCAACACGCTATGCTGATAGTTAGAAAAAGAAGAAAAGCGGTTGACAAAATCCCAAACGTGCTTCAAATTGGTATGAAAAATATGTGGACCATAGCGATGTACGGTAATGCCAACTTCATTTTTATAATCGGAAACCTGACCGCCCGGTTGTTTCATTTTTTCCACAACAAGCACTTTATATCCTTCCCCGGCAAGTACTGCGGCACAAGTAACTCCACTTAACCCCGAACCTGCGACTACTATTTCGTACAAGTCATTCATGGGTTATGTTTTACTTGGACCGGAGTAAATTAAGTGTTCCCTTTTTCGTAGGTAATGCTTTTCCGTTTGTACCTTTTGCGTCAATCACGTAAAAATAGACACCGGTGGGAGCATCCGATTCGCCTCCCAATAATAATCTTATTTTTCCGTTCCACCCTTCGTTAATGTCGGTTGATTCATAAACCCGCCTTCCTGCCTGATTGAAAATTTGGCAACGGAATGAAGTGATGGATGTATATGCCACTTTAAACCGTTCATTAATACCATCGCCGTCAGGAGTAAAAGCATTTGGAACAAATATCGCTGATGTTGAAATATTCAAACAGGTATAGGCAGTATAAGAACAAAGTTTGTTTCCCAATGAATCTCGATTAAATACCGTTAGCGATATATCGTACTTTCCGGACTTCGGAAAATAATTATAGGTAAAGCTGCTTAGTTCCTCACCGCCAGAATAAGTAATATCCGTAAAACCCTTATCTTCATGGGAAATACGCCATTCATACCAATCCGCAACATCGGGGTTGGCATTACATGTAAAATCAACGGAAAAAGGATTAACATTACCCGCATTATCAAAAATAGAAGAAGCAGAACTCCTGAATTCCGGACAATCAGCATTTCCTTCGAATGGTGTTTCTGAAAAATAGATCTTGACATTTCCAAATTCGTCCGCACTAAACGCAACGGAATCTACTTCATTTTTTTCTATATCCCTTGTACTCATAGCCGGAAACGCAATTACTGCCGAAGTTTTATAAGGGATAATATACGGTTTTATATTCAATTTTAACTTTTCACCCAACAAATCGGTTACAGTAATATCGGTATTTGCATAAGGAACCGTAAACTCTGCTCGATCATCAAATTTATCAGTTATTGTAGTATCTCCTTCAATTCCGGGGCTTTTCCACGTAAGATATTCTATTTTCAACTCCCGCTCTATAGTACCTGTTTCTCTGCGGCCGAAACTATCAGCAAATACATACTCTTCTTTATATGGAGGAACAATGCGCAATGAAATATTTTTACACGTATCAACCTCTTCCAATGTTACGGCATTTATAGTATCATACAAGGCTATCCATACATATTTTTTTTCTTTATGTCCATTATATTCGTATTCAATATAATAGCCATAATTCACATCCACATTATGTAGTATAGACGATTTTCCATCTTTGGCAATAGAAAAATCCGTATTTTCTACCAGGCTCACAGCCTCTTTAGGGTCTTGCTTGTATTCAAACCAGCTGAAACCGGTTGAATCATCAGCAGAAAATTTAATTTTAATAGCCGATTCTCCCGAAAAAATGAAAACATTACCATTGGTTCCCTCCGGCACATTATACTCAATTCCAGTTCCGCTCTCTATGGAGAAACCAGCAGCAGAAGTACTTAAACCAGACAAGAGCAAAAAAATCAGAACAAAATATCGCTTCATTATCTATATGTTTGTTTTAACTTGCAATATTACAAAAACATATTTTAATTAATAGTAGTTTTTGAAGACTTTTTTTTCTAATTTCGCAAAGTTATAACTGTGTGAAAATTTTACACACAAGACAAAACGAGTTTATATGAAAAATTTGTATAATATTTTGTTCTCTATTTTTTTGTTTTTTTCTGTCAATTATGCAGTTGCACAGAATGTTAACTACCCCAAAAAAGAGATAAACGGTAAGGAGTATTACGAATATCCGGTTCAGAAGAGCGAAGGCCTTTATGCCGTTTCCCGCAAATTTAATGTTACGCAGGAGGAGATAAAACAGGTCAATCCGGGTACGGAAAAAGGTCTTGTCGATGGTTCCGTATTGCTTATCCCCGTCAAAAAAGTTGATTTTATATTGCATAAAGTGAAGAAAAAAGAGACTCTTTTTTCTTTGACGCGAGAATATAACATTACTTATGATGAATTGTATGAATTGAATCCGCAGTTGCAAAAAAACGGATTGAAGTCAGGCACAGAAGTAAAAATACCTAAAAAGCTGGTTTCGGCTCAAACAATGACCGTTAATGATTCTTTACCAAAAGTAGAAAAAAACAGTAAGAACGAAACATTTATTTCTTACACGGTTCAAAAAGGAGAAACATTGTATAGCATCGGTAAAACGAACTCCATTACCGTAGAAGAAATTGTACGTCTGAATCCGGACGCAAAAAATGGCGTGAAAACCGGTAAGAAATTAATTCTTCCGAAACGGGAAACAGCCAACATTACTCAGGTATCGACGGTTCCCGGTATTTCGTCCGGTAGTGTAGCAGCGTCTTCAAGCGTACCGGTTCAAAGTAAAAGTTTTACCTATCATGAAGTACAGAAAGAAGAGACACTTTTCAGCATCAGTAAGAAATATGGAATTTCGCAAGATGAAATTATCCGCTTAAATCCAGGTGCAAAAGAAGGTGTAAAAGTGGGCGAGAAATTGATTATTCCGCCGGTATATGCCAATACCGCTTTGAGTGAAGAAGAAAAAGCCAAGCCTGCAAAACGGAATTTTATATTCCATGAAGTGCAAAAAGAGGAGACTCTTTATAGCATCAGTAAGAAATATGGAATTTCGCAGGACGAAATTATCCGTTTGAATCCGGATGCCAGGGAAAATGTGCAAGTGGGTAAAACGCTGATTATTCCACCGGTACGTGCCAATACGGCGTTAAAAGAAGACGAACCGGTAGAATTCGCACAGGTAGGAACAGGAGTATACATCGACACGCTTTCTTCGGATACTTCCGCTGTCAGACCTGATTTGGAAGCATTGTTTGCCCGTTCAACAGAACCTTTGAACACTATCAATATCGCTTTAGCATTGCCATTCCAAATGGATAAAGTTACTGCAAACAGTAAAATAGATGGAAATACAGACAAGTTTTTAGAATTTTACCAAGGTATGCTAATTGCTGTCGACAGCTTGAAAAAACGCGGTATATCGTTCAATCTGCATGTATTTGATTCCGGAAAAACCGAGGAGGAAATCAAAAAAATGCTGAACAATCCGGATTTGAAAAACATGGACATTCTAATCGGACCGGCTTATACGGTGCAGATTAAACCGCTTTCGGATTTTGCCTTGCTGAACCAAATCAAGCTGATTATTCCCTTTTCGTCCAAATCAGAAGACACAAAACCCAATCCGAACGTATTCCAGATAAATACGCCGCAACCACAAATGAATGAGTTGATAGCCGAACGGTTTGTTACTCATTTTGCCAATAAAAATATAATTTTGTTGCGTTTTAAAACGACTGCTTACGATGACAAAGTTGAGTTTAATGACATATTAGAAACCGTTTTAAAGGCGAAAGGAATAAAATATACCACCGTCTTGTACGAAAGTGCAGAAAAGCTTCGCAAGGGATTGTCAGACTCAAAGGAGAATATCATTGTTCCGCTTACGACCAACCAAGTAGCACTGAGTCAAGTACTTCCCATACTTAATATGCTGGGTGAAAAGAGACATATTTCCTTGTTCGGATTTCCCGAATGGCAGACATATCAAAGTATTAGTAAAGATTTGTTCCGTTTAAATACCTATATTCCAAGTTCTTTCTTTATAGATTATAAATCGCCAAGCATAAAAAGTTATTTGCAAAAATATAGATCTTTCTACAATGCCGAGCCGGCAAATACTGTTCCTCAATATAGTTTACTCGGATACGATATCGTGATGTTTTTTTCCGAAGCTCTTGCCAAATGCGGACATGACTTTGAGAAAGAGTTGGAACATTTTAATCCGGAATTATTACAAATGAATTTTAAATTCAAACAAATAAACGAGAACGGAGGATTCTATAATAGTAACGTTTACCTCACAAATCATAATGATGTGACAGGACTGACAAAAATTGAATAATGCAAGTCAAAATTGATACGAAGATTAAAACTTGATTTGCAATGAATAATATAATTTACAATTTTACGTTTTAAATAAATAGTAATGTATAGGATAGTAATTGGTTTTCTTTTCGTTTTTTCCTCTTTTGCAGTATTTGCCCAGCAAAATAAGTTTTTGCAGGAAATTGCGTTGGGAGTGAACGGGGGGGGCAATTTCTACAAGGTAAGTTTCAAGCACAATGATCAGGGAAGAGCGCGAGAATTGGGCGATATTGGAATGCAACTTGGAATGAAAGGCGGTGTTACGGTCAGATATATCTCAATGAAACATTTTGGAGTGCAGTTGGAAGTAAATTGGATGCAAGGAGGCTGGAAGGAAGATTCTATCATAGGCTTACAGAATGCAAAAATTTCGCGCCGGTTAAATTACATCGAAATACCATTGCTTGCACATATTTATTTTGGAAAAAAAGTACGTTTTTTTGTTAATTTGGGTCCTAAATTAGGAATTTTGGCAACTTACGGGGAGTTGAAAAGTAATCTGTCTTCCGGTCAGTTGGGGCAGGTTCTCAAGCCTGATGATCCTCGAATTCATGACATAGGACATAACAGTTTTGATTACGGATTGTCGGCAGGCGGCGGATTCGATTTTCAGATTGGACGTTTGCATACAATCGTAGAAGGACGCTATACATTCGGTTTTGGTGATGTATACAGCAATTCAAAAAACGATGTTTATCAACATTCAAATAATCAAAACTTAGCTCTGACAGTGGCATTTTTGTTGCCAGTCAAAACTTTTTATGGAAATTAATTTATTTATTCTAAATTCAAGTTTTATGAAAAAGACATTTTTAACTTTGATAACATTGTTTATCGTGTCGGTATTCACAGCTTTCTCACAACAAGGACTTCCGTATGAAATACAAGAAAATGCAGAAGTGTGCGATACCATTTTTACATTGCCTGATGAAAAAGCACAATTTCCGGGTGGAACTTCCGACCTGATGCACTTCTTTACGGATAACTCAAAATTTTCGAGTGAAATGGTAAATATCGGCGGTACCCGCAGTCTTACATTGAAATTGCTGATTGATGACATGGGAAATATCGTCAAAACCGATATTCGCAGATCGCTTTCGGAAGAATATGACGAAGATGCGCTGGCTATCGTGGCAAAATTTCCGCAACTTTCTCCTGCTAAGGTAAAAGGACGGGCTGTTTGTTCATATTTAGTCATCCCGTTAAGATACAAATAATGCAATAAGCGTGATGATTTTACATGATGAGCGCAATGATTAAAGACATTGCGCTCATTGTAGTTTTTCAGAAAACATTGGTATAACAACTTTCCGTAGAGACGTTTTGCATGCAACGTCTTTACTACAATGCTACATTATATTAGATTATGATTGATTATTCAAAAGTATCGTCTCCCTGCTATGTTGTTGATGAAGTTCGACTGCGTAAGAACCTGGAGTTGATTCGCTCGGTAAAAGAACGTTCGGGAGCAGAAATTATCCTTGCATTCAAGGCTTTTGCGTTGTGGAAAACGTTTCCTATTGTGAGAGAATACATTCCTTACTCTACGGCGAGTTCGCTCAGCGAAGCCAGGCTGGCATTAGAGGAAATGGGGAACCCTGCACACACGTATGCTCCGGTATATACCGACAAAGAGTTTCCGGAAATAGCCCAATGCAGCAGTCATATTACATTCAATTCATTGAATCAATTTTATCATTTTCAGCCTTTTCTTAAAAAGCACAACCGGCATATATCTTGCGGATTGCGGATAAATCCTGAATTTTCGGATGTTGAAACAGATTTATATAATCCTTGTGCTCCGGGTTCCCGGTTGGGAATAGTGGTTGATTTGCTTGACGACAAGCTGCCTGAAGGAGTGGAAGGGTTGCATTTTCATACCTTGTGCGAATCTTCTTCATTCGACTTGGAGAGAACACTCGCTGTGGTTGAAGCTAAATTCGGAAAGTTTTTTCCGCAAATAAAATGGCTCAACATGGGAGGCGGTCATTTGATGACTCGCAAGGATTACGATGTGGAACATCTTATTTCATTGCTGCAATCTTTCCGCTTGCGTTATCCTTGGCTGCAAGTTATACTGGAACCCGGCAGCGCTTTTGCCTGGCAAACGGGCGAATTAGTTTCTACGGTCATAGATATTGTTGAAAACAAAGGCATTAAAACCGCCATATTAGATGTCTCCTTTGCCTGCCACATGCCGGATTGCCTGGAAATGCCCTACAAGCCTGCAATATTGGGTGCTATGGATGAAATGCCGGACAAGCCAACGTACCGTATGGGAGGAAACAGCTGTCTGTCAGGCGATTTTTACGGAAACTGGTCTTTTGACCGTGAACTGCAAATAGGCAACCGGGTTGTTTTTCTCGACATGATACACTACACCGTTGTAAAAACCACAATGTTCAATGGCATCTCCCATCCTTCGATTGCTCTTTGGACAAAAAACGGAGAATTGAACTTATTGCGGGAATTTGGGTATGAAGATTATAAGCGAAGAATGAATTAAAATTTCCAGTTACAACAAAGTCTTCACAATCCGTATTTTTGAGGAATTTTCAAAGATAATACAACAAGGTGTTGTCTCAAAAGTTGAAAAATACGCTTCGTCATTGCGGGCTTAACCCGCAACCTCCTAATAATCATCAACACTGCTTTTTAGGGGATTCTTGGCAAGCCAAGCGTCCCGATTACGGAACTGTGGTCTGCGACTAAAGGAGCTAATGGCGGGCTTTTGAAACAGCGCCTTTTCTTTCTATTTATTGAATATTTCTTTTTATTATTTCGAATATTTCAAAACCTTTTCTGCTTTGCCATTGTCATACAAAATTATATACATACCCTGTTCCGGTGCTTGAGGTAATTTTATACCGAGTATATTGTAATAACCGGCAATTTTTCGTGAACAATCATTTATCTCTACAATGGAGGTTGTCATTTTTTCGCCGGTAGTAAAACTGCTTTCTTTGGTATCAAGCACAGTCTCGTTTTCTCCGGTAATTTGCATTTGGTAATAATAAGTGGTGTTTTCCGACAAGTTGTTTATTTTGATTCCAAAAATATCTTCGGGGCTTTGCGATTTCAGGAAATAAGTATCGGTTAATTTCCCTACGGCATTGAATTCTAACACACAAACAATATCCGTATGGTCTTCATCGCTGTATATCGTTAATGTGTAACCTGCCGCATCTTCTACGGCACGCCAAGCTATCCGTGCACTAATTTCATCCGGAATTACGACAATACCAGTCTCTTCGGGAATTATTATATCAGATACATCTATTGCTTCAATATGGCAAGAAGACGTTCTCTGCCAACGAAAGAAAGGCAGTCCTTGCCCATCGTAAATATCCCAAATGCCAGCCATATCCCAGGTTTCGTGATTAATCGCTTCCCAATTTTCGGAATCAGAGTAAAAAGACAGGCTTTGCAGTGTAGCCATATCCATATCTTTGCCTGCATTCCCCCAAAGAAGACTGTCAATAATTGCTATATTGCCATCGCTGTTTTTTACTGTCATCGTATTGAGGGCATAGCAATGGAAAGAAGTAAAGGGTATGCTTTTTCCTAATATACGATTGACATCAGCGGTATTTGTGCCGGCGGTAATACTGTCTTGGGCTGCTACACAGTAATCAATCTTTCCATTGCTGACAGCTCCTACTAAACCGCCGATGTATTGATTTCCACGTATATTTCCGGAAGCATAACTGTAACTTAAGACACCCCAATATTGATACCCGGCTAATCCGCCGGCATACAGTACCCCATTTACGTTAGCGGCGGTATAGCAATTGTTGATGGAACCCTGCCCGAAATAGCCTACCAAGCCGCCGACATTGTTCCCGGTTCCGCTTATGCTGCCGGTAACATAACATTGGGAAACATTCGATTCCTCGTGATATCCTGCTAATCCGCCAACCCTGGCTTGCCCAACGATATTACAGTTTTCCAAGCCCAGATTTGTAATTTTTGCTTGATAAGTACGACCGAATAAGCCAACACGGTCTTGTTGGGGACGATTGATGGTAAGATTCCGTATTACCTTGCCATTGCCGTCGAAATTACCCTGAAAGTGGTAGTTTCTGTTGTTCATATTCATATATCCAATTGGTAACCAGCCTGCTCCATCGGCATATCCACTCAAGTCTATGTCATTCATTAACTTAAAATATATGCCGCTTGTTGATGGATTGTTGGCATTTACATAACTTGCCAAATAAGCCAGCTGTTCCGGAGTGCAAATCTGATAGGGTTCGCTTTCCGTCCCATATCCGCCGCTGTAGTAGCTTGATTTAAAAATAACTTCAATGGTCTGAGCGGCTGTTACATCCGTAAAGGTGTAGCTTTGACTTGCAACTGCTTCCGGATTATTCACGCCGTTGACCAACACCTGGTCTATTTCGTAATTTTCATTAGCCTTAAAAATGAACGATTGGCTGGAGCCTTGTTTTACAACTACTTGCCTGCGAGGCGTAATTGTTCCACCCAAACTTGAAGCAGCGGTGATAATGTACAGTTCGGAACAGTCGGCTTGCCACTGTAACAGAGGCAATGTTCTATCTTCGCAAATCTTCCAGACAGAAGCAGGAGAACCGATATTCCACCTGCTGCCATCCGTCCATTTTTTTGTATCCGTGTAAAAAGCAAGGCTTTGAAAGGTAGTTATATCTTCACGTACACCGTCATTGTTGGTAATTATTACATTTTCGTTGAGATGTTTTACTATCATTGTGTTGAGGAAATAATTTTTATCATCTGTTCCTCCGCCGGTGTTCCCTACAACGGGATGAACGCGAACACCGTTACCGCTAACGACATTGTTGTTTGCTGCAACACAATCCTGAATTGTAGTATTAGTACGGCGACTTCCTATTAAACCGCCAACATTATCATCTCCTTTTATATCGCCCGAAGCGTAGCAATTTGACACAGAGCCACTTTCAATATGTCCTATCAAGCCTCCAATACCCATATATCCGCTTATATCTCCTAAAGTGTAACAATTGAGAATGGATCCGCTATCAACATATCCTACCAAACCGCCGATATTATTATCCGCACTTACATTTGTGCTTGTATAACTGTTAGAAATAGTAGAGTTTTTGTTATATCCTACCAAACCGCCAATATAACTATATCCCCCACCAACTTTTCCGGTAGCATAACAATTAGAAATAACAGAATTATTATCGCTTTGTCCCACAAGTCCGCCAACATAGTATCGCCCGATAATATGACAGTTTTCCACGCCAAGGTTTTTAATCGTTGCGTTATCAATATAACCGAATAAACCTATATAATCTATTTTTTCGTAAGTAATATAATCTATTGCACGGTCAATCTTAATATTTTGTATCGCTTTGCCATTACCGTCGAAATTACCTTGAAAGCAGGTAGCCGTGTTTTCCGTACTATAATCGCCTATCGGCTTCCAAGCTTTTACGCTTGGATATTCGTATCCGCTGAAATCAATGTCGTTCATTAGCTTGTAATGCACACCAAATGTAGCATCTCCGTTTCCCGTATTTACATAACCGGCTAAATCAGCTAACTGTTCAGCTGAGGTAATTTCCCATGGACTATTTTCCGTTCCGTTGCCTGCCGGTTTTGATGTCGGCCAGTCTTGGGCATTTACAGCATTGAATTGGGCTGTTAATAGACATATTATATATGCTATTGTAAAACAAAATTTTTTTTGTATTTGCATAATCTTTATTTTTGAATGACTTTGTTACAACCTTAAAATTTCTATTAGGATTTATTGGCTATCTTTGTTTTGTAAACATAAAAAACTTACCGGTAAACCTACAATTAAATCTACAGTTAAAGATAGTTATAAAATTCAAAAGAGGAAAGCTTATTAACAGAAATTATTACGCAAATGTGGCAGTTTAACGATATTTCTATCGCTCGAAATTTTATAACCCTTGTATCTGTTGTGACAAAGCCGGATGAATGAGTAAATATAACTTAACTTGCGAATGCAGTTTATTTGATTAATTTTCAATTATTTATCTTTTTATATAAATATTGTGAACATTGCGTTGAATAAAAATTTAACATGAATGTTAATGATTCTCCCTTAACAAAAACAACACCGGAAATTAATTTAATTTTTTCAAGAATTTATTTGTGAAGAGAAGAAAAATAACTATATTTGCACCACCAAACGCGGAAGTAGCTCAGTTGGTAGAGCATAACCTTGCCAAGGTTAGGGTCGCGGGTTCGAATCCCGTCTTCCGCTCCAAGTTGACAGAGTATATCTGTCAATTTTTTTAGCGCAGGTGGTGAAATTGGTAGACACGCTACTTTGAGGGGGTAGTGCCGGTTCCGGTGTGTGAGTTCGAATCTCATCCTGCGCACAAAAAAGATAAATCAATTAGCTCTATTAAATTTAATTGATTTATCTTTTTTTGTGTGTAAATTTTGGATCAACGTAATTCCAGTCCGGACATGTGGTAGCAGTTTATGGGTCAGCGGATTTTTGAGGTGGATGCCCCATCCGCATATCAAGAATATAGCATCGCCAGCCTGTACATAAAAAACTTAATATCACCAACCCCTCTGAACTGCCCTCTGAGAGCCTTGATTTTGGCATTGAATGATTCCGCAGATGTGTTAGTGAGCCTGTCATTAAAATAGTTAACGATTGTACGGTTATGGTTTTCAAATGTATCCAGCACACGATTGAATTGCGTTTGAGCAAAGGCTTCTACTTCATCATACCATTTGGCAAGCAGCAGCCTTGCCGAATCAGCCGGGATTTTCCTGTTGAATATTTGAGTCAGTTTCATTGAAAGTTCATACGCCTGTTTGAGTTTTGGATAAGCCTGGAAAAGGATTTGAGCGCGAATCTGCTGTTGTTCCTTCCATTTTGAAAAATGCTTGAGCACAATGTGTTTGCTGCGAGCCATAATCTGCGGCATGGTTTCTCCATTACTCATTTTTGTGGGTTCCCAAGGTTCCAGTGACTGTCCACGAAGTTTGGGGTCAAGTAGATTTTCTTGTTGGTAATCGTTTATTTAGGCAAAAAGTTTAGTCAGCCTAAAAATAAAGAACGGTATATCCCTGACCCCTCTGA
>QMCD01000592.1_pt1 | contig 24953 bp, 11 predicted proteins | sample 1821841 | NCBI WGS metagenome assembly QMCD01 (sample SAMN01991225, study PRJNA193472) | Termite gut metagenome, whole genome shotgun sequencing project. | isolation source: worker | host: Macrotermes natalensis | reverse complement strand
GACACTTACGAAATTGTCATTCCCGTTGGAGACACCGCTATCGAAGCCACACTGACCATCCGCTCCAACAGCAATCCCGACCACGACAAGGTGATCAAACTGCATCGCGTCTTGCCCGCTCCCGGCACTGCGAAAAACGCCCAAGATCTGCTGCTTTACTTCGCCTCGGACGGCACTCTGAGTCTGAGTGCGTGGGACTACAACGAGGTCAAACAGAATACTTTAGCGTTCTTTAAGTTCGGTAGCGTTGTAGGGTTCGATTTGGAAAGCTCGGCCGATACTTGGGACAGCTCCGACGTGCGGTTCAACCCGACGACCACGCCCGAAAGCACGTGGAATGCATCCTCCACAACGGGAGGTTACAGTTTGATCCCGAACTTCGTCGACTGGTTGGCCGCGAACGGCGGCTACGTCGAGGGCATCCACCGGACGGATAACTTCATATCCTCGAGCACATACGCCACTGGCGCCAACGCCAAGCTCGGCTACGGCGACCCGTGTATGTTCGTTGGTTACAAGTCGAGCGACTTTTCTGCCGAGACTACCGTCGAGGAGTTCGATGCGATCATCGCTGCTGCTCGCTTTCGTCTGCCCACTGTCCACGAGAACATCCACTTCGTCGGCGCACAAAACCACCCAGACTACGCAGACGGATGGAAAATAGGAGATGAAAAAATCGTCATACATCAAAGCGCCACTCCCAACGGTACGACGACTCTCAACTATTTTCTGTCCAACACATCGGAAAAGGGCACCAACGGCGGCTTTTTTCCGGGCTCCACAACCTCCACTCTCAACCGGGAGAGATTCTTTCTACCCACTGGCAGTAACAGGGGGCCTGATGGTGCTCCCAGCACCAATCCTTCCATCGCACTCTATTGGAGTTCTTCGGTTTATAACGCCATTTATGGTATATATTTGGAATTTCATAGTCCCGGAATCAGTGTTACTGCTGTGAATGACACCAATAATAATCCTTGGGAATACGGCTTCGCTGTGCGTTGTGTCCCGAAAAAAGCCTAATGTCCGAATCTTCAGCAAAAAGCAGCGCCCTCCTCGGAGGGCGCTGGCGTGTAAAGAAGTCAGTCCGGGTTTAATCGTGGACACACCGCACAGGCATAGCGGCCAACTTTTCATAGTTTGTAGGGTTCAAGTACCAACCAGTGTTCTCGGAGACCTCCAAAGCTAATCCCATCGACCCCACAGTTGAGGCAGTCCAGAAGTATATTCCTTCGTTACCCCTCCCGCTGTCATTGAGAAGAGATCCGGTGTGATCGCGATAGCCAGCCGGATCCAGATCCGCGCTAGAGTCCGAACCGAAGACGAGTATTCCATCGTCGGCGTAGATCCAAAAATGTGGCTCACCCTCAAGGCTTTCCATACTCAACGTTGTGTCCATTATAGCATCATAATCAGCCCTGGTCGGCAATCTCCAGCCCGAAGGACACGGGTCGGCGGGGCCGTGAGATCCTTCGAGCCACTGGCCGTTCGCAGCAGCACCTCCGAGAGACGACCAAGTCACACTCTCCTCGCGACCGATCGGACGGTTTTTACCCCATTGGAAGTATGCTACATCATAGGGCGGGTTAATCGAGAAGACTCCATTATCGGACAGGCTGGTCATCGCCCAATAAACACCATTGATCAACACTTCTCCTTCAGGGTGCGGCACGAATGACGGCCCGAACACCGCCCTGAGAACGACGTTGCCGGCGGGCATAACGATGTTGAGCGGATTGGCGTTCTTTTGCTCTTCCGAGAGGCTGAAGCCCGCGGGGCCAGAGCCGACTTCCCAGTGGCTGAACACGTAGTCAGTGGCGGGATTGGCTTTGAGGCTCACGCCACTACCTGCGGCGGAGTTTCTGCTACCACTCGTAATGATGGTAGACGTCCCAAGGATTGTACCGTTGGAAGCAACCGTTGTGATAGAGACGTTTCCTCCGGTGCCTGTGACCGAACCTGAAGTAATAGTAACTTGTGCCGTCATAGAGTATGACGCAGTCGAGACGCAACGGACACCAGCAGCGGTGAGGCTCATAGCGTAGTCTGTAGGGTAAACACCGTTGGCAGAACTGTAGCCTGGTTTGTAACCAGCAAGATTAGTCTGAACAGACGACGACCATAAGTTTCCGACAAAGCCTATGCTGCTAGCGGGAATATCTCCATTCGAGTTACGGTAACCAGCAGCAGGAAGGAATGCTCCGGATGTGTTGAGGTCTGTAGTAGTAGAGCCAGGGAAGTAGGCGCCGACAATGCCCTTAGTTGCGTCGGCTGAAGCATCCCAGAAGTTTAGGCTTGACGTACCGTTAGGAGTAGCGCTCTGGGTCAGATAGAAGTTCGCTCCACCAGGTACCCATCCCGCGGCGCTGGCGTGGTTCTGCGCACCAGTAAAGAGAATATTCTCCTTGGCCGTCGCCAGACGCCACTTGGCATTATTGATGGCGGTTTGGATCTGGGCAGCGGTCATTGCTTTGAGCTGGGCGGCGGTGAAGCCGATCAGTTTACACGGATCACCGTAGCCGTTCTTGGCGTTAGCGCCGGTGGCGTAACTGGTTGTGTTTGAGATGTAGTTGTCCGTCCGGTGGGTGGCGTCGCTGTAAGTCGTGCCGGTGGATGTAAACCAGTTGCTCCAGTTCGGGATAGCACCGTAACCTGCCGATGAAGCTGCATTCCACGTGCTTTCCGCGGTGGCCGTCGGGTTGAACAGCACGTCGGTGCTGTCCCAAGTGTCGGACAAGTTTTCGATGTCGAACCCAACCAACGACCCAAACTGGAAGAACGCCATAGTGCTCTGTTTCACCTTATTATTATCCCACGCTCCGAGTTGCAGCCGGGTGTTCGCCCCGGTGCCCTCGAAGTAGACGAGGTAAGGCGCGGTCGGGGTGGTGACCTGCGGCTCGGTGTCGACGAACACCGCCTGGAGGTAGACCTCACCGGCAGGCATCACGAAGTTCAACGGGTTCTGCCTCAGCTGCTCCTCAGTGAATGTGAAGCCCGCGGGCAACTCGCCGTTGACCGACCAACCAAGGAACGCGTAGTTCGTAGCCGGAACAGCCTCGAAGCTCACGCCGGAGCCAGTAGCAGAGGTACGGATCGGGCTGCCGCCGGTGGACGAGCCGAGGGCGGTGCCGTTGGTGGTGACGGTCGTGAGCTTGTACGTCCCGCCGGTGGTCGGCAAAGTCAGTACAAAGTACTCCGCAGTCGACACGCAACGCACAGCGTAGCCGTTGGCGTAATTGTTGCTGCTCGCCGGGCTGACATTGCTCCCGCTGAAGCCCAAGCTGTGACCGTTAGATGTATTATAAACGGACGACGACCAGAAGTTCCCGTACGTGCCTACGCTGCTGGTCGCACCGGTAGTATTCCGGGAGCCAGCGGCAGGAAGGAAAGCTTCGGCTGTGTTGAGCGTCGAGGTGGTGGTGCCCGGGAAGTAGCCACCCTGAATACCCTTGGCCGTGGTTGTTGCGTCGTAGTAGTTCAGGCTTGTTGTTCCGTTAGGAGTAGCGCTCTGGCTCAAATAGAAGTAGGTTTTACCGGGTGCCCAAGTGGCGGCGCTGGTGTGGTTCTGCGCTCCGGCGAAGAGGATGTTCTCCTTCGTCGTCGCCATACGCCATTGGTCGTTACCAGCCACACCGGCCCTGACCTGATCGGCCGTGAGGCCAATCAAGCGACACGGGTCGCCATAGCCGAGCTTGGCATTGGCGCTGGTGGCGTATGAGGTGGTGTTCGAGATAAAGTTATCCGTACGGTGGGTACCCTCGACGTAGCCGCCGTTGGCGGTCAACCAACTACCGAAGTTCGGGATCGCGCCGTAACCCGCCGCGTCGCCCGTGTTCCAAGTGCTTTCGGGCGTGGTGGTCGGGTTGAACAGCACGCGGCTCGAATTCCAAGCGTCGTTATTATTCTGGAACCCAACCAACGACCCAAACTGGAAGAACGCCATAGTGCTTTGTTTCACCTTGTCGTTATCCCACGCCCCGAGCTGCAGGCGGGTGTTCGCGCCCGTGCCCTCGAAGTAGACCAAATAAGGCGCAACAGGGGTAGCGATCTTAGCCGTCGCGTCGACGAACACGGCGCGCAACTCGACAGCACCGGCGGGCATAGTGATGGTGAGCGATTGGGCCGTCGGGTCGAAAGTGAAGCCGTCGGGCAGGGTGCCAACAACCTCCCAACCGCCCCACAAGTAGCCAGCAGCGGGAGTGGCGCTGAAGTATATGCTCTGGCCAGCGCCCGCACCCGTGATGGGTTTGGTGCCCTCGGGATCGGACGTAACGGAGGCAGTACCGCCGGTGTTGTTCGTGGTGCCCGGAACGCTTGTGGCCATTGCGGCAACAGCATACGAGTCGTGGCGCACGCAACGGACGGCGTTTGCATACACCTTTTGGGCGTACCTCGCCACCGTGCCGTTGACGTAAGAACTATTGAAGTTCAGGTGGGATGCGTTTGTTCCTGAAAGAGTAGCATTCCAGTAGTTCCCGCTTACGCCTCGATACCTAATAGCACCATTCAAATCACGATATCCTGCATCGGTGAAAGTGAGGGTTTTACCATCTGTACTGGTGAATTCGAGAGTACCTATCCCCTCTACATCAGACCAGGGTTTCGAGACAGCAGCGTGAGTCGTGTTATAAAGATCATCGTACTCAGCTTTGGTCGGCACGCGCCAACCGATCGGGCACGGGTCGGCCGGGCCACGGGCACCTTCGATCCATTGATCATTGGCAGCGGCGGTGACATTCCAACCGCCACTGGTACCGGAAACGTATTCCAGAGCGACGTTACGACCCCACTGGAACAGGGCGCCGTAGTCGACGGCCGAGTCGGCGAACACGCCGGCAGCAGCGAGGTTCGAACCGGCCCAGACGGTACCGTTGATCTCGACCTCGGAGGGCAGGAACAGAGCCTCGACAGAGACGCCGCCAGCAGGCATAGTGAACGTGACGGGGTTGGCAGCCGCGTCGAGCGAGAACCCGTCGGGAGCGGAAACAATCCTCCAACCGGCGAACAGGAACGAGCCCGATTCGGGAGTGGCAAGCATCTTAACCTCGCTACCGGAAGTGGGTTCGGGGTTGTCGACCACGATCGAACCACCACCACCAGTGCCGTCGGACAGGACAGCCTCGGTCGTCAAATCCAAAGCCCCAGTGGAAGTGGCCTTCACGCAACGGATTGCCGCCGCAGCGACGTCGGACAAGGCACTTGACACAGCAACGTTTCTTTCAAAGTATAAAATGCTGGTCATTATGCCTTCATTAGGCGTAATGGATCGGTACCAACCAAATTGAGCGCTGGTAAGTGTACCAGAAGCACTGGTTCGATAACCGCTTGTCGGCAAAAACAACCGATCACCAGCATTATTCTCTACAAGAAGACCGTTCCTGTTTCCGCCGTTGTAATTTTGTACCCACCCTTTCAAATTGGTATTAAAATTAGCATCGAGCAAGGCAGTAATCTCATTCTTTGTGGGAGGACGCCAACCTGCCGGACAAGGATTGAATGCCGGGTCGACGGGCCACTCAGCTGCTGTCCAAATAGGACTCGAGATATAAAATGACGTTACAGGAGCGCCCGTAGCCGTGATTCCTGGATTTGACGCACTAATGTCCGCAGTGTTGCCGGCTCCAGGCCAGCCAATGTTAGCGTAAGCTGGATCGATGCCGCCGCCGAACTGGTACAGACGACCATAGTCAACCGCACTTGCTGCGAACTTGTGGGGAGTGTCGACATTCGCGCCGGCCCAGATAGTGCCGTTGACCTCGACCTCGGCGGGCAGGAAGTGGGCCTTGACAGAAACATCGGCAGCGGGCATTGTGAACGTAACGGGATTCTTCGAAGCATCGAGTCCGGCGATGGTCATAGGAGTACCGGAGCCACCGGCGAGAACCTCCCAACCAGCGAACAACATACCGACCGAAGGCGATGCCTGAAGGGTGACGTTAGTGCCGGTGAGGACCTCGCGGGAATTGGCCATAGCAGTACCACCATCCGCGGACGATACCTCTATATTAAATAGCTTAGGAGTGTCCTTCACGCAACGGAGGGACAGGGCGCGGGCCTTACCGATAGTACCGTTAGCGGAACCATTCGTAATTTCATTGTACACGCGCAGGTAGTATGCGCTGGTAGTCGAACTTTCCGCCGGAGTGGAAGTCCAATAGTGGACGAAAGAACCACGATAGTAGGCGCCACCGTTGTTATTGTCGCGACCGCCGGCATTAGGCAGGATGATAAGCTTGGAGGAGTCCTCATTGGGTGAAATCCGGAGACCGGTACCGAAGACGGTATTTCTGCCGGTTACCCACAGTTTCGAGACGTATTCAGTGTCGATCAGGTCGGCCATTTCCTGTCGGGTCGGTAGTCGCCAACCAACGGGGCACGGGTCGGTGTAGCCTTTGGTGCCATTGGGGCCGGCCCAGGTGGCGTCATCGGCCACGGGATCGGGGAGCCAACCGTCGGTGGAGCTGGAGACATAGTCCAGAGCGGTGTCGCGGCCCCATTGGAACAGGGCGCCGTACTCGACGGCGGAGGTGGCGAAGACACCTTTTTCGGCGAGGTTGGCGCCATACCACACGGTGCCGTTGACCTCGACCTCGGCAGGCACGAAGTTGGCCTCGAGGATCACGGCGCCGGTGGGCATCGTGAAGGTGAGGGGGTTGGCGGAGGCGTCCACGGTGAGGCCGACGGGCGAAACAACCCGCCAACCGGCGAACAACGAACCGACCGAAGCGGTGGCCTGGGCCTTCACCTCGGTGCCCGGCTGGGCCATATCGGTGTTGGCAAGGGCCGAGCCGCCAGCCTGAGAGTCGACCTTAACTGAGAAGCCCTCGGACGAAGCAGGGACGCAACGCACAGCATAACCCCAAGCGTAAGGGTTGTTGGTCGCCATAACATTGTTCTCGCTAAGGATCGTGGCGTGACCGTCACTATTATTAGCAACAGACGACGACCATATGCGCCCAAACGTGCCTACGTAGTAGGTAGTACCGTTAGCATCCCGGAATCCAGCGGCAGGAAGGAATGAGCCGGAGGTGTTGAGCGACGAAGTTGTCGAGCCGGGGAAGTAACCACCGTCGATACCCTTGGCAGAGGTGTCACCAGCAGCATCCCAGAAGTTCAGGGTCGTAGTGCCGTTACCGGGAGAACGTTGATTCAGAGAGAAGTTAGCTTCGCCGGGAGCCCAGCCGTCGAGGTAGTTGGCGTGGTTTTGCGCACCGGCGAAGAGGATGTTTTCGCGAGCGGTCGGCAGGCGCCATTGGCCGTTGTCGACAACTCCGGCGCGGATCTGATCCACGGTGAGACCGACCAGTTTACACGGATCGCCATAGCCTTGGGGAACGTATTCGGCGTTGTGGTAAGCCGCAGTTGAGACGAAGTTCTCGACGTCGCGGTGGGTAGCGGCATTGTAAGTCGTACCGGTGGCAGTCAACCAGTTACCGAAGTTCGGGATCTTCCCGTAACCATTCGCGTCGCCTGTGTTCCAAGCCGTGGCAGGGTCGATGTCAGTCGGGTTGAACAGCACGTCGGTGCTGTCCCAAGTGTCGGATGCGTTTTCGAGGTCGAACCCGACAACGCTACCGAAATGGAAGAACGCGAGGGTGCTCTGTTTTACCTTATTATTATCCCACGCGCCGATCTGCAGAGTGCGGTCTGCCCCCTCGCCCGAGAAGTAGATCAGGAACGGAGCCGAGGGAGAGTCGATCTTAGCAGTCGCGTCGACGAACGTTGCCACAAACTCGACGTCACCAGCAGGCATCTCAAGCACAAGGGGATTTGTGAGAGGATTGTCGATCGCAATAACGGACGAACCACCGGGCTGGGTACGGCGAACCTCCCAACCAGCAAACAGAGAACCAGAGTTGGGAGAAGCAAGAACCTTGACAACGTCGCCCTCCTTAGCCTTAGCAACGCCGGAGGAGGCCGCGGGGCTGGAGGTGAGGCTACCCAGAGACGGGTCGCTGGCAGTAAGGGTTACGGTATAAGGAGTGGGGTCGGTCGCCGACCACAACTGGCGAATCTCCAAAGGCATCTCGATCACGTCCGGGCCGGCGTTAATAGTCCAGTCCCAAACCTTATCCGCACCGCCGGGGCCGAAATTGGCGTACTTGGTCGTAATAGTCAAAGTGTATTCGCCCTGAGCGGTCTTTTTGAACTCATAGAGCAGGCCGAGAGCCTCACCGGTCAGGGTTCTACCAATGGGATCAGATGACACGATCGGCAAGAAATTAGCCGACCCTTCGGGTTTAAAAGATATCTCGGGGATGTTCGTACGGATGATAACCGTGTAAGTCTCCTCAGCAGCTGCCACGAGGACAACAGGGTTTTTGGACAGAGAAACAAACTTGTCGCCAACGAAGCGGATGTCCTCGATAGGAGTCTCGTTCCAGTCCACAATGTGGGCCGTCATATTACTCGTACCACCGTTGTAAGCCTCGACAACGTCGCCAAAGCCAGGCCCGGAAACAGATGATATCTCGAAGCGGTACAAGTGGTTACGCAAAACGTCCAACAACTCGAGGCCGTCGGCGAAGTCAACGCGGTAATAAGTCGTGGCAGCGCTACCGTCGTAACCACCACCAAGCACGAGAGCCATACGCTCCGTGTGGTTCAGGTCGCCGACAGTACCGTCGGGAGTCACGTGGGTGTCCGACTCGGGAACGTAGATCGAACGCTCGGTATACGAAGTACCGGCACCGGAAGTGATTGTACCGGAACCGGAGTATTTGAATGTGGTTTTGGACTGCTCGGCAGAGAACTTCGAACTCGTCGGAACAGTCGGCTCGCCGCGAGTGACGTCCGAAGCCGCCGGAACAAGAGAAAAAGCGTCGTTGGGACGCATCACGTAAACCTCACGAAGAGTGAACGGAACCGTCTTACCGGCCATATCCAAACCAGTCCAAGCGCCGTCCTCGAACTGACCGACCCCGATGTCGAGGCGGGCAACAGCCCTTTTCAGGGAGGCGATAGGCGAGTCGGCCAGAGTGTTGTTGACCAGAACAACGCCGGACTCACCCCACATAGGGATCGGGCCGCCGGAAGCGAACAATTTGTCCTCCAACGGTTTGACGAGCTGGGCAACGACAGCGGAGTAACTCTTGTTTTCGATGGCTTCAACATCGGTGCCGAGGATCTCCTCCACGAGGCCGCCGCCATTGGCGATCACGACAAGGTTGTGGTTACCACTCGGAAGCGTCACCGGCAACGAAGCACGAGGGCTGGTACCCGCCGCCCCGGCCGTGTTGGTTATGCCGCCGGAGTTGACCGTAACGATCTGCTCGAGCTGGTCGGCAGTGCTGAAAACCAGGATGGTAGCATTCTTGATCTCGCTTTCTTGCGCATCCGTAAGCGCGCGCGTATTAACAACGCCGAAGCCGCCGGGGATGAGTACCGTCACCTGAGTGTCGATCGTCGGAGCGGTTACGCCACCGCCACCACCGCCGTTGTCGCCACCGTTTTCCATTTCCATTGCACAAGATGCGAGCAAGGCCAATGCCCCGAAAAGGAGGAATTTCTGAAGTTTTTTCATATGTCTGTTTTTCTATATTTCATTCACTCACACCACGTTAGCACGTGGCGCGCGTTGGGTCGGGAGACTCCTCCGCCGAGAAGTACATATTAATCCCGCGCAAAAATACCACTTTTTTGACAAATAGTAAACGATTTTGCTATTTTTTTTATTGCTTTGTACTATGTCTTTGAGCGCGTTATTCAAAAATATCTGGCCATTTGTGAGGCCGTATCGCCTGCTGGTGGTTCTGACGCTCGCGTTGACGATGGTCGGATCGCTTGCCGCGCAGGTCAACGCCTGGGTGTTACGCTACGCCGTCGATCAGATAGCCGCACTACTGGATGCCCACAAAGGACTGGCCGAGGGGGTGAATATACTACTGACCATCACCGTGATACTAATCGGCAAGGAGCTGCTCAACACAGCCGTTCAGTATGGTCAAAAGCTCTATGGCGAGAAACTGCGGATCTACGTCTCGCGCGACCTTGCCCAGGCGGTCATCGAAAAAGTAATGACCTATCGGCTCGCTTTTTTCACCACGGGCGGAAACCAGTCCGGAAAACTCCAAACGAGGATCGACCGCGGGATCGAAAGTCTGAGCAAACTGGTGCAGAGTTTTTTCATAGACATACTACCGCTGTTCGCCTCGTCGGTCGTCGCCCTTGTGATGATGTTCCAGGCCAACGTGTGGGTCGGGCTGGTGGGACTGTGCATTATCCCCATCTACTTCTGGGTCAGTACGGTGCAAGCCAACAAGCTGAAAGGAACCCGCCGAAATATCAAAGATCTGAGGGAGGTGAAAAGTCAGGGAATACTGAGCATTTTCGACTCCATTACGGTCATCAAATCGTTCACCCGAGAGGAGCTCGAAGCGCGCCGACAACTGGGCCTGCAACTCGATCTGACCGAAGCACAAATGAAAACGCGGCGGATCAACTTTTTATTCGATGGGATGAAAAGTTTTATCGAACAAATCGGTGTGGTGCTGATAATTATCCTGACGGCCTACCTCGTGCTGACGGGACAGATGACCATCGGCGCGATAATGTTCCACATACTGCTCTTCAACAACGTAACCGCCCCCATACGTCAGTTGCACCGCATATACGACCAGATGAACGACGCGCTGATCTACTCTGAGAGCTTCTTCGACACGCTGAATGCCGACCACCAGATCGAACCCTCGGGAACCTACAAGCCGGAGCGGATAAAGGGGCATTTCTCACTGCGGGATGTCGACTTCACATATCCGGACAATCCGCTGCCTACGCTACAAGACATCACTATGGAGATCTGTCCGGGGAAGATAACGGCGCTGGTGGGGCTGTCGGGTGCGGGGAAGAGTACGCTGATAAACCTGTTGGACAAGTTCTATGTGCCGGACAAGGGCGAGATCCTGCTCGACGGGGTGTCGCTGGCGGAGTACGACACCGACACGCTGAGGGACAACATTGGGTTGGTACTGCAAAAGAACCACATCTTCAACGGCACCGTAATGGAGAACATCCGATACGGCAACCCCGATGCAACCCAGGAACAGGTAGAGGCCGCGGCGAGGAGCGCATATCTGCACGACCAGATAGAGGCGCTGTCGGAAGGCTACGACTCCCCGGCAACGAAGCTCAGCGGAGGTCAACAGCAGAAGATAGCCATAGCGAGAATGTTTCTGAAGAACCCACCGATAGTATTTCTGGATGAACCTACTGCTTCGCTCGATGCGATCTCGACAGAACAAATAAAAGCTTCGCTGGATGCAATAAAGCAGAACCGAACAGTGGTGATAATCTCCCACAGCATATCCCAAATCATCGACAGCGACACGATATGGGTGATGCAAAAAGGCCGCATTGTGGAGCACGGAACCCACGACGAGTTGCACCACATCCCGAACGGAACTTATCGCAGCATTTTCGACGCAATGGCACGCAGTTTGAACATAGACAAAATCACCAAATCACTTAACGATTAAAAAGAGAGCTATGTTCGAACAAATGTTGGGTCTGGTAAAGGACCAGGTGGCAAAATCCATCGGCGGGATCGAAGGTATTCCGGCCGAAAAGCAAAACGCGGTGGTCGAAACCACTGCAAGTTCACTGATGAGCGGACTGGGCAAGTTCGCAAACCCGGCCGCACTCGGATCGCTGTTAGGCGGCGGAGGGGGCGGGGCTTCCACGAGCGGGCTGTCCTCCGGCGTGGTGTCGGCGCTCACTTCCAAGGTTGGGTTGTCGCCTACCGTGGCACAGAAGATCGCCACTACGGTCATTCCGATGGTGATGTCGCTGCTTAAGAAGCACGTGGACGACCCGGCAAAACCCGGGTTCAACCTGCAATCCATTACCGGCGCGCTGGGAGGATTGTTCGGCAAAAAATGATACCTTTGCCCATTGAATGGGCGGGGTTAAGGTCATAGGCGCTTCGGCGGGGTCGGGAAAGACGTATAGGCTTGCGTATGAGTGGGTTCGCAGCGTCGTTGCCGACCCCTCGCTGTATCGGCGAATCCTGGCCGTGACCTTCACCAACAAGGCTACCGAGGAGATGCGGGGGCGCATTTTGGAACGGTTGCACGAACTTGCCGCGGGCCAGCCGAGTCCATATCTGGAGGCTCTGTTGCGCGACCTTCCCGCTTTTGACGAAGTGCGCCTGCGGGCTCGTGCTGCCGAGGTGCAACGACTTATCCTGCACGATTACAGCCGATTCGCCGTCCTGACCATCGACCGTTTCTTTCAACGCCTCATTCGCGGTTTCATTCGCGAGCTGGGGGTCGAGCTGAACTACAATCTGGAGCTCGAAACCGACTCGCTGTTGGAGATGGCGGCCGATGCCCTGATAGCCGACAGCGCCTCGGAACCGGAGCTACAACGACGCCTGTTTGCGCTTGCAGGTCAGCACGTTGCCGAGGGGAAGCGTTGGGACATACGCGAGCCGTTGGTGGAACTGGGAAAGGAGCTTTTTGGTGAGGGGTTCCGGCCCGCTTCCGAGGGCGCCACTTCGCTGATAGAGACTTTGGCCGAGCGGGCCCGGGTGTCGGAGAATCCGCGTCTGGCGGCGAGTGTAGGATTACTGCGTGAAAACCATCGCAACTTTATGCTGTTGAGCGATTTGCAGCAGCGAATCGAACGCCTGTGTCGTGAGGAGAGCATCGTGCCCATCGCCGAGACCAACCGTATGATCGCACGGCTGGTGGAGGGCAACGACGCGCCGTTCATCTTCGAGAAGGCAGGAAGCTACTTTACGCGGTTCTATATTGATGAGTTTCAGGACACTTCTGCCGCCCAATGGGAGAATTTCGTGCCGCTGCTACACAACGCCATCGCCTCCGAGGAGGGCGACCCGGTGATCCTCATCGGCGACATCAAGCAGGCCATATATCGTTGGCGCGGAGGCGATTGGCAGATATTGTCGCGGCGCGTTCGCGAGGAGTTCGGCGCCGACCGCGTGGAAGTGGAGTCGTTGGAGACGAATTACCGCAGCCTGCCGCGTGTGGTGGAGTTCAACAACAGGGCTGTGGGGCTCGTGGTCGAGGCGGAAAACAGAGAGCTCAACCAGATGGTAAACAAGGCGTTGGCCGAAGGAGCGATCGACGGACCGCTGGCCGAAGAGTTGACCGATCTGCTGGCCGAAGCCTATCGCGGGCACACGCAAAAACCGGCCACCCGGAGCACCGAAAATGCAGAAACCACCGCCGAAAAAGATGCGCCCGAAGGCTACGTCACGCTGACCCTTTACGGCAAGGACGACGATGGGCGCTACACCCCGCCGGTGATCGAAAAGGTGGAGGAATTGCAGTCGCGGGGGTTCGCGGCGGGTGATATTGCAGTGCTGGTTCGCGGGAACGCCCAAGGGGCCGAGGTGGCGCGGATGCTGCTGGCACACAAGCACGCAAACCCATCTTCGCCATACGTTTACGACGTCATAACGAGCGAGGCACTCACGGTCGGGGCTTCGGCCACAAGCCGCTTTCTGATCGCCTGTCTGACGCTCGCCACAACGCCCGACGACTCCATCCAGCGTGCTATTTATAACAGGTACCTGAGGCGCGATTTCGGAGCACCACTTGCTGCGGCGGCCGACCTGCTCGCCGAGCCGGAAGCCGATTTCTTCGCGCGGTTGCGGTCGCTCGGGCCCGAGGATGCCTTCGAGGAGATAGTGCTTAGGTTCGGGTTGGCCGATCGGGCCGACGAAATTGCTTATATTCAGGCGCTTCATCAACAAATCGTGACCTTTTCGGCGCGCCATATAGCCGACATTCCGCTCTTTCTGAAGTGGTGGAACGAGCGAGGCGCCTCCGCCTCGATCACGATGCAGGGCCGCGCCAATGCTATAACAATCACCACAATACACAAAGCCAAGGGGCTGGAGTACAAGGCAGTCGTGGTGCCTTACCTGAATTGGCGGATGGCGCCCGATACGCGAGGTCACAATCTTGTGGTGTGGGCAGAAGGGACGGCGGGCGAGGGGGCCGAGGAGTTGGCCGAACTGGGGCCCGTGCCGCTAAATTATAAAAAAGCGATGGCCGATTCGCACTTCGCCTCTGACTATTATCGCGAGCAGGTGCTGGCCCACATCGACGCATTGAATCTGTTCTACGTTGCCGTGACGAGGGCCGAGGCGGAACTTCACCTGATGTCGTCGCTGAACCCGTATATGGGCAAAAATGCGATTGGAAACGTGTTGTGCGGCGCTCTGGGGGTCAAGACAGGCAAGGGGGCTATGGAGGGTGAGGTGCTGGCCTACGGTAAGCCGGTGCACCCGGAGCCAACAGCCGACCCCGCGACAGCAACGCTCAAAACCTACACCACGACCCGTCCGGGTTCTAAGGTGAGGCTACGCATCGCCTCCTCGCAGGTCGATTTCGGAATCACGATGCACAGAGCGCTCGAAACGGCGGCAAATGAGGCGGAACTCGAACAAGCGCTGGAGAGGCTGCCCGATCAACCGCAGGTGCGAGAGTGGTTCGACGTGGCGGCGTGGGACGAGATCCACACCGAGGGAAACATATTGCGACCGGGTGCGGCGACGGGCAGGCGGCCGGACAGGGTAATGATACGAGGCGGTCGAGCGGTCGTGGTGGATTACAAGTTCGGCAGGGCACAACGGCGAGATTACGCAACTCAGGTTCGGGAATACGTGCGGCTACTTGGCGAGATGGGGTATACTCAGGTCGAGGGCTATATCTGGTACGTCACGCTCGACAAAATCGAGGCAGTGGTCTAAGCCCCCCCCCTCTGACCCGCGGTTTAGGCTGCCGCCATCAGTACGAGAACCTGTGCCGCGAGGATTCTCAGAAACATCGTGAACGGATAAACGGTCGAGTAGGCAACCGCCACCTGGTCGTTACCACCCAGCGAGTTGGCGTACGACAGGGCCATCGGGTTGGTTTGGGTGCCACAGACGAGGCCAGCCAGTTTGAAGAAGTTCATCTTGCCCCACACGCGCAACGGAATGGCCACAAGAAGAATAGGCAACACAGTGATCAGCGCCCCATATAACACCCACCAGTAACCCCCGCCTACGATCGAAGCGACGAACGTCTCCCCGGCGCCAAGCCCGACGCAAGCCAAGAACAGCGATATGCCGATTTCGCGAAGCATCAGGTTGGCACTTATTGTGGTGTAGGTCACCAGCTTGTAGTGCGGCCCGAAGCGTCCGATGAGAATCGCAACGATGAGCGGCCCCCCGGCCAGACCGAGTTTCAAAGGCTCCGGCATCCCCGGAACCAAAATGGGTATCGATCCGATAATCACCCCAAGGGTTATGCCGACGAAGATGGCGATAAGGTTTGGATGGTTGAGGTGTTTCATCGAGTTGCCCACGAACTCCGCTGCCGAAGCGATCGCCTCCTCGGTACCCACCACGGTCAGTTTGTCACCCACCTGCAACTCCAGCTCAGGCGAGGCGATTAGTTCGATTCCGGCGCGGGCGACGCGAGTGATATTCACCCCGTAGGTATTACGCAGGCGCAATGCCCCGAGGCTCTTACCGTTGATGGCAGAGTTGGTCACCAGAACCGCCTTCGAAACGAAGTGCGTGTCGAGCTTCACCCAGTCGCCCGCCCGCAGGTCGGTGGTGGGTGTGCCGAAGAATGTCATTATGGCTTCGCGGTCGGCCTCGTCGCAGATTATTAGCAGCTTGTCTCCCTGCTGAAGAACAGTGCCCGACGAGGCGATCTCGATCTCGCCCGAAGTGTGGCGCACGCGCGAGATGATGAATCGTCGGTTAAGGAACGACTTGGCCTCCTGCACCGTGTGGCCCGGAAGGTTGGCGTTGGTCAGTTGGATCGAGAGGCGTTCGGTGTGGTGTCCGTCGGTTGATTCGGCCACAAGGGCCTGAGTTTCCCCCTCCAGCCGGACTTTGAAAATCCCTTTAAAGAACAGTACACACAGGATGACCAGAGCGGCGCCGAGCGGGTAGGCAACGGCGTAACCGTTCGCGATCGACGTGTCGACCATCCCCTGGTGCATATCCCCATAAGCAGTCTGGGCAGCGCCGAGGCCGGGAGTATTGGTCACAGCGCCCGACATCACGCCCACCATAGTGGGAATCGGAGTATCGGTAATGGCGGCGATGGCGAGGGTCGTTCCGACGCCCAACACGATGATAACCACCGACCAACCCACCATACGCATACCCCCCTTTTTGAACGAAGCAAAGAACCCAGGCCCGACCTGAAGCCCCATTGCGAAGATGAACAGGATCAGCCCGAACTCCTTAATGAAGTGGAGCACCTCCGGGTCGAGCGTCATCCCGAAGTGCGACGCGGCGATACCCACGAACAGGATCCACGTGACCCCCAGTGAGATACCGGCGATTTTCACCTTACCCAGAGCTGTGCCAATGGCGACGACAAGGGCTATAACGAGGACGGAGTGCGCGATGCCTCCGCCGACAAAAAGTTCACTCAACCAATTCATACCTGCCTACGTTGATTAACAAGCGGCAAAGGTACGACTAATATCTCTCCTGGGCAACCCGCCAGTCGAGAATATTCCAGAACACCGCCACCGAGTCTGCCCGTACATTGCGGTGGTCGATGTAGTAAGCGTGCTCCCAAACGTCGATAACCATCAACGGATTCTTGCCATCCTTGACCGGAATCGCCGCGTTGGAGGTGTTTTCGATCGAGAGCCTGCCCGCTTTGTCGGCCACGAGCCACGTCCAACCCGACCCGAAGAGAGAAGTTGCCGATTTAGTAAACTGCTCTTTGAAAGTGTCGTACGACCCGAAGTCGCGATCTATCGCCTCGGCAAGTTTACCTTCCGGACGGCTTTGCGGGGTAGGGGAGAGCTGACTGAAATAGAGTGTGTGGTTCCACACTTGTGCGGCGTTGTTGAACAGCGCACCCGAAGCTACCTTCAGGATCTCCTTGAGGTCGGTCTGTTCGAATCCCGACCCTACCACCAGTTTGTTGAGGTTGTCTATGTACGCTTTGAGGTGTTTACCGTAGTGGTAATCAATCGTTTCAGCGCTGATGTGGGGCTCCAGTGCAGCGCGGTCGTAGGGCAGTTCCGGCATCGTGAACGGTGCCCGTTGTTTGCTGATGTTTTTCATCGTCATTTTCCTTTCATAATCATTTCGTGTGCAAAGATACGACGCAAATTCCACACCAAACAAAAAAAATCGTTAACTTTGTGTTTCGAAAAACGACTACTCAAGCGATGAAAATCTCATACAACTGGCTGCGCACCTACCTGGGTACCGATCTGACGGCGCCGCAAATGGCTGAAATTCTGACCAGTATCGGTCTCGAAGTTGACGGCGTTACCAAGATCGAGGCCGTCGAAGGAGGACTTGCGGGCGTTGTCGTGGGTCACGTGCTCACTTGCGGTGACCATCCCGACAGCGACCACCTGCATGTCACGACGGTCGATGTGGGTGCGGGCGGCGAACCGTTGCAGATCGTCTGCGGGGCACACAATGTCGCTGCCGGTCAGAAAGTTCTGGTCGCCACGGTCGGTACGGTGCTGCGACCAAAGGGTGCCGAGGAGAGTTTCAAAATCAAGAAAAGTCGCATCCGTGGCGTCGACTCGTGTGGGATGATCTGTGCCGAAGACGAACTCGGATTGGGAGACGACCACGACGGGATTATGGTGCTCGCGCCCAACGCCGTTCCCGGGACAGAGGCGTTGAAACAGCTTGACATACAAGAAGATTGGATGATCGAGATCGGTCTCACGCCCAACCGAATCGACGGCGGGTCTCATTGGGGTGTGGCGCGAGACCTGGCTGCTTACCTCCGGGCGCACGGTGAACCGGTCGAATTGCGACCGCCGTCTGTTGAGGGATTTTCGGTTGAAAATCAATTGCTTGTGATTCCGGTCGAGGTGGCTGCTCCCGAAGGTGCGCCGCGTTACGCCGGTGTGACTATTACGGGACTGACGGTCGGCCCGTCGCCCGAATGGATGCAAAATCATCTGCGCGCGGTTGGCCTCAATCCGCACAATAACCTGGTGGATATCACCAACTTCGTGCTCCACGAGCTGGGCCAGCCGTTGCACGCTTTCGACGCCGATCGCATTGGCGGCGGCCGTGTCGTTGTACGTACCTGCCCCGAGGGTACTGTGATGAAGACTCTGGATGGCGTGGAACGCAAACTTTCGCCTGAGGATCTGACGATTAGCGACGGTAATGGCACCCCGATGTGCATAGCCGGCGTGATGGGCGGCCTCGACACCGGGGTGAGCGACTCCACAACCCGCATCTTCCTCGAAAGTGCCTGCTTCAATCCAGTTTGGGTACGCAAAACCGCTAAGCGTCACGCGATTAACAGCGACTCATCGTTCCTTTTCGAGCGCGGCGTAGATCCCGACATCACGATCTTTGCGCTGAAACGCGCCGCTCTTTTATATAAGGAACTGGCTGGCGGGGTGGTTTCTTCTGAGGTTGTCGACATCTACCCCGAGCCCGTGGAACCTTTCCGGTTCGAGTTTTCTATTGGGCGCGCTAATACTTTGATTGGTAAAGAGTTACCTCGCGAAACTTATACTCAGATCCTTGCCGCTCTCGATGTCGCTGTTGAGAGTGAATCTGGCGATGTTTTGTCGGTTGCTGTGCCACCATATCGCGTTGACGTTCAGCGCGAAGTCGACCTTGTAGAGGAGATTCTCCGGATATATGGTTACAACAATGTCGAGGAGCCGCGCCGTGTTCGGACGTCGTTGGCGCATTCGCCGCAGGTTACGCGCGATGGGTTGCAGAACGCCGCATCGGATTTCCTGAGCGCGAACGGCTACACCGAAATTATGTCCAACTCGCTTACCAAAGTCTCTTATTACGAGTCACTTGCATCTTACCCGTTGGCCAACTGCGTTCGGATCCTGAACCCGTTAAGCGCTGACCTGAACGCGATGCGCCAGACGTTGTTGTTCAATGCTTTGGAGGCCGTGCAGCTCAATTCGAACCGTCGTAATGCCGACCTAAAGCTCTATGAGTTTGGTAATTGCTACTTTTTCGAGGCTTCCCGAGTCGAGGGACGCGGCGACGACTTGCTGGCGCCCTATAAAGAGGTATATCGCCTCGGAATTGCCGTAACCGGACTCGACTCGCAGCCTTCGTGGAATGACCGCGCCGAGAAGTCTAACTTCTTTACTCTAAGCGGTATAGTGCAGCGAATGTTGCGACGGTTCGGCTTCGACCTCTATAAAATGCAGACCGAGCCCTGCGAGAGCGATATGTTCGCCGATGCGGTGTCTTATCGCCTTAGTGGCAAGGAGTTACTGCAAATGGGGACTGTCGCTCCCGCGTTGCTTGCTGCGCTCGACGTCAAGGCGCCCGTGTGGTTCGCCGAGATGGATTTCGGCCATCTGGTTAAACAGGCAGCGCGAAATAAGTTGAGAGCCACCGAGTTGTCCAAATTTCCAAGCGTACGGCGCGACCTTGCATTGTTGGTCGACAAAGGCGTGACATTCAGAAAATTACGCGACATTGCGCTCGGCACTGAAAAGAAACTCCTTACCGGTGTCAGCCTGTTCGACGTCTACGAGGGCGATCGGTTGCCCGAGGGAAAAAAGTCGTACGCGCTGGGCTTCACGCTCGAAGATAAAACGCAGACACTCACCGATAAAGAGATCGACCGTGTGATGAATAACCTCGTTATGCAGTTCGAAAAAATGGCAGGCGCGACCGTTCGCACCTGACGCAAAACAACCCACAAACAGCCTCTGAAACACACTCGAAAAAACTATGGATAACAGATATTTTGGAACGCCCACAGCGGAGCTCGTGGAGCAGAAAGAACGTGAACGAAGTGCCTTTAACCCGGTTGATTACGTGGCTGAAACCATTGCCGCTCTGAAGGCCGGATTGGGCGATGACAAGGTTGTTTTGGGTCTCTCCGGCGGGGTCGACTCGTCGGTTTCGGCGGTGTTGTTACATCGTGCGATTGGCTCCAACCTCCACTGCATTTTTGTCGACACCGGCCTGATGCGCAAGGGCGAACACGCGGAGGTTCTAAGTTCGTATAGAGGTATGGGACTCAACGTTATAGGCATCAGCGCGGGTGAAAAATTCCTTGGTGACCTTCGCGGAGTTGACGACCCCGAACAGAAACGCAAAATTATCGGTCGCGACTTCATCGAGGTGTTCGATGCCGAAGCTCAAAAACTGCAAGGTATCAAATGGTTGGCCCAGGGGACGATCTACCCTGATATCGCCGAATCGTTCGCTCCCGACCGACCCGGCGTGGCTGTCAAGTCGCACCACAACGTTGGCGGCCTGCCCGAGAAGATGAACCTTAGCATTGTCGAGCCGCTTCGGATGTTGTTCAAGGACGAGGTTCGGCGCGTTGGTAAGGAATTGGGTATGAGTCCCGAAATGCTTGGCCGCCACCCGTTTCCCGGACCCGGACTCGGCATTCGTTGCCTTGGTGAGGTCACCGCGGAGCGCATTGCGATTCTGCAGGAGGCCGACAAAATATTCATCGACGCACTGCGCGCCGAAGGACTCTACGACAAGGTTTGGCAGGCGGGTGTGATGTTGTTGCCGGTTCGTAGCGTTGGGGTCGATAACGGCGCCCGTACTTACGAAAACGCTGTAGCTCTGCGGGTTGTGAATTCAGTTGACGCAATGACCGCGACTCCGGTTCAGTTGCCTTGGGAGTTTCTTGCGCGGGTTTCGACTGAAATCATCACTCGCGTCAAGGGTGTGAACCGCGTCACATATGATATCAGCGCGAAGCCGCCTGCAACCATCGAATGGGAATAACCCTCTCCTCGCTTACTCAAACATCTCTGCCACAAGGCTTAGTGTCTTGGCGCTTGTGAGCATCCAGATCTCTTTGTAGGTTGCGTTGCTTTGGGTTGGCCAATAGGGTTCGTCGTCGTTTTCGAAGGTCTGAATCCCCACCGGTACTGCTCCAACGACGTCACCCGCGTAGGCTCCATATAGCGGCGACCAGTCGTAACCCTCGCCATATATCGTGCTCATTGCGAATGGGTTGAACCCCACCACGTACTCCATCTGCCTCGTCGCTATGTCCCGCAGTCCCGCGTCACCGAGTACTTTCGACAGCACTATCGCCGCCCGCGCCTTGCTCAAGGTGATGGCGTGAAATCCCCGGAACTGATACGACACCGGAAAACGCCTCAAGTAGTGCGTCTTCGACAGCGCAATTCCATTTCGTACCTGCGCGTTGTACTCTTCCATTGTCGGTGCACCTTGCGAGCGGTCTCCTTCGTGGGAGAAGTTGCTGTAGTCGGTGTTGTTCACCTCATACACTGCGGCCGGCAGTACACCCCACGGCCCCATCACGCCCGCCGTTGCACGCAGATAATCCGCATAGGCCTCACACGAAGCTCTCCACCTTCCGGCATTCGCGTGCTTCGGTGCATCCTCCAACAGCATCCCCAAGGCCATCATCATATATTGCTCTTCGCTGCGGTGATAATACGTTCGCGTCCTTGCGTGCCTGGCATCCTCCCAGAAGAACCCTCTTAGCGGCATCGACCACCCGGCTGGTATCTCCATCTGTTGACACGCCATCATCCGGTCGGCATACCTAACCGCCCAGTCCAGATACTGCTCCTCGCCGGTCAAGCGATACAGCCTCATAGCCGTTACGGCCACCAGCGCACTGAAATCGACCTCCGTGAACTTCCTCGACAGCGGTTGACCCAACAGTTCGACCGCGAACCCGAAATCCTCTATGGCCGACTGGCGGCACCAGCGTGCAAACACCGGGTCGCTCTGTTCATAGAACGGTACCGCCATCGCACAGTAGTTTGCCGCCAGCAGGTTGTCGTCCGGGGCATTGTTCGCCCGCGTCTGCATATCGTCCTTATCGCCGCGAATGTTCTTTGTCCAAATGCTCACCACCAATCCTCCGTGCCTGTAGCCGTCTCCGAAACGCGTTCTCATCGTCCAGTTCAGCCCCCAGCGCGCCTCTTCCAACAGCCTCTCGTATAAATCCTTGTCTTTCCCCTTCACTGCTGCTGCCATCTCCAGCATCGCCACTCCTGCTTCGGCCGTGTTGCCAATTCCTTGGGTCAGGTCGGCTGCATCGTGCCATCCGCCCGCTACGGATATCGTTCGTCCGTCTGGATGCACACTGAACACATCCTGATGACACTCCTGATGTATTCCCGGTTGATCCCACCCGCACCGCTCGGCATAGAAGTAGTTGAGCGTCTTCCACGCGAGGCTCAGATAGGCTTGGTCTCCGATCGGAAACTCGCCCGAGGTTATTCCCGTGGCCTCAATCACGTAGTGCCCCGGAGTGTCCAACTTGCTGAAATCCAACACTACAAAACCATCCTTCGCTCTCTCTCCCTGGCCTTCGAAAGCGACCTCTCCCGTTGTCACATCGCGAATCGCAAAATCCGTCGAACCCACATTCTGCACCAGCGCCTGTTTTCTCGTTCCGATTTTGTAGCCGCTGTGACTGAACGCAATGCGCCCCTTCCTCAAGTCGAATCCTCGCGTGTTGTCCGCCTCTACGGTCTCGATGCGCATATCATCCACCCACACACTCATCCTCTCTGCCGCTCCTGCCGGCGAGCCCGACAGCATAATGTTCACCCCAAATCCCGTCACCCGGTCGCGCGGCAAGTCCGGAATCTCCCACACAACCCTCTGCCAGCGACCCGGATAGATCGTCTCGAAGTGTTGTCCGTCGAACCTTCCCGGTGCGGGCATCACCTGCTTGCCCTCGTTGTAGAGCGTGAATCCTCCGAAGACAGTGTACATTCCCGGTGCATCGACGTAGACCCACACCGAGAAACGGTTGTACGCCCCGAGGTTTTCTCCGTCCAGCGGTCGGATCATCTCTGCCAGCGCGTAGTTTCGGTTGGTCGGGTTCTTGATTCCCAGCGAGGTGGGAGTCTCCAGCCTCACGCTTCCGGTGCCCGAAATGCTCTTCTCGCGATCGATGCTCAATGCGCCTGGCCCCTTGACCCTGAGCGCTCCGAAATCCTCCACCAGAGGCAGTACACGACTTGCCGAGGTCTCTTTTGCGAACCACCTCGCCTGCGCCCCGTCTTCAAGTACCGGCTTCATCGTCACCCGTAGTCCGCGTGACTCTTCCAGTTGCCGCGCCAGCTTAGCATCGGGCTCAAGGCTCTGCCCCAAAACCGCTATTGGCAACAGCACCGCTGCCGCAACCATCAATCCGTGCTTCTTCAAGAAACGCCTGCCCGTCAATGCAATAATCACTACTCCCACTACCAACCACACCACTAAAACCTGCCAATCCATACCTTGTTTAAATTATTAAAAGTCCAACATTATAAACGCCCCACGCCACGCCCCACGCAATCAGAGTGCTGTATACCACCGACGCCACCACCCATCGTCCTCCTCCCGTTTCTTTTCGGATCGCCGCCAGGGTCGCCGGACAGGGGAAATACAACAACGCGAATATCATAAACGACAGCGCTGCAAGTGGCGTCCAGTCCGCCTCGCCCGTCTCAGGGTCGGGTTCCGATAGTCTTGCGGGCAAACTGGCCATCAAATCCTCCCCTCCCGCGTCCTCACTTCCCGCCGTGGAGTACAACACCCCCAGCGTGCTCACCGTGCTCTCCTTCGCTCCGATGCCCGCAACCAGCGCCACCGAACCCTTCCAAGGAATCCCCAGCGGGCTCATCACCGGCTCCACGAACTGCCCCACACGGCCCAGATACGAGTGCTCTCTCTGTTCGGCCGCCGTCATTCCCGGCTCAGGCCGCGGATAGTAGCTCAGCCCCCACACCAGTATCGACGCTGCGAGAATCACCCCTCCCATCTTTTTAAGGTACTCCCTCGAGTTGCGCCACATATCCATCAGCGTAGCCTTCGCGGTCGGCACCCTGTACGGCGGCAAGCTGGCGAAGTACGGATCCTCCTCGCCCCGGAACATCACTCGCCGCATCACCAGCGCCGTCAGTGCTGCCACGACGATTCCTATAACATATATCCCCACCAGCACGAGGCTCGCCCCGCGCGGGAAGAACGTCCCCACCAACAGTATGTATATGGGCAGCCGCGCGCTGCACGACATAAACGGCGCTACCATCACGGTGATGATCCTGCTGCTTCGATTCGAGATGTTTTGCGCGGCCATAATTCCCGGCACGTTACACCCGAACCCCATTATCATCGGAATGAACGACCTTCCTCCCAGCCCAATGGCCCTCATCGGGCGATCCATCACCAGCGCCGCCCGCGCCATATACCCCGACTCCTCCATCAGCGATATACACAGGAACAATATCACTATGTTGGGTAGGAATACTATCACGCTTCCCACTCCTCCGATAATCCCCTCCACCATCAGATCCCTCACCGGCCCGGGTGCCAGATGGCTTCCCACCCACGCCCCCAGCGCACCCACTCCCTGCTCGATCCAGCCCATCGGATATGCCCCCAACTCGAACGTGAGCAGGAACATCAGCCACATCGCCGCGAGGAAAATTACGTATCCCCACACCTTGTGAGTTGCTATGGCATCGAATTTGGAGGGTTTCATCTCGAGACAAAGGTACGCAAAAAAGTTTGGTATACTATTTGGACAATCCAAAAATTATAAGCATCTTTGTCCCTGACAAGAATGTTTTTAACTTCTAAAAAGTAGTAATTATGAAAAACTTGGTACCAAAGATCAATGCCGAGATCGAATCTTTGCAGGAGAATGTGAAATTGCAGCTCGAGAAGGGTAACAAAGCGGCCGGTACACGCGCTCGTAAATCTGCTCTTGAGTTGAGTAAATTGTTGAAGGAGTTCCGTAAGGTTTCCGTCGAGGCAGCTAAAAAGTAGAGTTTTTTACCGGACTTTTTTCCGTACAGCCGATCCCCGCCGGGTCGGCTTTTTTGGAAAATGGTTTCTATATTTGACACAAAATCTATTGAAAACTTATGAAGAAACTATTATTAGTTTTGGGTGCTGTGGTGCTTTTTGCGTCGTGCGTGGCGGAGCTGACGGAGGAAGTGGAGCCGGAGCCGCAAAAACCCCAGCCGCCGGTCGCGACAAGAGCAATTTCGGG
>QMCD01001062.1_pt1 | contig 24954 bp, 25 predicted proteins | sample 1821841 | NCBI WGS metagenome assembly QMCD01 (sample SAMN01991225, study PRJNA193472) | Termite gut metagenome, whole genome shotgun sequencing project. | isolation source: worker | host: Macrotermes natalensis | reverse complement strand
CTACCAAGTCATAAAATCCTACGAGTTCGCGCTGGCAGGAGAAAAGCCGCCATACGACCCGACCGCACTCCATTCCGAGCGGCAAGCCCTCCGCAACCGGATAACCGAACTGGAGGGACTGCTCGCAAAGTCATAGTTTTTGATTACATTTGCGACTATGAGTGACCATTTTTCACTTATTGTTTGGCTGTTGCCGATTGTGTTCATGCTTCACGAATTGGAGGAGATCGTTTTCGTGAGATTGTGGTTCGAGAAGAACGGTAATTATTTACAACGGCGATTCCCTGCGGTGGCCCGGCGCATTGGAGATATCTCGACTGCGGGATTTTCGGTTGCGGTGGCCGAGGAGTTCATCCTGCTCGGCGCGATAACCGTCACAGCGGTGCTGACAGGTTGGTATTTGCTGTGGTTGGCGGCGTTCGGCGGGTTTGCCCTGCATCTGGTTGTTCACATTGGCCAGTGGGTCATGTTAAGACGATATATCCCCGGTATAGGGACGACACTCGGAGCGTTGGTTTATTGCGCCTGGGGTGTTCGGGTGATGCTCACAGAAAATGTTTTTACGCCCCCTCAAATAGCGCTTTGGGCGGCAATAGGGTTGGCGATAGTTGCAGTCAACCTGCTTTTCGCTCACTGGTTGGCACGGAAGTTCGATGCAAAAAACAACTGATTTGACAATGGAAAACGGAATAAAATACGAATTTACCGCCGTGCCGTGGCTGCACGAATGGCTCTTTGTCGCCATGCCGGAGGAGATGGCGCATGAGATTAGGGATAATTTGAAGTTTCAGGAGGAGGGCTGGGGGCGGATGAAGGCGACGGCAAAAGTCGGCGACAGCGAGTGGAATACCGCGATTTGGTTCGATACCAAAAGCAATACCTACCTGCTTCCCATCAAAGCGGCCATCCGGAAGAAGGAAAAGGTCGAGCCCGATAGGGAGGTCAATATAATATGATAGTCCCGTCGATGACATACAAGGAGATGTACGACCATTTTGCCGAAGATAAGCGAAAGGTAGATATTAAGAAGGATTGTCTTCTCCCCAAAGCAATCAAGGAATTTAGGAAAACGAGCCGATTCCCTGCTTGGAGACTTTATGAGTACACGATACCTGCGACCAATAACAATTACATCATTTATTTCTACGCGGAGAGCCGGGTCCGTGCTGAAAAGCCGGAAGTCGGTTCTTTCAGCATTGTCTTCAATGGCGACCAACCGTATGTGGTTCGGTGGGGAGCAAGCGGCTACAAGCACACGCCGGATAGTCCGATTGTTGCCATCCGACAAATCCACGCATATACGCCACATTTTCTTGAGCGTTACAATGAGCGGTTTTTGAAGAATAAATCATTGACGCCTAATGAAATTGCCTGTCTATATCTCGTAAGAAATACGATTGCCATGCCTCTTCAGCAGAATGAGGGGATTAATCGAAATCACAAAAAATACGGCAAGAGCGGACAATACGCCTTTCGAGTCCGAGACGGAATCTGTTTTTCCTATTCTACGCTTGATGGTATAGAAAGCGAAGATGGCGATAGGAGTAAGGATAAAGTAAATGCCGTTTATATATGCTATACAACCTTTATGAACGAGTCCGATATGACCGACAGTCAACGTGGCGCAATCTATAACGAACACGTCGTGAAGTGGATGCAATTTGCTAACGATTTTCAAAAGCAGGCCAAAGACGGAGTGATTACGCTCCGACTCGAACCATAGATGCGAAAAATATTCAACCGAAACTTCGACAAACTTTAAGGAAAGTAGTACCTTTGTAAACATGGTCATTCAAAAAAATATCAATATTCAGGACGATAAGCTGCTTAATGGGGTTAATGCCCGTTTTGGAGATCATCAACCAGATCGAGGAGAGCGACGATGAAAACATAACTATCGACTTCAACTCCACGTCTTGGGTCTCACCCCTGTTTGTTTTGCCTCTGATGGTCTATTTGTACGGGAGCCGGCGTCAGATAAATTGTACGAATATCCCGGCCTATTTGAGTACCCGGCGGTATTGTCCCGGACGATATGAGGCGTAGCGAATTTCTGGCTCACATGGAAGGCTATGCTCACCGAAGCTACATTCCAATAGTGAGTTTCCCTGCTGCCGCACGGAACGACGACGAGAAGAATGCGATTCTGTCCACTGTGGAATCGATTATTTCACGACAATTGGGACTCGCTCCGAATATCGTCGCCGGCTTAAAATATATGATCGGAGAAAGCATCGACAATATAACCGAACACTCCGAATCGGAACGAGGATACATTTTTGCACAGGCTTACCCGAAGAAGGGCTATCTCGATGTTTGCATTGCCGACACCGGCATCACGCTTTTGGGTAGTTACCGGAGGCTGGATGATAATGAAATCGAATCGGACTTGGAGGCCATCCAAGCGGCGAACAGGGGGATATCCACTAAAAACCTGCCCAATGCAGAGAACAGGGGGTATGGTATCATTACCTCAAAAAAGATGTTGATCGACGGACTGGGCGGTCACTATGTTATGATCTCCGGCGAGGCGATCCACTTGAAAAGTAGTGAACTCGACAAATTCCTCTTGCTTCCTGAGCAATTCCGATGGAACGGAACAATAATTGCCTTTCGGATACCGTATAATAATAAAGCATTCAGCTACGTTAACTATCTCGAATAATTTTTCTATCTTTGCCACTATGAGTGCTATTATCGACATAACGACGATCCTTAGTTCCGACCTTAAGTCAAGGTCGGCTGTGAGTGATTTGTCTCTTTTCATTCAAAATATGAATGAAAAGTCGGTTGTTGTTGACTTTGCTAATGTAAAGTTCGTTACACGCAGTTTTATCGACGAGTTCTATAATGCGTTTTTGAAAAATAAATCCTCTGACATCAAAGTCACGCTCACGAATGTCTCCGAGGACATTCAGATGGTGTTCGATGCCGTCAGCCAGACGCAGAACAAAGAGAAGAAAGTAAGTGAGAAAAGCAGCGTGGTTACATTCAGCAATTTTGAGCAAGTGAGCAGCTATTTGAACGGATTGCTGATATAAGCCGGATTTTAGTTGTTCATATACAGGCACTTATAAAATTTGTAACCTGTTTTGAAAAAGATGCGAAGGACTCCGACATTTAGTAGTAACCAGTTTGTGACCTCATACTGAAAACACAGCCCCAAGCGACTGCTAAATATCTGTGCATCAAATATATAGCGCATAAATAAAAAGTCTCCCAGCTGGATCACGAATGACCCCAGCGGGATCACGGTAAAAAGCGACTTTCGGGTCGCTTTTTTCGTTCAATCGCCCTCACAGCCGCTTCTGGCGGGGGTTGTGCATCACCTCCTCATCAACCCTCAAAATCTCAAATACGGCGCGAAACAGCACGTTGCGGCGGGGTACGGCAAGTTGCGAGTAAGTTAACCGTAACCTGTCTGTTTGGAATTGCGGCATAGGTTACGATATTGTGTGGTTACGAATACCATTCATCAAGTTGAATGGTTACTACATTGCAACTACACGCTGCCGGAAGCGCAAGCTTTTGGTTCACAATAAGGAACACGGGCTTTGCGACCCGTGTTTTTTGTTGTATTTTCGCAAGATTACAAAACCCGAACAGGAAATGATCATCAGCGCCTCCCGCCGCACCGATATTCCAGCTTTCCACTCCGAGTGGTTTTTCAACCGCCTGCGGGAGGGCTACTCGATCGTTACGCATCACTCCGGGAGCGGGAAATTTTATCGTGTGCCCCTAACGCCGGATCTGGTCGATTGCATCGTTTTTCGCACCAAAAACCCGGCGCCGATGCTTGCCCGGCTCGACGAGTTGCAGGATTACAACTATCTGTTCAACATCACGATGAACCCTTACGGGCGGGAGATGGAGACCGGCGTGCCCAAACTTGTGGAGCGGGTCGAGACCTATAAACGTCTGGCAGATCGAATTGGGCCGTTACGAATGATATGGCGGTATGACCCCGTTATGCTCTCGCCGAAATACAATCTCGATTTTCACCGGAGAGCATTCGAATATCTATGCCGTGAACTCGCGCCGTATTCTTACAAGTGCATGATCGGGTTTATCATTCACACCCCTTTGTGGCTAAACGTTTCAGATACGCATCCACTAATATCAACATAAACAATCGTTCCTAAATATTCTGCCGCATAGTCTGTTAGGCCAACACCAATCCTTTCCTGCGCGGCAGCATCGGCACTACGCTGCGCTATCCTCGCGACAATGTCGCCAATGGCTTCACCTCCTGCCGAATACTGCATCTGAACCATTATGCCGTTCAGGCAATGCTCGCGAGGGTTTATCCGATATGACCAATGCTGCAAAATATGCCAAAATGGTTATAGACTCGGAGAAATTCCCTCTGATGGCGCCTTCGGAAATGGCCAATTACGAGAAGGGCGAAACAGACTCTTAGAAATGAACGGGCAGTTTGCCGTCAAGCCATTCCATCGCACGATATAGCCTGTCGCCCATAATCTCCCGTTGCTGCTCTTTAGAGGCGGCCTCGAACTGCCCGAATTTGTCGGTGTGGCCGACGTATGCGTAATCGACATCTCGGCTGCGTATCTGTACGGCCGAAACCACGCACCCGAGCGCGAAAACTGCGATAATGATACGCCGCACGTCGAGCCGGATGAACCTCTGCGCCAACAGGAGGATCGCCCCCGCAACGAAAACCACAAGGGCGATGAGGAACAGGTCGTAGTTGTTCCACCACCATATATCGCCCGTGCCGCCGATATATGTCTTCAGCGGCCAGAACAGCCGCACGCCTCCCCAGGTGGACGCGGGTGTGGGCATATCTTCCAACAGATGAATCGTGAATCCGGCCATCGCTCCGGCCGGCAGAGGTATGTTGCCGCGCAGGTTCACGCCAAACCTTTTTGAACCGGGAACCCCGCGCCGCCTGCCTATAATATACGCGACCAGCCCGACGAGCAGGGCAAGCACCACCCCCGCAGCGAGCGAGTGAAGAAAGCCGTGGTGGGAATACCACAACTTCCCCGAGTAAATATCGGCCCCCGGGTGGGCCAGACCGAAGAACCGTGCTATGGTCGCGTCGAATCCCGACCACAGGCTCACGGCATCGAGATCGGGCAGCGCCCCTCCCAGGCCCGACACGGCCACGATCGTCGCTTTGGCCGCCGGACCTTTCTTCGAAAACCCGGCGGCGACGGTTCCCGCGGCAAGCCCCGATAGAGTATGGGTGAGTATATCCATATCAGAACGACCACGTTGTTATGTCATAGGTAAAGCCGCATTGGGTGCAAGTGTACCTGTCTCCTCTCTCCCAGCCCTCGCTCCATTCGCCCTTTTCGTATTTGCCGCCGCAGCACCGGCAAAGCCCCTTTTTTTTCCACACATCCCGGACGGCGGTTATTTCCGCGTCGGTAGCCTGCGTTTTGTCCTCCAGAAGGTCATACGCCCTTAATATTGCCGGGTGCCTTTCGTTGTTCCATTTGCTCTTTTGGGCAATATAGAGAAGGATCGTGCGGTCGGTCAGCACTTTTATAGCATCGACAAGCTCCTTTTCTCCTGTAAGTGATCTCACTGCATCGAAGCGTACTTCCTCCGAGGGGTCGTTTTTTGCTATCTCCGCGACCATGCGATTGTCCCTCAGCCGCAGGACTGCCGCACAACGCACCTTTATTTCCTCATGATCCTTTGCCAGGTGGGCAATGACCGTCTGATCGGTCATTTTTCCTATCGCATAGCAGCGTGTGTTCAGGTTAGGTGCGGTCGTGGCGATTTCGATAAGTTTCGCCTCGCGTTTCACCCTGTCTATCGAACGGCGTGTTCGTTTGGTGCAATTTTGACGCTTCCATGCCGGTTTGAACATTCCCATAATTTTAGTTTTTTGTGTAAACCCACCTGCGCGAAAAAGCGCAGGTGGGTTAGTTCAAACACTATTTTCGCCCGTACGGGATTACTGTTCCGCTTTTTCGGCGGGACGCAGGGTAGTGGTGTAGCCCAATTTTTCGATCGCCTTGCGCAGCCCTTCGGCGGTGTTCTTGCGGGTGTCGAATATGACCGTAACCGTTTTGTTCTCAAGGTCGACCACGAGGTCTTTCACGCCTTTCTCGAACGGTATGTGTTTCTCGACCCTTGCCTTGCAGGCGTCGCAGTGGAGCGAAACGTCGAAAACGACCGTCTCGGTTTTCGCTTTGTTGTCTTTCCTGTCCTGTGCGCCGAGCGCGAACGCCGTTCCCGCGGTGAGCAGGAGAACAAGCGTTAAGATCTTAAAAGTTTTCATAATTATTTAAAATATTTTAAAAATTACCGATCCTTAATCGTATTCCGGCATAGAACCTGCGCCCGGTCAAAGGCCCCCATACCCTCGATGAGTCGAAGCCCTCGCCGAACGGGTCGTCGGCGCCCATGATGGGGTTGCGCTGCGTGAAGTCGAAGATATTTTCTACTCCAACGTAAACGTCGAACCTTTTAGTGTTCTTGGTCACCTGCGCGAACCAGACGGGGAAGACAGGCGAATGCTCTGCCAAAGCCCCATACCCGCCGAGGCTCGGCAGCCGCGCGGGCCCGTTGATCTGCACCGTCGCGTCGAACACCCACTTGCGGAACCGCGTGGATTCACCAGCCCTCGGTAGCGCGACATCAGCGGTTTTTCGACCGTGTGGCGCACGCCACCGTCGGAGTAGGTGATCCGTGTGTCGTTGTAGCGGAACGCCGCCATCAACTCCAGGCCCTCGAACGGCGAGAGGTTCAGGTCGGCCTGCCACACATCGGCCGTAGAGCGGCCGTCGAGGTTGTAGAAGTAGACGTTCCCCGCGTCGCGCTCCATATCGACGACCGCCTGATTTTGGAACCGCGTGTGGAACCAGTCGAGGCTAAGTGTCGCCATACGGCCGCGCCATATCGGGATGTAGAATGTGGCGTTGCCGCCCATGTTCCACGCGCGTTCGATGTCGAGAGCGGTGATCGACCCGGCGTCGATCCTGCGCGAGGAACCCAACAGGCCGATGTTCTCGGCGATCACATTGGGGGAGCGGAAGCCGCGCCCGGCAGACGCACGAAGCACGACGGCCTGCACTGGCGCCCAACGCACATTGGCGCGGGGTGTGAAGAGCCAGCCGTACCCGCTGTTATGATCGCCGCGTGCACCGAGCATAAAGGTGAACTTGTCGCCCGGCGCGAATGTGTACTGCGCGAATGCCCCCGCGACCGTTTCGCGGCGGTCGAGCGGGGTTTTCGCGGTCGGTGTGAGCGGCGACAGATCTTCGTATGCCATCTTATAATCGTCCCATGTGAAGCTCGCGCCCGCGGTATAGGTATGCGCCGCGCTCCCCAGGCTCGAATCGAACAACACGTTGGCGTAGAACAAGTTCTGGGTGCCGTTGAAGCTTTTCAGGCCGAAACCCGACCGCTGTTCGTGGTTGGTGAACGCTGTGATCACGCCGATGCTCTGTCCCTCGCGCCGCCCCACCATAAAGCCTGTCTTGTTCTCGACCGTGATGTTGCGGTTGGATATATCGGTGCGGTAGGGGTCGCCCGTGTGTCCCAGGCCGTGGCCCGTAGCCTGCCCGCCGCGGCGGTCTTCGTAGAGGAACTTAACGCCCGTGCGCGACTCCATGCGGCCGTTATCGCTGTAATAGCTCCAGCGGTTGTAGGCGTTCACGATCTTACGGCGCGGCATGTCCATGAACCCGTCGTGGTTATGGTCGTGGGCCTTGTCTTCGATCGCGCCGTGGAGCAGCAGGCCCGTCCAGAGCTGTTTTTTGCCCACTTGGGTTGCGGCCGTGACGTTGGCCTCGAACATCTCGTCGTCCGACCCGTAGAGGTTGATCAGCAGGTCTTCGGTGTTGTCGGGCTTCTTGTATTCGAGATTTATCTGGCCCGAGATCGACTCGTAGCCGTTGATCACCGAGCTCGCCCCCTTCGAAATGTGTATCGCTTCGAGCCACTGGCCCGGGGTGTAATTCCAGCCGTAGGTCGACGCGAGCCCGCGCATGGCGGGAATGTTCTCGGCCATCATCTGGCTGTACATCCCCGCAAGTCCCAGTAATTGCACCTGCTTGGCCCCCGACACTGCGTCGGTGAACCCCACCGTGACCGTCGCGCTGTTCTCGAAGCTGTCGGCCAACGTGCAGCACGCCATCTTGAGCAGCCCCGTTTTGGTGATCATATCCATCTTTTGGGTGACCAGCGGAGGACTCACCAGCCCGGGCGCCGTAGCGCTAACAACCGCATCTTCGATCTCATTTTCGGCCGGATGGAGGATAAATTCGATATAGTCGCCGCTGATCGTTGTGACCGCGACCGTGTCGCTCGTGAACCCGACGAACGAAACCACCAGGTTCCGCGCCCCGCTTCCGGGGGTGATGCTGAAAGTTCCGGCGGCGGATGTGATAACGCCGACAGACGTTTCGGGGCAGTAGACGTTTGCCCCCAGCAAAGGTGCATTTTTGCCGTCCGTGCCGTCGTAAACACGTCCGGAGATGGTCTGCCCATACACCGACACCGCGCCGCACACCAATGCGGCACAGAGTAAAATATATTTTTTCATTCTATTATTTGCTTGATTATGATAATAGTCATGCGACAGAGTACTGTCGCACGGTGTGCGCCTGCACACCACGCTTATCATCAAGCACTTCTTGGCGGCTGCCAAATGCCGTCTGCAATTGGCGAAATGTATTTATGCTGAATGAACAGGCACTTTTCGCAGTCGAACTCTGCGGGCATCGCGGGAGCGCTCATGGCAAGCACCGCCACAAATCCCGGGCATGTATGGCTGATACAGAACGGACAACCCTTATGCGGCGGCTCTTCTGCGCCCGTATCGCAATTGCCCGCGGCATCGTTGTCTTGCGTCCGGCCGCCACATTCGCAGCATTCCGCCTGTGCAACCTCCGCTTTGCCGTCCATCTCGAAATGCAAAAACGACATCCCGCCCCCCGACGACAGCATCAGGATCAGACACGAAAATATGGCGGCCAAAAACTTCATGATCGCAGATCGAATCTCATTTACCGCAAAAGTAATTAAAAATTCTCCAATATTTTTTCATTTCGGATAATAATCACAACAAACGACACATCTTGCAGAAAGGCTGATCGCCAGCGCTTTAGACTTTCTTTACTTTCCGATGCAGAACTCAGAAAAAATATTGTCGAGGATTTCGTCGGTTGTTATTTCGCCGGTTATTGTGCCCAGGTGATGGAGGGTTTCGCGGATGTCCTGGGCGAGAAGGTCGGTCGGAAGGTTATTGCGAAGGCCCGTACAAGCGCGCTCGATCGATTCGGATGCACGTATAAGTGCCTCATAATGACGGCTGTTGGATATGATGGTCTCGCTGGCAGGCAAGGCGCGGGCCGAGGCTGCCGATGAGAGATATTCGAACAGTCGCTCCATATTGGTGCCATGTTTGGCCGATACTCCGATCAGGCTGAAACCGCAGGCAGGCGGAGAGGGTAGGGTGGCGGCCAATTCATGCTCCGAAGGGAGGAGCGAAGTCATGCCGGCCGATGATTTGTCGATCTTGTTAACGACGATGCACAGGTTCTGCTCCGGGCGCAAGTCCAACTTTACGAGCATCGGCGCTATATTGCCGGCCGTTTCATCCCGGGATGCGCCTGCTTCGACGACAAGCATGACCACATCGGCCTTGCCGATGGATAAGCGAGTGCGCTCGATGCCCATCTTTTCGAGCGTATCCTCGGTGTTGCGAATGCCAGCGGTGTCGAGGAAGCGGAACCGTACACCGTCGATCACGATACTCTCTTCGATCACGTCGCGCGTGGTCCCGGCAATATCGCTCACCATTGCGCGGTCGTCATTCACCAGAGTGTTGAGCAGGGTTGACTTGCCCACATTGGGACTTCCGGCGATCGCCACCGCAATGCCATTGCGCAGCACATTTCCATACGAGAACGATTTCACCAGCCGCTCGATCTTCGCGGATATTTCATCCATCAGGCCGCCCAGTCGTGCGCGGTCGGCAAACGCGACATCCTCCTCTCCGAAATCGAGTTCGAGTTCGAGCAGCGAGACCAACGTGAGAAGTTCGGCGCGCATGACCGCAAACCCGGCGGAATATCCTCCGCGCATTTGGTTCGAGGCCATCGTGTGGGTTGCGCGGTCTGTCGATGCAATGAGGTCGGCGACCGCTTCGGCCTGCGAGAGGTCGAGTTTGCCGTTCAGGAACGCGCGCAGGGTGAACTCTCCCGGCTCTGCCGTCCTCGCACCGTGGTATACGAGCAATTCGACGATTTGTTGGCAAATGTAATGCGAGCCGTGGCACGATATTTCCACCGAATTTTCTCCCGTGTAGGAGCGTGGAGTGAGGAATACCGATACAAGTACGTCGTCTATCACACGGTCGTCGGCCGGGTCGAATATCTTGCCGTAATGTACCGTATGGCTCGCCGCATCGGTGAGCCTTCGTCTGTCTGCCGCCCGGAAAACCGCATCGCATATCCCCGCGGCATCCGGCCCGCTGAGGCGGATGACGGCGATCGCCCCTCCGTTCCCGGTGGCGATTGCAACAATGGTATCGTTTCGATCGGGCACTATGTTGATTTGGAGGTAATAATATATAACTTTACATACACCATGCTTATTCGAACTGACGGCACCTTAGCTCTCAGTCCGGAGCCAGCGGAGGTGCGTAATGGCATCGCGTGGTGGCAGTCCTTCGCCGGGGGTGGCAATGTTGACTTCGCTTCGCTTGTCTTCCTCCTCGCGACTCGGCAGAGGAAAAGCAAAAGACGCTTTTCCTCTGCTCTCGCTCCGCAGCGTCGGTTCGGACTGCAAGGGCCAACGCACAAATCCCCCTGCGGCCGCGCTCTACGCGCGGCCCATCTGCCGGGTGCAAAAATGCGGTTCGCTGCGTTCGCTGGAAACATATTATCCAAAACGGGACATGTAAACTTGTATGTAGTCGCCAGTTTCCAAATTGTCTAATTTTCTAACTGGTTAAATCACCTCACCGTCTGTATCTCGATCCTTTGGCCCGGCCGGATCGTTACATTGGCGTTCTTGAAGTTGTTCCACTTCACGATCTGCGCCACTGTAACCCCGTGCCTGCGGGCGATCCCGCCGAGAGTGTCGCCGCTCTTGACCGTGTACCGGGTTGTCGACGCGGTAAGTTCTTTTTTGAGGTTCTCCGCCGGCTGGTTTATATATTTTGCCAGATACAGGGTATCTTTTGCCATGATCTCCTGTTCATGGCTCAGGTACCGCGAAATGTCGTACTGCGGCAGTCGCAGCGCGTAGGTGCGGTCGACGGCGGGAATTATATCCTCTTTATATTGCGGATTGAGCGCGCGCACCGCCTCTATGGGTATGTCGAGCGTCGACGAGACCTGCTCGAGGTGCATAAGCCTGTTCACGCTCACCGTATCGGTCGAGATGGGTAGCGGCGGTTTCACGAACCTGATATCGTGCTGTTTATGGAATGCATAGGCATAATTCACCGCCACGAACGAGGGCACGTAACCGCGTGTTTCCGAGGGGAGGTAGGGGTAGATATCCCAGAAAGTCTTCGCATCGTCGCCCGCCCGTTTCAGCGCCTTGTTCACATTGCCCGGCCCGCAGTTGTATGCCGCGATGGCGAGTGTCCAGTCGTCGTACATGCGGTATAGATCGGCCATGTAGCGGCACGCGGCCTCGGTAGCCTTCACCGGGTCGCGGCGGTCGTCGACCATCGACGTTACCTCCAGACCGTAGCTCTTGCCCGTTGCAAGCATGAATTGCCACAGCCCCGTCGCCCCGACCCTCGAAACGGCGGTGGGGTTCAGCGCCGATTCGATCACGGGCAGCATACGCAGTTCCAGCGGAAGCCCATGCCGTGCCAACTCCTCCTCGATCATCGGGAAATAGAACTGCGAGAGGCCGAGAACGCGTCCTATGAGGGCGGCGTTGCGTGTGGTGTAAGACACGATGTAACGCTTGATTATGTCGTTGTAACCCAGGCTGACGGGCGATACTATCAGGCGCATCCGGGCGCGGTATACCGAATCCGGAACGTCGCTCGTCAGCGTCTCGTCCATGTCTATGTCGATGAATTGCTTGAAAAACTCGTCATATGAACTTACCACATTCTGCTCGTACCAGCGCGACAGCAGCGAGTCGTATACCTCCGGCTCTGCAATGTTCAGGGTGTGGTCGTCGTACTTCCACGCCGAGAAATCCAACTCCCTGCCCGCCGAATAACCTCCGCCCGGATGGTCGCTCCTTTCCACCCGGGGGGCGGTTCGTTCCTGCGGTGCGGTTTGCGGCCTCTCCGCCGCCATGTGCGTTTCGAGCGTTATTCTGTCGGCTTTGCGGCCGCCGCCGATCATCGCCAACTGCGAGCATCCCGGCGTAAGGAATATCCCCGCAACCGTCCCGGCGACAACTATGTATTTTATACCTTTCATCTTTATTGGTTTGTCTTAAAAAAAATATCGCCATTCGCCGCGGCGGGCCGTGGAGGCGAGCCGTAATTACACATCCGGCAGGCGGCGCCCATACACACCTCCGCCGGCTTCGGACAGAGACTAAGCCCCCGTCATTACACTCCTAAAACCTGAAACTCATCCCCATACCGAAGACGTTGTCGCTGCCTCTCTGCGAGGTATTCACCTGCGAAATGACAGGCTCGACCCTCACCCCGCCTATATCCTCGCTGACGTCGTAATTCTGCATGTGTGAATCCACGTGTGCATCTATGATGTTCAGGAGGTAGACCGCTCCGGTGATTATTATGCTGAGGTCGCGGGCGCGGCGCGCCGAGTTGCGGGAATTGAGAAGCTGCGCCGCGGTTAGTCTGCGCAGGTTCGGTTCGATCGACTCGGTCATGTCCGCCATCTTGAGGTTGTAGGCGAGTTTGTAGCTTTGGTAGATCTTGTTGTTCCAGTCGACCACCATCACGGTCGTCGCGAACGCCCCGAGCACTATCGGGGCTTTCCAGTAACTCTTGTTGTATATCTGCCCCGCACCGGGGAGGATTGTCGACAGCGTGGTGGCCACTTTCACGTTATTCGAACTGCCGGGATAGTTCATCACGCCGTCGCATATGAAATACATATACGTGGCCGCCGCCAGCCCCCACCACATTTGCCGCCTCTGGTTGTGACGGATCATGGTTCTCTGCACCCGTTCCAGATCGCTGTTCTCGCGGTTGTAACCGTAAAATATCAGGCCGTCGTACACCGTCTTCGCCTTCTGGAAGCAATTATTCTGCTGTATGCCGAGGTATGCGGTAGTCCCGACCGCCGCGTATAGCACCGGGAGCTTCCAATACTGTTTGTTGTGGATCTGCCCGAGGCCCGGGGCAACGAACGACAGTGCGGTCATTCGTGAGATCGGCATCGTGTCGCGGAATATGGGACTGTAACGAACCGTAGTGTCGGCGGCCCGGGCCAGAGCGCGTTCATGGCGCCGCAACTCGCGGCGCGACAGGCCGGCCAGTGAATCCGCCTCGTTTTTCATCGCGGTCGAGTCTTCGGGGAATACCACATCGGGCATCATCGCGAGCAGTTTCCGCCGCTCGCCGTAAAGCGAATCGGCCCGTTGGATGATCAGCACGGATTGCTTGCGCATCGAGTCGGAACGGAAAGCGAAATTGGGATTTACCCGCACGAGCGAATCGGCCTGGCGGAGGGTTTGTTGTCCGAGTGTACGCAGCGAATCGCTCTGCTGCCGCATCATACGTGTCGTGGTGATAAATGCCGCAGTGTCCTGACGGAGCGAGTCGGCGATAATACTCGCCCCCACTTCCCTCAGTACGCCGCCTACCACCCGGTACCGTTTCACCTCGCGCGGTTCGACCGGAGGTGGTGTTTTAGACCGCCGGTTGCCGCCCTGTCCGTAAGACAACGTACCCGAAGCGCACATCATCGCCGCCGCCAAAATAAAAATTACAATCCGTCCCCGCCGCTCCATTTTTTTTGTGATCTCGAACTCGATATTATTATTTAACGTGAGTTTTGCATAAGCAAAACGATACTTCCGCTACTTATCCTCCTCCCGGGCATGCGACGCATTTATCGCAAGCACGGCAAGACAAAGTATCGACAACAGCTTTTTCATGGCAGCGCGTTTACCGGTTAATCATACTTGATCAGGTTCCCGTCAGGCCCTATGTCTATAGTGCGGAAAAACTTGACGGGCAGCGGCGCCCATAGCGCCCAGGCCCTGCCCTTCACCGTGAGCGTGGCGATCTTTTCGGCTTCGGTGCCGCGGTAATTGCCATCGAGGGAATACTCTCCGGCTTCCATCCGAACCCCGCTCACGCCGCCCGGCAGACGTTCCAATTTAATATACCCGGCATGGGTCACACCCAAAGTGTCGACCACAGGCAGCAGGGTGAGCCGCATCGGAACGTTACGCTCGTGGCTCATTCCGACATTGAGGTTAAAATCCCTGACGATCGTGTCCCCCTTGACTTGCCATTCCGGATGTTCGGCAACTGTGGCTTCCTCCATAAAAACCCCGGGAGCCGTGCCGCACCCCGCTAAAAACATGGCAAAGAATAAGATGTAGATCTTTCCCATATAGCCTGATATTTTAGTTTGTATGTTTTGTGTGTTCGAAGCGTGTTATGAACGCCTCAATATCCCCGTCGTCGTCGAAATCTATAACGATCCGCCCGCCGCCTTTCTTGCCTTTTTTGATCGAAATATTTTGCGAAAAGAACTTTTCGAGATGTTCGACCAGTCGGCCGTAGCTCTCCGGGAACTCTTCGTCGTCAGTCTCGGCCGCCTTTTTGCCGCCCTCGTTCAACTTTTTCACAAGTTCCTCGACCTGCCGCACGGAGAGGTTCTTTTTGATCGTTTTCTTCAGCATGCCCAATTGCGCGTCTTCCGGCGCCGATGCGATCGCCTTGGCGTGCCCCATCGAAATATACTCCTCGCGAACGGCCGCCTGCACCTCATGCGGAAGTTTAAGCAGGCGCATGTAATTGGCTATCGTAGAGCGCTTTTTACCCACGCGCTCCGAGAGCAGGTCCTGTGTCAGGTCGCACTCGTCCATCAGTCTTTGCAGGCTGATCGCGACCTCCAGTGCGTTCAGGTCCTGCCGCTGTATATTCTCCACCAGCGCCATTTCATGCAGCCTCTGGTCGTCCACCTCGCGCACGTATGCCGGTATTGTCTCCAGTCCCGCCAACTGCGAAGCCCGCAGGCGCCGTTCGCCGCTGATCACGGTGAACCGCCCGTCCGCCTCTTTCTTGACCGTAACAGGCTGAATGACACCGAGTACCTTGATCGAATTGGCGAGTTCTTCGAGCGCGTCCTCGTCGAAGTGCGTGCGCGGCTGTTTCGGGTTCGGCGAGATAAGCCCAACGGCGATCTCCTCCATCGTGCTCACGCTCTGCCTGAGGGGTACGTTCACTTTTTCGAGTTCGAATATGGCGTCCAGTCCGCGCCCTAAACCTTTGGGTTTCTTGTTCATAACGAGTAGCCTATTTAAAGCCAGGCGAACGCCTGTTGCGTTGAATCAATTCTTTAGCTAAGTTAAGGTAATTCGCACTGCCACTTGACGATGCGTCATAGAGCAGGGCGGGTTTGCCATAGCTCGGCGCCTCGCTCAGGCGGATATTGCGCTGCACGATCGTCTCGAACGCCAACGGCCCGAAATGCTCGCGTACCTCGCAGGTAACCTGGTTGGCAAGTTTAGTGCGCGCGTACATCGTCATAACGAACCCTTCGATCTCAAGTGCGGTGTTCAACTTTTCCTTCACCATTTTGACCGTATTCAGCAGTTTACCAAGCCCTTCGAGCGCGAAATATTCACACTGTACGGGTATCAGTACGCTGTCGGCGGCGATCAGCGCGTTGACCGTGATAAAACCCAGCGACGGCTGGCAGTCGATAAGTATGTAGTCATACTTGTCGCGCACCGGTTCGAGCATCTTTTTTATCACGTAATGACCGCCGTCCATCGACGAAAGCTCGGTCTCCGCACCTACTAAATTAATACTTGAAGGCAGTAGCCATAAATTCTTGACATCTCCGCTCTTAAGTATCACTTCTTCTGCCGTTTTTTCACCCGACATCACATCGTAGATATTCGCGCCGTTAATGTCGAACCCGAGGCCCGAGGTTGCGTTGGCCTGAGGGTCGGCGTCGACAAGAAGCGTGCGTTTGCCGAGTACGGCAAGGCTTGCGGCGAGGTTGATCGCTGTGGTGGTTTTTCCTACGCCGCCTTTCTGGTTGGCGAGGGCTATGATCTTACCCATTTGACAAAATTTTATCTCCGCAAAATTAATCAAAATTCCCGAAGAATACCTACCTTTGAAATTCGAAACTTCAAAAATTAAAACCTATATGACCATGATAGACCTCAAAGGACGCAGTTTTCTCACGCTGCTCGATTTCACCCCCGATGAAATTCGCGGACTTCTGGAACTCTCTAAAAAACTCAAGGCTGACAAAAAAGCCGGCAAGGAGCGCCAGACGATGATGGGTAAAAATATCGTGCTGATCTTCGAAAAGGACTCGACGCGCACGCGCTGCTCGTTCGAAGTGGCGGCCTACGACCAGGGCGCCCACGTGACCTACCTCGGCCCCACGGGTTCGCAGATAGGCAAGAAAGAGTCGGTCAAGGACACCGCGCGCGTTCTGGGAGGCATCTACGACGGCATCGAGTACCGCGGCTACGGGCAACAGATCGTGAAGACGCTGGCCGACCACGCGGGCGTACCGGTCTGGAACGGCCTTACCACGGAGTACCACCCCACGCAGATACTCGCCGATTTCCTCACCATGACGGAGCACAGCACGAAGCCGCTGAACGAAATAAAATTCTGCTACCTCGGCGACGCCCAGAACAATATGGGCAACTCGCTGATGGTCGGCGCGGCCAAGATGGGCATGGATTTCCGCTCGGTATGTCCGCCATCGTGTGCGCAGAACGACGAACTCGTCGCCCGCTGCCGCAAGATCGCCGAGGAGACCGGCGCGAAGATCACGATCACCGAGAATATCGCGGAAGGCGTGAAGGGCTGCGATTTCGTCTACACCGACGTGTGGGTATCAATGGGTGAGCCGGATGAAGTATGGGCCGAGCGTATCAAGCTGCTGAAGCCCTATCAGGTGAACGCGGCGGTAATGAAGGCCACGGGCAATCCGAAGGTGAAGTTCATGCACTGCCTGCCCGCGTTCCACGACGAGGGGACGCGCGTTGCGAAAGAGATAAAGGCGAAATTCGGCATGGCCGAACTCGAGGTCACCGACGAGGTATTCGAGTCGCCCGCCTCGATCGTCTTCGACGAGGCCGCCAACCGCATGCACACAATTAAAGCCGTGATGGTCGCCACCATGTTCGGCGACTATTGCAAGGCGTGAGTTTTTAACGGTTAACGGTTAGTGGTTAATGGTTAACCTGGAATACGTTCCGTCATCCCGAAGCGCGGAGCGAGGGATCTCCCGCTCAACGCTTCGAGATGACAGGACAGAAGATCGTTACAACGTAATAAAAACCCTGCGATATGGAAAACGGCAATAAAAATAACATGACGCCCATAATAAGACCATTGCGTCCGCTGTGGGCCGACCTGCTGATTATCGTCGGTGTTTATATCGGGGCCACGATCCTGCTCGGCGTGATCGTCGGCCTTTTCGCGGGGGCCGTCGAAGGCGATGTCCTGCGTGCGGGCCTTGTGGCGACCCTGCTTGTCTATGCGGTGACGATACCCGTGGCGGTTTTGTTACTGCGCCAGCGCGGGCAGAAAGGGCCTATCCTCTCGTTCTCGCTGCGAGGGTTCAACCCGTTGCTGATCCTGTGGGGGTTCCTGCTGATCTTCATAATGGGCGTCGTGATCGAGCCGCTGCTGATGCTTTTCCCGACCGGTGGCCTCGATAGGGTAAACGAGGCGATCACCTCGACAGGCGGTTTCGGGATGATATGTTCGATCGTGCTGGTCCCGGTACTGGAGGAGATGCTTTTTCGCGGTGTCATACAGGGCGGCACGGCGCGCGAGTGGGGTGCGATGAGGTCGATACTCGTCGCGGCGGCCGTATTCGGGATCGTGCACATGGTGCCGCAGCAGGTGGTGAACGCGTTTTTCTGCGGGGTGATAATGGGATATGTCTATTACCGCACCCGCTCGCTCGTACCCGTGATCGTGATCCACATGCTCAACAATGCCGTCGCATATATAACGGTACGGATGATGCCGGAAAACGCGATGATGCCCATGCGCCGGTGGATAGGCAACGACACGTGGTACTGGATCGGCTATGCCGTGTGCGCCGCGATATTCGTACTGGCACTCTATAACGTATGGCGCCAGCTCGATAATGCGGATAAAAAAACGCACCTCGAAACAAAATAAATAGTATGGAGGCCGTACTAAAACCGTGCGGAGGCCGTTGTTTAATTGAAAATTGAGAATTGACAATGATTTCAGGCTACATTCCCATTTTCAATTGTCAATTGTCAGTTTTCAATTAATTAATTCATTACTTTTGTCGTCCGGAGTATGGGGAAATTCTTTAGAATAACGGTAATTTGTGTGTGTACGGCGCTTGCGGGCGTGTCGTGCAGACAGATAAATACTTTGTTCGAGGAGGAGGCCATAGCCCGGGTCGGCGATACCAAACTGTACATGTCGGAGGTGCGGACGATATTCACACCCGGCCTCACGCCGCAGGACAGCCTCAAATTGTTGGAGCTGTACGTCGACGGTTGGGTCAAGCGGCAGTTGAAGATACAGAAAGCCGAAGAGCTGTTCCCGGAGGACGCGCCCGACATCGAGCGCATGGTGGAGGACTACCGCAGTTCGCTGCTCAGTTTCAAACTCGACCAACATTACGTCGACGCGCAGATAGATACCGCAATGACGACGGGGGACGTGGAGGCTTATTACAACGCGCACCTCGCCGATTTCAGGCTCGACCGCGCGATAGTGAAAGGGGTGATCGTGAAACTGCCGGCCAATCACCGCCAGAGGACGCAGATCAAGGATTTAATGGTCGGGCGGGGTGAGAAATACCAGGATTTCCTCGAACTTAGCCGCAAAAACGGCTTCGAGGTGAGGGAAGTGGCGGCATGGATGGATTTCGCCGATTTTCTCAACATGCTGCCCACGACCAAGCTGAGGGACTACGACGGGATGCTTGCCAAAACGGACGTGCAGGAGATGAAAGACGGCGCAGACCTCTATTATGTGCTGATCACGGAACACCTCGATGCCGGGGACACAAGTCCCGTCGAGAGGGTGGGTGAGACGATCCGCCGCGTATTGTTCAACCAGCGCAGGCAGGAGATAATAAAGAATTACGAGAAGAATTTGTACAACGAGGCCGTGGCCTTACAGTCAGTGGAGGTTAAAGAGATGGTGGCTAATGATTAATGGTTAATGAAATAATATGACTAAAAAGACTATTCTTATTCTTTGGCTTGCGGTTTTTGCGGCAGGCGTCCCGGTCGGGAGTTTCGCACAGGAGAGGCTGACGGTAGATAAGATCGTGGCCAACGTGGGCAATTCGGTGATACTTTACTCCGATGTGGTGCAGACCGAGCAGCAGTTGATAATGCAATACCGCGAGATGGGCTACACCCCTCCCAGTAATTCTTTCTACGCCGCGTTCGAGCAGTTGTTGGAGATAAAACTGGGCTACAACCAGTCGCTGATAGACTCCGTGATCGTAAACCTCTCCGACGTCAATATGATGGTGGGGGAGATGGTGAACCAGATGGTCGCGGAAGCGGGGTCTGTACATGCCCTGGAGCGGCAGAACAACATGCCGATCTATGAGCTTCGGAGTACTATCAACAAGCGTCTCGAGGAGCGGCAGCATTATCAGACGATGCAAAGGACGGTGGTCGAAAAGGTCAATATCACCCCCGGGGAAGTCGACGCTTTCTTCAAGGCATTCCCCGCGGACAGCCTTCCGATAATCCCCGACCAGTATACATACGCCCAGATCACGAAATATCCGCCCTCGATGACCGAGGCTAAGCAGAGGCTGCGCGAGAGGATGCTCCAGATGAGGGCCGACCTGATAAGCGGCGTTTCGAGGTTCGAGGTATTGGCGAGGCTCTATTCCAAAGACCCCGAGAGCGCAAGCCGCGGCGGAGAACTCCCGCTGTTCGAAAAGAACCAGATGGTCGAAGCTTTCCGCGACGCCGTGGTGAAACTCAGGCCCGGGCAGTATTCTGGGATCGTGGAGACCGAGAACGGGTTTCACATCATCGAACTGCTGGGCGTGGTCGGCGACAAGTACCGCGCGCGGCACATACTTATGACACCCGATTACACGACCGACGAGATAGGCGTTGCGGTCGATATGCTCGACAGCCTGGTGGTGAAGATCCGGCAGGATTCGATCACGTTCGAAGCCGCGGCAATGCGTCATTCCGACGACAAGGGCACGAGGATGAACGGCGGGCTGGTCACCAATATTGAGCGGTTGGCCGCCGAGTCGGGCGGCTTCGTGTCGGCGGAACAGGCTTCGTTCCGCTTCCACAGGGAGCAGTTCGTGGGCAACTATTATCCCGACTACCAGAGGCTGATCACGATGAAGAAGGGCGAGGTTTCAGACCCATACCAAACCCGCGACTTGCGCGGCAACGTCGAGGCCAAGATCGTTAAGCTGTTGGAGTTCTACCCGACCCACGAGGCCAACATTGCCGACGATTATCTGGTGCTGGAAGCGGAGGCGCTCAATAAAAAAAGGGAGAACGTCTACGCCAAGTGGCTCGAAAAAACGATCGAGGCGACATACATACGTATAGACCCCGCCTACCGCGAGGGGCTCGATCAGAAGTGGGTGAAATAGTTTTTTGGGGAATTATGAATTATGAGTTATGAATCATGAATGAGGGAGCGGCAGACGGTGCGGTGTTTTTAAAATATTTTAATAATATACGTACAAAGCACCCTTTCAGTCATAATTCATAACTCATAATTCATAATTGTTTTTTAAATTATTTTAAAAATGAAGCGTACTTTCCTCGTTTTTGCCGTGGCTGTTTCGGTGTTGATCTCGTCGGCACGCGGGCAGCAGCCTGCCGGCGGCGGCGAAGAAGGCGAGAGGCGCAAGATAGATTTCACGGCGGACTTCATGAGTTCGGTGAAAGGGCATCCCGACTCGGTGATGCGCTTTTGGCGCAATGTGGTGATGCACCATAACGGCGCCGTGCTCACGTGCGACAGCGCTTACCGCTTCGGCGATAAACATATCGAATTCTACGGCCGGGTGCTTCTCAACAAGGATTCGGCATACATATACGGAGACCGGGCATTATACGACGGCATCCTGAATATTGCGGAAGTGTACTCGCCGCTGGTGAAGGTGATCGACGGCGAAGCCACACTCTATACGCGCAATTTTTCATTCAACACACTCGACAACATAGGCCGCTTCTGGGGTGGGGGTACGCTCCTGCAAAATGAGAACAGGCTCGAATCGGACCGCGGATACTATTATTCCGACACCCATGAATTCGTCTGCGTGGAGAGGGTCGAGGCCACGGACCCGCAATACAAAATGATGTCGGACTCGGTGCGCTATAATATGGATACCGAGACCGCGTATTTCTATACCCCGACGACTATATGGAACGCCAAGGACGAGATACTTCACGCCTCCGTCGGTATGTACCACAACGCGGAGTCGCACTATGAATTCTCCCAAGACGGATATATTATGACCGCGACACAGGAACTTTGGAGCGACTCGCTCGACTATCGTTCCGATACGGAGGATGTGGTGCTGCGGCGCAATATACAGATACGCGACGAGGAGCAGAAGATAATGGCGTTCGGCGACTTCGGACGCTACTGGGGCGGTCGGGAAGAAGGTCTGCTGACCGAAAAGCCATCGCTGGTTACGTTCGACCCGCAGGAGGATTCGCTCTATATGCGCTCCGACTCGATGTGGATATATTCGATAGCTTACGAACTCGATTACAGGGAGTACGACTCGTTGCGCCGCGTGCCGACGGTGGCCGCGGAACAGGCCATGATCGGCGATGAGAACGCCGCTTCCACAGATCCGCCTGCTGTCGGCCAGGAGGGGATAATACCGCAGGATACTGTGGTTTTGTCGGAAGATGTGCGGCCTGCGGATGGCGATCCCGGCGACCGTGAAGCCATGCGCTGGATGATGGTCGGGCAACGGCTGCCGCTATATACGCGCGGCGATACTATCAGCCGGGAGGGATTGAGGCCCGGACTGGTGGATACGCTGATGACTATGGGGTATACTACCGAAGACATAGAGGGGCAGTTGCTGTATAACGAGCGTAAACGCGAACTGGAAGCTCAGGGGCTGCCGGTAACCGACACATTGCTATATGAAGTCCTCGAAAGCATGGGGATGTTCGAGAATCAGCCGCTTGCCGATCAACATGAGGACGCATTGGATGCCATGGATGAGACCGGACAGGCCGAAACAGTGGCGGAAGAAAGTGAACGGGAGCAGGTGCGGAAACCATTGACCCGCCGTGAACAGCGGCGTCTGGAACGTGAGCGCAAGGCGGCCGAGAGAAGAGAGAGGAGGGAGCAAAAAATAAGGGACAGGAACGTCGGCAAGCATGCCGTGGACAGGGATAGCACCGATGTGGATGCGGCCGTCGAAACCCTTCCCGAGGGTATGCCCCAACTTTCGCCGGAGGCGCTCGAAAGCCTTATGAAGATCGCCGCCGATCCGGTCCTCGAAAATATGGTGAGGAGCCTTGTTGCCGACAGCACGTTCCTCGAAAGGGGATTGGAGGCGATGCCGGATGCCTTGCTGGATAAATTACAGGAGATCGGCGTCGATCCGCAGGAGTTGAGCGGTCACCTTGCCGCGGCCGGCCTGACATTGCCGGGACCCGGGCTTCCTGCCCCGGATACCCTTGCGGTAGATTCGCTGCAAATACGCGTCGAACCGCCCGTGGTCGAACATGATTCCCTGCAAAGGGTGATATTCGCATACCATGATGTGCGAATATTCCGAAATGATATGCAGGCGGTGTGCGACTCGCTGGTGGCTTTCTCGAAGGATTCGACCGCGCATATGTACATAAATCCGGTTATGTGGAACCAGCAAAACCAGATAACGTCGGAGGTGATCGATATTTTCACCCGGAACCAACAACTTCACAGAGCGTTCTTCACAGGGTGGCCGATGATGATCTCGGAGGTCGATTCGACGCAGTACAACCAGATAAAAGGGCGGGAGATGGAGTCGTTCTTCCGCGACAACCAGATCTACCGGCACAACGTGAAAGGCAACGCGCAGACACTGTATTATATGATCGACGAGCCGTCGGGCGAGGCTAACAGCCTGATGGTGATCAACAGCGCAAGTATCGCGTTCGACATGAAAGACCAGACGATAGAGCGTATGGCGTGGTACCAGGATGTCGAATCGTCGAGTTACCCCATCGAGAAAATACCGTTGGATGTGAACCGTTTCCTCGAAGGTTTCCGTTGGGAGGCGGCGCGGCGCCCGACGCTCGGGGATGTGTTCGACCGCACGATAAGGCCCAGTGAGCGTGAGTATTACCAGTCGCTCCCACAGCCGCAGTTCCCTATAACCCTGCGGATCGACGACGAGAAAAAACGGCTTATCGAGAGCGGGCAGTGGGAAGACCGCTCCGAAATGCTCGAACAAATCATAAATGCCGACTCTAAGGATTGGCTGCGTTCGATCGGATTGGATATTACCGGGCGCTAATTTCGGAATAATAGGACAGGGGCATCGCGGTTTAACTGTGATGCCCCTGTTGCATGCTTAGGTTTTGCCGCCGCATGTTAGGTGCGGCGGCATTTTCTTTATTCGGTCGGTTACTTAACCAAGCGGAAAGTGTCCTGTGCGATGACCAGCTCCTCGTTCGTGGCGCAAACCATCACTTTGACCCTTGACGAGGGGGTCGAAAGCACTTTGTCCTTGCCGCGCACGCCGTCGTTGGCTGCGCTGTCGAACTCGATGCCCATGAATTCCAGTCCGGCGCACACCTGCTCGCGGGTCGTGGGGCTGTTCTCACCCACGCCGCCCGTGAAGACAACGAGGTCGACGCCGCCCATCTTGGCCGCGTATCCGCCCACGTATTTCTTAATGCGCTCGTTGTACATGTCGAAGCCGATGATCGCGCGCTCGTTGCCCTCTTTCACGCCGTTCTCGATATCGCGCATGTCGAACGAGATGCCCGTGACGCCCAGAATGCCCGATTTTTTATTGAGAAGGTCGCGCGTCTGGCCGAAGTCGAGGCCCTCTTTCTCCATGATATAGAGTACCGCTCCCGGGTCTATCTCGCCGGTGCGCGTACCCATCACAAGGCCGTCGACCGGGGTGAAACCCATCGAGGTGTCGAGCGAGCGGCCGTTACAGATCGCCGTGATCGACGCGCCGTTGCCGATATGGCAGGTGATATGACCTTCGACTTAGTGTAGTCCATACCGAGGATTTCGCACGCCTTCTGCGCCACATAGCGGTGGCTGGTGCCGTGGAAGCCGTATTTGCGCACGCGGTCCTCTTCGTAATATTTATAAGGAAGCGCGTAAAGATAGTTCTTTGCAGGGATCGTGTGGTGGAACGAGGTGTCGAAGTTGCAGACCTGCGGGACGTCGGGCAGTAGCTTCTTAACGGCCATGATACCCTTCATGTTGGCGGGGTTGTGCAGCGGCGCGAGTTCGAAGCAGCTTTCTATCTTCCGCAGAACGTCGTCGTTGACCACGGCGCTGTCGTTGAAATATTCGCCGCCGTGGGCCACGCGGTTACCAACCGCATCGAGTTCCTCGAGGCTCTTCAGTACGCCGTATTTCTCGTCCACGAGCAGTTCGAGGAGCTTGTTGATACCCGCCGTGTGGTCGGGGATCGGGAATACCGCTTCGTACTTCTCGCCGCCCTCGGGCTTGTGGGTGAAGATGGCGTCTTCGAGGCCGATGCGCTCTACCAAGCCTTTGGCCATCAGCGTGTTCTCGTCGGCCGAACGCATGTCGATAAGCTGGTACTTGATCGACGAACTGCCGCAGTTCAATACAAGAATGATCATTTTTAGTTATGAGTTATT
>QMCD01000591.1_pt1 | contig 24957 bp, 16 predicted proteins | sample 1821841 | NCBI WGS metagenome assembly QMCD01 (sample SAMN01991225, study PRJNA193472) | Termite gut metagenome, whole genome shotgun sequencing project. | isolation source: worker | host: Macrotermes natalensis | reverse complement strand
CGCATCTTCCCAATAGATGTCGTCTATCGCCTCGTTGAAAACGACCACTGAGTAGTCGCCGACGGGAACACTGATCTCCCCCTCCATAACGTTTGTTTCGAGGTAGCGGTCGAAAGCGGCAGAGCCGTCCTTAGGGAAGAATCGCAGTGAAACGCGGTGCACATAGCCATCGCCGTCAATATTCGTCACGGGTATGTTTGATTGGCTCCAGTCTATCTTTACCGGGATCAGCGCCGTAATACCGGGATTATCATCCAGCGGACGGCGTTCGCAGGCCGTGAAGAGCAGCATCGCGACGGCGATGGCCGGGATCAATATTATCGTAGTCCTCTTCATCGCTCACCCCCCTTTCTTCCATGACCGTAATTGATCATCCATATAAGAGATACTTTCGCCCGTGTAGGGCCGATCCAGTTGAGATGACCGTTGTTTTGGCGCATTAAATGCCACCGGTTGTCCGGGCCCATTTTAGGGACATATTCGCGGTATCCGGTACCCATATAACCGAGTCCGAGCGTATATTCCATCCGCCAATTTCCGCTCCTGTCTATAGGGTGAGCATATCCGCCGCTGAGGCCGGCGTGCCAAAATTCTCCCTGCCGGCCTCGGACTTTCCACTCGAGATCGTAGTACCCGCCGCCGCCGTAAAGTCCCATAAACCAACCGGTGAGTCGTTTGTGCTCCCGACGGTCGCCGAACCAATATTTCACTTCGAGGTTGCCGTTGCCCATTTGCAGGGCGTACTGCTCTTTCTCGTACAGCCACCACGGGAATATCCACTCTCCGGCCACCGACCAGCGTTTACCTATGGGGATTTCGACTTCCACGTTTATTGCCGACATAGCATCGAAAAGCAGATTGGTCTTTAAGGCGAACAACGGATGCTGTTCGGGTTCAGCCACCAGCTTGTTTTCCTTTAAGTCAAGTAACGGGTGATCTTTGTATCCTATCACCCAAATGGTTGTCTTTTTACTTTGTGCATACGCGGACTGGGGACCGGCTAGCAAACAAACGACCGATATTGCAATACTCGGAATAAGCCGGTATTTGATCCTATGTTTGATTGCAGTCATGATCCGTTCAGGTTAGTTTTCTGTCGCGGTAACTTTAACAAAGGCAGCAACTTTCATGCCAAAACCACTCTAATCCTATGTTCTGCATCCTTATTTAACAAAAAGCGCTTAATCGCTATGAATTAGCTGATTAAGCGCTTTTTATATGTTTTTCTTCTAAATTATTAATTATCAAGCGGAAAGGCTTGTTTACCCTGTTATTTCAGCCAGCTCCACCGCTTGGCCCAGTCGGCCAGCGCTGTGCCTCGCCCCGTTTGCCGTAGGGCACATCCATCCGGAAGGCTACCGAGTCGATGGGAAGGTCGCTCACCGGCCCCTGAAGGTGGATCATCGACTGGTTGTCGTCGGGGTCGGTGCCGCCGATCTTTTCATAGCAGTAGAATTAAATATCTGAGTAACTTGCAAATATACAAAAATATTGTTTCCGCAATACATATTTTCATAATTTCAATAAAAAAGCGGAATGATTATTCATTCCGCTTTAAAAAACCTTTTTAAAACTAACTTTAAAAAAACGCCAACATTATTTGGCAGCAGGAGCAGCTAATTCTTTACCTTCTTTGTCGAGGGTAACGGATTTCACACTCTTGTCTTCTTTGTTCGTAAGAGTAACTTTTGTGAGTTCAGCCTTGGCATCGAATTCTACTTTTGTAGCTTCCAACGTTTCGCCGGCTAATGTTTTTACTGCTGTTTGAACTGTTTCGCTGAGACTCTCCAACGTTACTTCTTTGAAATCGTTAGCTACAGCGGTTTGTTCTGTAGCAACAGCTTGGGTTTGTTCAGGTTCTTGGGCATTAACGAATGCGGCACAGCCAACCAAAAGGATTGAGGATAAAATAAATTTTTTCATAATTCGTATTTATTATATGGGTTAAATTTTAATTATTGAACTCGTTATTTAACGATAGTTGCAATGTATGTGCCATTGTTGAATTTGATTTATAAATAAATTGTAATCAATAGATTATAATTAATATTGCCGGTTTTTATAACTGTGGAATTGTGTGGAATGTTGGGGAAATTTTCCCCGTTCCGACTGTGGAAATTATTACTATCTTTGTGCTATGGCAAAGCGTATTGAATATAAAATCGGATTTCAGGCAGCGATTATTTATATTATAGTAGCTTTGGCTGTAGTGGCCATGGCGATTTATTTGAATAACCTTCGCAAAAATATTTTTGCTCACCGTCTCGAAATAGAAAATCAGCATACGCTACTGGCATCCGTCAACGATTTGATGTTTGCCGTGAGTGAGGCACAGTCGTCGGTAGGCCTTTACCTGTCGACAAAAAACGGAAAGTATTTCGATGAGTATACCCAGTCTATTGATAGCATCGGAAATTTAATAGATACCATTATACAGCTTAAACCGAATGAAGAAGAGCGATTGCGCGGAATCAACACCCTGCTTCGCGAGCAGTCGCAGCATATCGCCAGGCTGAATCTACAATTTGCAGAAAGAAATCCGGTGACGATTATCAACGAGTTGCTGCGGGAATACGCACCGCATGTAACGGAAGACACGTCCTATGTTTTAAATGTGCAAAAAGATACGGTGATTAGTGAAGTGCCCCGCAAAGGATTTTTCCGGCGGCTGGCTGAGGTGTTCAGCCCAGGCAAGGACTCTGTGGCTGTGATGGTGAATCAGTGGATGGATACGGTGATAACCGTGCGGAACGACAGTCTGGACATCATAGGTGAGGTGGGCAATGTGGCGCAGAGAGCGCAAAAAGTGTACGAGCGGAATATAAAGAAAATAGAAAGGCAGGTGGGTGCATTGCTTTCTTCCGACAGAGATATTGCTGCGGAGGTGTACGCACTGTTGCTGGAGTTTCACCGGGAAACGCTGGATGCCACATTGGCGATGATTGACCGCAGTGAAGAAGCCATAGACCGCAACTACATTTATTCCACCATTAGCGGGGTGTTGACGCTGGCGCTGATGTTAGTGTTTATCGGGATGATTATTATGGATGTCAATAAGGGACGGCGAGCGCATCAGGCCTTGGAAGCTGCCAATGAGCGCACGCATCGCATCATGGAAAGTCGTCATAAATTATTGCTGGCCGTGTCGCACGATATTAAGAGCCCACTCAATTCTGTGTTGGGTTATCTGGCGCTGATGAAAAGTGATCACAACGTACGTTCCATGCAAAATTCATCGGAGCATATCCTCTCGTTATTGGAGAATTTGCTGGAATTTTCAAGCCTTGAGCAGGGTACGTTGCAAAAGAGCGTATCGGATGTTCACCTGCGGGATCTATTGACGGATATTTACGATATGTTTTTGCCGTTGGCCGCTCAAAAGGCGCTTGTCCTTTCATTTACGGCCGATGATGTGAGGATCCGCACCGACAGGGTGAAACTTAAACAAATGGTGATTAACCTGGTATCGAATGCAATTAAATATACCAAAAACGGCTCGGTAACAGTTAGTGCGAAATTCGATAATAATACGCTGGACGTTGAAGTTAGGGATACGGGCGTGGGTATTCCCGACGACAAGTTATCGCAATTGTTCATGCCGTTCAGTCGCATTGAGGAGAATAATGCTGTTGCTGACGGAACAGGATTAGGAATGTTTGTGGTGAAAGGATTGACGGAACTGCTCGGCGGAAAAATTACGGTGGACTCAAGAGTAGGAGAGGGTACGACTATTCTTCTGACCATTCCTGTAGAACATTCGCTGCAAGCCGCGCCGCATGGTGTTCAACGGATTAAGGTGTATGATGATGATCCGGTGGTGGTGAAAGTGGTGTCGGATATGCTGGTGAAACTGGGGCATCAGGTGGTGGACAGCAACGAAGAATTAATCATCACCGATATGGAAATGGGGGATATTTCGGGGCTTGACATATTGCGCCAAGCCGGTGCCGTACCTGTGGTAGTCATGACCGGTCGCGCCGATTTTTCGGCACAACAAGCCGCAGCGTTGGGCTTTGCCGGATTTTTAGCCAAGCCGTTTACTATAGCAACCTTGCGTGGACTTGTGGGTGGGAGTGAAGCCTCCGATGAATTGTTGGGCGATAACCGCGATGAGATTATGACGCTTTTCCGCGCCTCCGTTGAGGAAAATTCTGCTAAGCTTAGGCAAGCATTGGCCGGCAATAACTTTCAGCAGGCTCAAGCTGTTTGTCATAAAATGTATCCGATGTTTGCGCAGATGAATTATCCCACGGAAGCCTTGCGCCGGATGGATGCTCACCGCAGTGGGGCGTATGAAGGATGGCAGGATGATGTGGAGGAAATATTGGCCATTAAAGTTTAATGCCGTATTGATGCATCTTGTTGTAAAGCGTTTTGCGGTCTATTTTCAACAACTGTGCCGCTAAGGTCTTATTGCCTCTGGCCTTGTGTAGCGCCGCTTCGATTTGTTCCTTTTCATTGTTGGGATGCAGTGCAAGATCTTCCGCTTTAGGCTCGTTGAATACCGGCAGGTCGGTGGGCGTTATCTCGTTCCCGGAGGCGAAGAGTACCGCACGTCGCACCACGTTGCGGAGTTCGCGGAGATTTCCGCTCCAGTGGTGCTTTTCAAATAAACGCATGGTGTCGGGAGTAAAACCTTTGATATCCCGTTCCAGCTCTTCGTTGGCCTGTTTTAGAAATGTTTCGGCAAACAGTTGAATATCGTGTCCCCGTTCGCGCAAGGGCGGCACAAGAAGCGAGAATTCGTTGAGGCGATGATATAAATCTTCGCGGAAACGCCCGCCGGCAATGGCGCGTTCCAGATCTTCGTTGGTGGCGGCGATTATTCTTACATTTATAGCTATATCACCGGCCGCACCTACACGGCGTATTTTCTGCTCCTGCAAGGCGCGGAGCAGTTGCGCCTGCACTTCGTAATGCAGGTTGCCTACTTCGTCTAAAAACACCGTGCCGCCGTTGGCCTGTTCAAATACGCCCGTCTTATTGTCTATAGCCGAGGTAAACGAACCTTTGAGGTGTCCGAAGAGTTCGCTCGGCGCCAGTTCCTTGGAAAGACTGCCGCAATCCACTGCTATAAAAGGTTGATTGCTGCGCGGACTGTGGTCATGGATCATCTTTGCAGCATATTCCTTGCCGGTACCGCTCTCGCCGAGAATGAGCACAGACAACTTTGTAGGGGCGATTTTCGTGATTTGTTCATACATCTTCCGGGCTATAGTACTGTTGCCGGTTACAAGGCCTTCCGGAGCTTTTTTCACCCGCTTTACCGGCTCTTTTGCAGATCCGGCGGGTTTGGCCAGCGCCTGCTCAATTTTCTCTTTGAGTATGCTTGGCACGATAGGTTTTTCCAAATAATCTTCGGCACCCAGCTTTATGGCTGCCACTGCGCTTTGCACTTCCGCATAGCTGGTCATAATCATCAGGGGCGTGGCGGGATGCTGCTCCCGCACCCATTGCAAGAGCATGATACCGTCGCCGTCGGGTAGCCGCAGGTCGCTCAGGATAAGATGATAGTTGTTGGTGTTGAGTTCCTGCTTTGCGGCAGACACCGTTGAGCATAGCACCACGGTGTAGCCGTTGCGTTCAAACCAGCCTTTGAGCATAGCGCCGAACGCAGCGTCGTCTTCTACTATCAAGATACGGTGTTTCATAGCTGTTCAAACAATTTCGTTACTATTAATTCCATTATTGCCGAAGCTGCTTCCATTGCTGTTTTATTTTCCGTATTGATGTACAGATCGGGTTGCTCCGGATTTTCGTAGGGCGCATCAACGCCGGTAAAACTAGTGATCTCACCGGCCATGGCTTTAGCGTACAAGCCTTTTGGGTCGCGTTGCCGGCAGGTTTCCACAGAGGCGTCAATAAACACCTCGTTAAATCTTGTGCCTATAATTTGGGCAGCGCGTTCCCTGTCTTTTTTGTAAGGCGAAATGAATGCTGCGATCACCACTATTCCGGCATCGTTCATTAATTTGGCCACCTCGCTCACCCGCCGTATATTCTCGCTTCTGTCTTCTGCCGAAAAGCCCAGGTCGGAACACAAGCCGTGCCGCAGGTTATCGCCATCCAGAATGCAAGTATTCACGTGCTGCTCCACTAATTTTTGCTCAATAATTTTGGCAATGGTTGATTTACCCGACCCGCTCAACCCGGTTAGCCACACCGTTAGCGGGTTGTGGCCCAGCATGGCAAACCTTTTTTTGGCTTCAACCCCGCTGGTTTCTTTATATACATATTGACTTTTGGGCAATTTTTCTTCATCAATCATTTGATTGAGTATAATTCCTCCGCCGCTGGTTTGGTTGGTGTTGCGGTCAATCAAAATAAAAGACCCCATTGCCCTGTTTCGTTCAAATGGGTCGAATATCAGCGGGCGGAGCAGTGTTATCTGCACCCTGCCTACGTCGTTCATGTGCAACGTATCGGCTGGAATGCGCGATAGTTTGTTTACATCGTATTTATACCGGATGGCTTTGACACGTGCGGGTACCTGCTGGGTGTTGGATTTTAATATATACTCCGTATGCAACTGTATGGGTTGGTCATCCATCCAAACCACCATAGCTTCTATGGAATTGGCTGTCTGCGGCACATTGTTGGGCTTGGCCAGTACCGAGCCTCGCGAAATATCCAGTTCATCTTCTGTAGTCATCACCACAGGCAGCGGTGCAAAGGCTTCGGATAGTTTTCCGTCAAAGGATTCAATGGTTTTTACTTTTGTACGTTGGCGCGAAGGGAACACAATAATTTCCTCTCCGGGGCGCACAATGCCCGAAGCGATATTGCCCGCATACCCCCTGAATTCGGCATTGGGGCGGATAACATATTGAACAGGAAAACGAAAATCAATCAGGTTTTGGTGATTGACCGTCGGGATATTTTCAAGGTAATTGAGCAGCGAGCCGCCGGCATACCACTTCATATTGGGGCTTGGCGTAACCACATTGTCGCCCGCCAAAGCCGATATGGGAATGAAGTGTAGCGAGTCGATAGTGAATTTCCCGGAAAATTTCAGGTACTCATAGCGAATGGCATTAAACACCGATTCATCGTAATTGGTCAAATCCATTTTGTTAACCACTACTACAATGTTGCGGATGCCCATGAGCGTGGCAATGAGACTGTGCCTGCGGGTCTGGTCTTTGATGCCGTTTTGCGCATCCACAAGCATCAGCGCCAAGTCGCAGTGCGATGCTCCGGTGGCCATGTTGCGGGTATATTGTTCGTGTCCGGGTGCGTCACAAATAATGTAGCTTCGTTTTTCCGTCGAGAAATATCGGTACGCTACATCAATGGTGATGCCCTGTTCCCGCTCCGCCTTCAGTCCGTCGGTGAGCAGTGATAAATCTATGTCGTTACCGGTAGTGTTAAAGGTTTTGGAATCCTTGTATATGGCCGCTAAATGATCCTGGTAAATCAGCCGGGAATCGTACAGCAGGCGGCCGATTAAGGTTGATTTTCCGTCATCGACGTTGCCGGCCACCAGGAAACGCAACATTTCTTTCCGTTCATGCCGTTTCAGGTAGCTCTGCAGGTCTTGGTTGATCAGCTCCTTTTCCCGAACAATATAATCATCTTTTCCAGCCATGTTTATAAATATTCAACGTTTAAAAATAACCGTCACGCTTTTTTTCTTCCATACTTGACTGTGCGTCAAAATCAATAGCCCGTCCTTGCCGCTCCGAAGTGTTCACGAGTAACATTTCCCGCACAATTTCATCAATTGTTTCGGCGTCTGACGCGATGGCACCGGTGAGCGGGTAGCAGCCCAGGGTGCGGAAACGCACTTTCCGCATTACCGGTTTTTCACCGGGCAGCAGTTTCATCCGCTCGTCATCGGCTAAGATCAGCATGCCGTCACGCTCCACCACAGGTCGTTCCTTGGCGTAATACAGCGGCACAATGGGAATAGCTTCTATTTGAATATAGCGCCAAATGTCTAATTCCGTCCAGTTGGAAAGGGGAAAAACCCGGATGGATTCACCTTTCTTAATCCCGGTGTTGTAGAGATTCCACAATTCCGGCCGCTGGCTTTTGGGATTCCATTGATGGAATTCATCCCTGAAACTGAAAATACGTTCTTTCGCCCTCGATTTCTCTTCATCCCGCCGCGCTCCGCCGAAAGCAGCATCGAAATGATACTTGTTTAATGCCATTTTCAGCGCGTCGGTTTTCATGATGCGCGTGTGTACTTCCGATCCGTGGTCGAAAGGGTTAATTTGTTGCGCAATGCCGTCGGGATTGGTGAAAACAATTAAATCAATACCGGTTGCTGCTTTCATTTTTTCGCGAAAATCAATCATCTCGCTGAATTTCCACAACGTGTCCACGTGCATCAGCGGGAAAGGTATCTTGTCGGGATAGAAAGCTTTTTGTGCCAACCGAAGCATGACCGACGAATCTTTGCCGATGGAATATAACATCACCGGTCGCTCGAATGTTGCTGCAACCTCCCTTAGAATGTGGATGGATTCCGCTTCTAATTGTTTCAGATGTGTGATTGTATAATCCATGATGAACACTTAACGGAGCATTTTATACAGTACTAACAAGCCCAACAGCAAAGTCGCCCAGCCTATGGCTTTTTGAAGAAAGCCGTCCGGTAGAATTCTGACGGTTTTTGCAGCAGGTATCACCGATAGCATGGAACCGAAACAAAGCGGAATTACATAAAACCAGTTTAGTTTTCCGCCCAGCAGGAAAAATGCGATGAGCCCGATCAGGCAGGTAAAGCATTCGCAGATGGAGGTGATGACGATAGCTTCCTTTTCTTTGATCCCGGCGGTTAATTGCCCGCCGGTCATTAAGGGACCGTAGCCGCCGCCGGACAGCCCTTTGTTAAAGGCTGCAACGGTGCCCAAAATCAATAATTTTATCCGGCTTAACGACTGTTTGGATTTTTTGCCGAAAAAATGGCTGTAGATAATGTAAATACCGATACATATAATCATCACGGCGATGTATAGGTTGATGTAATTTTGCCCCTGGGATGGGAGTTGCGTTCCCAAAAAGGTGGCTATCGCTACGCCGATGACCGATGGTATGGCCAAATAATAGAGCGCCGTTCTGATGTTTTTGTTCTTGATTAAATTGACATTGCCTTCGCGGTGGTGGGCGATGCCGGAAGAAAAGCCGGTCAGCAGTTCCGACAACAGTATGGCCGGAACAATATCCTGCCGCAATACGCCGAAGGTGAGTAATAGCGGCGTCAGCGTGGTGCCGTAGCCCATGCCCAATGAACTGTCGATATATTCGCAAAAAGCGGATATGACAACAAGAAATATAATAATCGCCCATTCCGGAATGGCGAATGAGGAAAACGTGGAGTTGGCGGACAGTACGGCCACTATGGCCGCAATTAGCAGGCACGCTATCCATATACCGGTAATTGTTTTCTTGTGTATCATGTGTTGATGTTTAATTTTTCCCATTTTTCCCTGAACCTTTGTATTTCTTCTTCCGTATAAAAATGTTGTACGAACGGTGATGAATATACTTTGTCCAATACGGCAGACTCAATTTCTAATTCGCGTTTGAACGCCTTGTACTCATTGGCGTATTGCTTGTTCTCGGCTTTGTTTTTTTCTCTCAGCAGCCATCGGCCTACGCCTGAATAGCTGCTCATCGCTTCCTGAAATACACGGTTGATATCTTCAAAACGGATCACCAATACCGAAAAATTGTCCTTGTGGTATATGGCGTACCCTTTGTGCGGATTAAACGGCTCGTTCAGTATGTCAATGCCCGAAAAGGCGGCTAATTCGTTGCAGCACCAGTTGGCCGGATAGTCATAATCAACCTGCCGGTTGCCTGCCGTCATTCTTTTCAGCGATTCAATGTCGTGCAGGTTGAGTTGCTGGAATATCTGTGAAATGATTTGGTTTAAGGGCTCCCGCACCAGTGTTATAATTCTGATGTGATTCTGCGGATGTTTGGCGATACAGTTTCGTATTTTCCGGGCATGCAACGTGTGTATTTTTCGGTACAGCTGATTGTCCCAGTGGGCGCTGTTGCCCAATTGTTCTTCTTGCCGTCGCAGGTTGGCCTCGCTTAAATAGTGCATGGCAAATACAGGCACATGGGGCAACCGCCCGGTCACAGCGTCCAACACCGACATGGAGGCGACTTTCCCCATGGTGTATATCAGATAAATGGAATCACGGGTTTGTTTTGCTTCTCGCGGATGTTGCAGCCGGTATAGTGTTTTCCTGCACCATTCATAGATATATCGCCGGAGATTAAAACTTTTGTTTTTTATTCTTCTCCGCAACATCCATAATTTGCCGGACAGGGGAATATGTTTTATTGCTGTTCCCATACGCCTCGGTTTATATCGTAAAAAGCAGGCAGGGCATGGCCGTGCGGGTCAAACAGGGCAACGGGGTAATGCTCTTCGTTGTTGTAGGAACACATGCCCCAGTAAAACATTTCGGGGTGTAAGCAGGGGCGGATATGATGTTGTATAAAGGTGGAAAAATGCTTCAGATACGCTTGTTGCCCTTCGGGGGAGTAGGGTATATCATCGCATTTCCAGTGGCCGAACCATGCCGATGTTTTTTGTTCGGTGTGCATGTAGCCTATTTCGCACAGGATTATTTTTTTGCCGGTTAATTGTGCAACGTCTGTTACTGTTTTTTTCAATTGCTTCAGGGGACCATGCCATACGGGATAGTAGGACAATCCTACCAGGTCGTAGTCCACTTTCCGCTTCTCCATTAAGGCATACCACTCGCAGGCCTTTTCGGCCGAGTAGCTGAGGTCGGTGTGTAACACGATCCGGGCGGACGGAAAATATTGCCGGCACAGGTAGTGCGCTGTTTTGATAAAGTCAACATATTCGTAGGGACTGCTCAGATAGGGCCACAGCAGGCCGTTGGATATTTCATTGCCCACCTGCACATACCGCACATTGATGTTGGTGGATTGTACAGCTTCGAAAATAGAGATTAAATAATCAATAAAGCAGCTTTTCAGTTGTTTGATGTTAGAGAAATTCCACGATGCAGGAATGTCCTGATGCGAAGGGTCTGCCCAGGTGTCGCTGCAATGAACGCACAGATACAGGCTTTTTTGTTGCATGCCTGCCTGGCCGAACAAATCCAGTGTGCGCTGAACGGGTAGCAGGGGTGAATTGGGGGCGAAAAAACTTACACGCAGGCAGTCAATAGTTGCTCTGTCCAGCACCTCTGCGAGGCCAAGCATATTCCCGTTCACATAAAACGGGGCGGGGCTGTCCAACAAATAAGTGGTTGCGTCTGCCTGTAGTTTCATCACTGGTTTAATTTTTTCTGAAAGTTCTCATATATTTCCGGATCCTTTGTTTTCAACATCTCTACTAAGTGTTTAAATTTTGACAGCAATGTGGCGTCATATATTTTTCCCGGCTTGTTGGCATTGCCGGTGTATCCTTTATTCCAGTTCAGCAAGGGATTGTAGTGCCAGCATTCCCAAAATGACACGCTCGACAGCGCATAGTTGTGAAAATCGTTCCGGGCGGCGTTGTAGGCGTTTGATTCGGAAACGTCTTTAAATTGGCGGTTCTGGGGAACCACTACCGGCGCCACATATACAGGAATGTTTAAGGCTTTGGCCATCATCATCAGGTCAATATCATCCAAGTCAATCGGGAACATCAGCCTCCGTTCCCACAAGCGGTATTGCTCCCATATCGTTCTTAAAAAATCGCCGCGCACCGTCAGGCAGTGCCCGGTTACCCAGTCTACTTGTTCGGGCTTTTCCACCTGGTGTTTGTGTTCGTTGAATACAATGAACGAACCGTCAACATTGAAATTCCCGAAAAATGTTTCATTGCTGCCGAAGTCGGATTGCGACACGCCCAGCAGTCCGGCCTTTGTTCCTTCGGCATAGCCGAGTAGCGACTCCAGCCATTGCTCCGGCATGATCACGTCGTTATCTACATAAATAACATAATCGTACGACAGGCCGTAATGGTTGATCATATCGCGCGCGCCATTACAATTTCTGTTTTCAATGGATATGAAACGGACGCTGTGTGCTAGTGCCCATTCGCTCAATTGTTGTTTTGCCGGCCTTTCCGAACCATTGTCAATGATCAGTAAATCGAAGGGGAGGCGGGTGTTCTGCAGCGTCTCTAAAGCCAGTAATGTAAAGTCTAACCGGTTGTGGCTTATCAAGCCTACGAGCACTTTTTTGTTCAGTAACTTTATATCCATCATGGCTTATGCTTTCGTAAATAAATAATCGTCGATGAGCAGGGCGTCCAGTTCCGATTTTAGCAACGTGTCTAAGGAGTGCAACGGTGTTTCGTTGATGGGCTCTCCTTTGGTATTTAATGAGGTATTCAGTACTACCGGTACGCCTGTCGCTTCGTAGAATGTTTTAATCAGCTGGTAGAAGTCCGGGTTATTGTGCGGGTCGGCCGTCTGAAGGCGCGCCGAGCCGTCCACATGGATAGTGGCTGCCATCTTTTCTTTGGCTTCCGGACGGCAGACGGGTGCAAAGCTCATGTAGGGACTGTAGCCGGAAAAGTCGATGTACTTTTCGGTGTGTTCTATGAGCACCGAGGGGGCAAAGGGGCGGAAGGCTTCCCGGAATTTTACTTTGGCGTTGATAATGTCCTTCATTGCCGGATTGCGGGGGTCGGCCACAATGCTTCTGTGTCCCAGCGCACGGGGACCCGATTCGGAACGCCCCCGGTGGATGCCAACAATTTTCTGGGCGATGAGCAATTCCACCACGGCTTTGTTTTGCGCATCCTCTTGGGGAATATGCTGCACGTTGAGGTTATGTTTTTTAGCTTCTTCAACAGCTTTCAGCTTGTCATTGTCCTGCTGTGGCATGCCGCGGTAAGGATGCCAATGTGTGTTGGCTTTGCGGGGATGTTGCAGTATGTTGTGCCAAAGATATAATGCAAAACCCATAGACAGGCCTGCATCGTTGGGGGCGGAAGGTACATAGATATTTTTATACAGTTTTGTTTTCCGTATGGCTTCGTTCATCACACAATTCAGCGCCACGCCGCCCGACATGCACAGGTTTTCGGAACGCTTTGTGCCGGCAATCAGTTTTTCCAATATCGAAATGGCCATTTGGTTGGTGGCTTCCTGCAGGCTGAATGCCATATCTTCCTCTTCTTTGGTCAGTACGCCGGGCTGTTCTTTGTGGCCTATCAGATGAAAAGGAATGGCTTGCGTGTGGTCGGGAAATTCCTCCATCCACAAATAGCGGATGCCGTTTTGTTCACGCCCGAATTTTTCATATAAGCCGTTTACATACTTGGCAGTGCCGTATGGCGCCAGCCCCATTACCTTTCCGGCCGCCGACATGGCGCCGAAAATCCGTCCGGCCAAGGCATTCCAGAACCATCCTAAATTCTGGTTGTTTAAATCGGATATCAATTGAATATCGGTGCCGCACGCTTTGCACAGCAAGCCGTAGGTGAAGTTGCCGCCGCCGTCCAGCGATAAAATATCGGCATCGTCAAAGGGTGATAAATAGTACGACATGGCCACATGCCCCAAATGGTGCGCGATCTGGTAAGCTGGCATCCGCCGCCCGCAGATGTCGATTTCTCCTTTGCCCCAGCCCGTGGCGTGGGTATATTCGCCGCCGGTGACTTTACCGGTGGTGGGCATATCTTTCCACACAGGTATGGAGGTCGCCACACAATCAATATCATCAATAGTTAGCCCGATGCTTGCCAGTATGGCCGGCACATGCTCTTCCAGCGAGCCTTCATCATACCGGATTCTGGTGATCCTTTCTTTTTCTACGTGAAGCACTACCTCGCCATTGTCAATGACGCACACATTGGAGTCGTGTGCACAACTAATCCCCAATATTTTCATATATCATTAAGGTTAAAACGATAAAACGCACAAAGATAGGATTTTTTTTGAAAATGAAAAAAAATGGAAGAGTGGAAAAGTGAAAGGCGTGATTTGGATATAACTTGATTATAACGAGTTATTTACAGTGCATTCGTTTATGGTTGCGGAAATATTATGGCCGGGAGGTATTCATGTCCATAAATGTCTCCGGATTTTTATCAGCCGGATGAGCATTTCATCATCTTCGTCATATTGTGCCAAATCTCCATCACAGGTGATATCTGTTTCATATAACGTTTTTCGTTTGTTCCACCAATCGTATAACGCTTCAATCTCTTTTTTGATATTCCGGTATTCCTCCGTTGTTGTCCAGTCGAGATGACCGGTTAATAGTTTTTCGTTCTCAATACAGTCTGTCAGTAGTGCAAAGCAAGCATGGAGCATGACCGAATCGTTGTCCCTCCATTCGCCTTTGGGCAGCGTTTTGATTTTTAATACTTGCGGATTTTTCATTTATGCCTGTTGTTTACGCATGGGAACTGCTGCGGAATTTGTAGCCTATGTGTTTTTTTTGTTTAAAATAGTCGGCGTCTTTTGTTTCAGTTTCGGTGTTGTCCACGTCCTCCTTTTCAATGAGGATGAGGCGGCCGGTCTGTGCTGTTTCATCCATGTTGCCCGCCGCCACCAGTCGTGATGCGAGGTTAGGGATAATGCGGTTTTCGAGTAGGGTAATAATGTAGCGTCCGTTGCCGAATTTGCTGTCACGGTGGCTGCATGCTTTTTCCACCGTGAGGCGCAAGGTGGCGTGTGCCTCTGCGGTCATGACATATTGGTTGGTCTCCAGGTAGGTGTCGGCGATCTGCATCAGTTCATCCACGCTATAGTCGTCGAAATGGTACACGTTGGGCAGGCGCGACTTCATGCCGGGGTTTTCATTCAGCATATCGATCATCGGATTGGGATAACCGGCCAGAATAATGCAAATATCCCTGTTGGTTTCATCGGACAAGGTGGTGAGTAACGTTTCCATAATGCGCCGCCCCGGGTCTTTGGGGTCATCCTTCACCAGCAGGCTGTAGGCTTCGTCAATGAACAGCACGCCTCCCTGGGCGCGTTCTATCGCCTGGTTAGTTTTTTCTTCCTCGCTGCCGTAAAATTTTCCGGTGAGCGAATTGCGTTCTTCGATCACCACATGCCCTTTGGTCAGCAGTCCCAAATCATGAAATACCTTTCCCATCAAGCGCGCCACGGTGGTTTTTCCTGTGCCGGGGTTGCCTAAGTAAACGGAGTGCAGGGCAATGGGCTTCACGGCATAGCCTGCCTGTTTGCGGGCTTCATTGTATTTCACCTTGTCCACGTAGCGTTTCAACTCCTTTTTCAATTGGGTCAGCCCAATCATGCCATTGATCTCCTCCATGGCATTGATGTTCATCGTGGATGCGGAGAGTACTTGCTTTCCGCCGTGCAACCTGCGCGGCTGCACCGACACAGGGTTGAAAGGCGTTTCAATGTCTTTGTCGCCAATCACGAAAGGCGCTTCAATGATGAGTTCATTCATGAACACCACTTCCACGCGGTAGTTGCCCTTGCGCCAGAACGACTGCTTCTCGTCGCCGAACTTTGCGAAGAAATGGAATTGATCCTTGTCGCCTCCCTCAATAGGCTCGCCATTGTGCCACGTGCGTTCCTGTATCAGCATGCCCCGCTGGTCGAAAACCGAAACAATAAATTCGGCCGGCCACGCAGCATCAAGCTTGTTCCGCGCGAGGAAGAAAGCGTCAATCGCCGCTAATTTGTCGATATTAAAGCCTGTCAGCGTATTCTTCCTGTAATCGGTTTGCGCTTCGCCCTCGTTCCTGCGGTAGAAAGAAAAATCTTCCAATGTAAAACATTTGCCATAGTCATCCGGCATATCGACTATGTAAAAATCAGGGCCTCGGGCCTCCTTGTCGTCGATGCAGACGGTGACATAATACTTGCCCGGCTTGTGGGCGAGCGCTTCAAAACAGGTGCTGTAAGTAGATTCATCATCCGATGCTTCCATGCTGGCATGAATGGTTTGCTCTTCAATCTCCTCGTCATCAGCACTGTGTAGCTTCAGGGCAATATCGCCTTCCCAACCCTTTATTTGATAATTGTTATTCGTCAGCGTAATGTCCATGTAAATAGCAGCGGCCTCGCTTTGGCGAAATACCGACCGCCATTTTTCTTCATAAGCCGATGCTTCGTCCTTGCAAAAGAAGCCGGCGCCTTCTATAGACACATCTTCTGTGTCCATGTCATCAGCATCCAGGCACTCATCATGTACATCAATGTCGTTTTCGTAAATTTCCATATTTTTATTTTAATTCATTACACCCTGCCTGTAGATTGAGCATCTAACGCAAAATTATACAAAGATATGAAAAGAAAAGAAAATTAGGCTGTTTGATAGTTTAAATAATTCTTTGTATCTTGCAGCAATTTTTGATTTTGTATTGAATAATACTTACTTACAAGGATATGCAAAATTTTCAGGAGAAAGCACAGGAACAGACTGCGAGTAAGCCGGTACGGCAAACGGCGGACAAGCAGGAGGCTACCGTCTATAAATGCCCTAACTGCGGGGCTACGCATGCGGCCAATGATAGGTTCTGTTCCGAGTGCGGAATGGGATTGAAAGGTACTTCGTGTGCGCATTGCGGTGCGGAGACACAACCGAATTGGGAAATTTGTCCCGCCTGCGGACATAACCTGCAAGCCGAACTGTGCTCCTTTTGTGGCAGTGCCATGGATGCCGACAACGCTTTTTGTCCGGAGTGCGGTAATCCCCGTACCGGTATTATGTGCCCGGGCTGCCAGACCTTGAACTTCCGCAGTTTTTGCCGGAAATGCAACGCCCCACTGAATGCGCAGGCGCAGGCAGCCCTGGAAGAAGCACGCAAAGACCCCAAGGTGCAAAAAGCCATTGCCCTGGTGGAGGAACTCGCCGAACTCGAAGCCTTTTTATTTGCGCCGGCCGAAGAAGAGGAAGCGGTGCCGCCGGAAATTGCCGAGTTGTCGGAAGAAAACCGCCGGCTGGTCGACCAGTACAAAGATTTGTTGGCAGCTTTTCGCGGACAGCAGGCGCCGACAAAAACGGAAGAGCGGAAGGAAGAAACCCCCCCGCCTGCACCGAAGCTGAAGCCGGGTTTCTCAATCAACATCGCAAGTAAAGAAGAAGCGATGAAAAAATACAAGGAAAAATTAGCTGAAATGCAAGCCACCTTAGCCTCGATGATACCCGATGCGGGCATGACACCGCAGCTACAGCGTGATTATTATTCGGCGCGAAAAGTGGAAATCGTTACCAGAACGAAAGTAAAAGTGCCACTCTATTGGGTTTGTAATGCCTACGGCTGCGAGCACAGTCAGCCCAATGACTGCGTTGAACCCTGGAAGGGTGGGAAGTGGGTATACGACGAGCACGAGGAGGTGTCATCCACTTGGGTGCGCCAGTAATTTAAACTTTTAACCGTAAACTTGTAAACCAAACAAACTATGTTAAATGATTCAGAAAAAACAATGCGTCCCGGTTCAGACGCGGAAGCAACGATAAGGCCGGAGGAGCCAGCGGAAAAGACCATACGCCCGGTTGCTGACGTGGAGAAAACCGTGCGTCCGGCGGCTGATGCGGAAAAGACCATGCGCCCAGATAGTGCGCAGGATGCTAAAACACTACGTCCCGACCAGCAGCAGGAAAAAGCAAAAATCGTAAACCAGCAGTTTACGGAATTTGAAATAGGCAAGGTCAAATATAAGGTAGTTAAAACAATTTCCGAAGGCACGGGCGAAGCGCAGATTTTTTTGGTGGAACATAAAGGAAAGCAGTTTGCGCTGAAATTATATTATGTGGGTATTATGCCGCCACCTAACCACGATATTATGGAAATGGTGAAAAAGGCGGCGGGGACAGGCCTGTTGGTGGCTACGCTGGATCACGGCGTTTGGATCAATCCGCAGACGCAGGAGAAGCGCGACTACGAACTGATGGAGTTTTGCGCCGGCGGTTCGCTGGATCAGTTGAAAATTGACGGCAACGAAAAACTCCTGGGTGAAATTGCTATACGTTGCGCTATGGCATTGAGTTTTTTACACAAACAACAGGTAATTCATCGCGACGTGAAACCGGCCAACTTCTTTTTCAGGACAGATGCCCGGAGCATTGATGATTTGGCGTTGGCTGACTTCGGCATTACCATTCCCTCCGACAAAAACGGCAAGCTGACTATTCAGGCCTCGGTGCATAGCGCACAACAACTCCGGACGCCTATTTACACAGCGCCGGAATACTATGATTTCTCGAATGTGATTGATGGAAAAATCCAGATCAGCAACAAAATGGATTTTTTCTCCCTGGGTATGATGCTGCTCACGCTTTGGAATGGTGAGGAAATTTTTAAAATGAGCGAGTATGAACTCAACGGTCTGAAAAAAAGCGGAAAGTTGCCCTATCCGAAAGATGTCAGCGAGCATACATTGCAACTAATGAAAGCACTGACCCTGGCTGATCCCAATGTTCGCGCCGACTTTGATCAGGTGGTGCGGTGGGCGAAAGGTGAAACCATTTACAATTTACAGGCGGAAAAAGACAATATTTCCAATTTCAACATTGTCTTTAACAGTTCCAAAAATCAAATCGCCCACTCGCCGCAGGAGTTGGTGAAATTCATGATGGAAGATAGTGCTCTGGCCATAAAATATTTGTATCAGGGTAAGATTGAGGAGTGGCTGGAAGGCATACACCGCAATGAATTGGCGGCCGAACTGCACGAGATTACGGAAAAGCGTTTCCCGAAAGATGAAACCGCCGGGTTTTACGCCGCCTGCTATTTCTTAGACGATGAGTTGCCGTATGTGGATGCGAAAAGCAATGCACTCAATTCACCGCAGGAAATTGCCCTGTCGTTAAAGAATAACTTCAAGCATTACGAAAAAGCATTGGCCAATAAGAATGATTCACTCTTCTTGTTTTTCAATGCCCGCGGTGCGGCCAACGTTACGCAGGAATTTGCTCCCCTGTTCAATAAAGACGGGAACAACCGCGATGCACTGCTGCAGCTCATTTACACACTCGACCAGACACTGCCGTGGATCATCACTACCGACGAGAATAAAACCATTGAATGCTATAAGCCGGAAGAAGTGCTCAATGCAAAGCACAGTAACGGTTTTAGCGATGAATCGTGGAATGATTTGATTGGCGAGGCCTTTTTGGTTTGGTTGCGTCACAACGACCCGGCCATAGAAGGTAAAATCCGCTCTACAAAAGGGCACAACGAACGCCAGACGGTGGTGTTGTACAACCTCAGTCCGAAAGTGGCCTACAATTTCCAGATGGACGAAAGCGCCGGTAATTATTTCTTCACCGCCGAAGAAATGGGGAACTACATGAACTTGCGTATGCAGGAGTACATTGCAGACGAGAAGGACAGTTTCGCCAGTGGCCAGTTGGATATGATGTGCGATATTGATAATACGCGCTTGTACGATTATTTCAAGTCGAAAGGAGTTTATGACGATAAAATTGCCTGGATAAAACATTGTACCAATCTGAAATCAAAAGACAATGTCAATAAAGCGGGCCCCTACAATTGGAGGATTGGGGTCTATAAGGCCATCAAAGGCTTGGGCTATGCGCCCTTCTATTATTTCCCCAAAAGTGATAAACGGGTGTATACCCTGGATGAATTGCAACAGATTCCATCCAAAGAAGTAAAAGATGCCATCCAAACAGGCTGTTTACAAGATTGGCTCACGTTATTTTACCAGGAAGATCCCGCACTCGACCTCAAGACGAAATATACGTATGAGAAAGCAACGGTAAAATATCTTGAGCACCTGAAAAAGCTGGATGGGGAGCATGTTGATGTAAAAAATTATTACGTCGGGAAGAAGGCGGTGAATAAAACGCTCTCCTACCTTAAGCGGAAACATAGGGTGCACCTTCTGTCGAAAGTGCTGGTTGGTGCGCTCACACTGCTGGCAGCTGTGGTGGTTATTCTCGGTCTCTTGAATGTGCATATTCCGATTAACGCAGAAGACCACAAAGGCTGGATTGCTATTGTGGCCGCCGTTTTCGGTATACTTGGCCTATTGGTGATGTACTTTGCGGCGAATAGCGGTTGCTTAGTTAACTTGATTGTTGGCGGCGTGGTCTATGTTGTAGTCGGGTTGATTTTGTATTTCTGTGTCCCGTATGTGGGCTACATTGCGGCCGGTCTGCTTGTACTCATGCTCATCTTCTGGTTCATTAAGTCCTATATCAAGTATTCCATGCAGACTAAGGCGCATAAGAACTTATTGCACCCGTCTTTTGAAGAATTGGAACTCGAACCCCTGCATTTTACTTTCTCTGACGATCAAACATTCAAATCGTCTATTGACGATGACTCTCACGACTACGCCTATTATTTAAGTACAGGTACGAAGAAGTTTTATAAACAGTTAATTTTTCCCTGGATACTGATCATCGGCTTGGGATGCTTGATGTATTGGGCTTCATCGCAAAGCGCAGGATGGCTGATTGATGCAGAAATTTCCCAGGCGTTGAAAGGCGAATGGCAGGGCACCTTTGAAGGCCGCAATGCTACGTTTACCATAGTTGATGCCGCTGCACATGAAGTGAATGCCCGCATCAGCGTACGATATACCAACCAAACAACCGAAACGCTGAAGGGCACGGTGGATATGGAGGAAAAGACTTTCCATTTTGACGATACGCGTCCCGATAATGGCGTTTTAGACGGTGAATATAATGGTACGTTCAACGATGATTTCACGACGTTCTCCGGGATTTATCAGAATTATACGACGAAAAAGCAGGTGAACTTCAATTTCTCCAAAGGAACAGCAACGTCAAGCCGAGAAACCGCTTCCAATGCTTCTTCGGCAGGTGCAAAAACACCTCCTGCAACAAAAGCAGCGGCCGGAACAAAGGCGCCGGCGGCAGTGCAGGAAACGCCTAAGCAAGCACCTGCAGCGGCACCAATACCAGTACCAACAGAAACAAAAGTCGCGGCGGCAAAAGCTTCGCAGTGGCCCTATAGTTTTAACCCGCGGCCCCGCGCCAAACAAAATGGTGCTAATAAACAACTGTTCATCGACAGGGCGAATAGTGAAGGGGGCAAGTTTTATCTGTTCTTTACGGGAGCAGCGCAAGGCAATGGCGGCGATGGCGATTACGGTGCATTTTGGAACAACCGTAACCAAATTGTATTGACTAATCTGGACAACGCTTCGCAAACGTGGAAGCCCGTGGACAAGGGCGAAGATGAGCATTTCACGAAAGTGACTACCGGTTTTTATCTTGTTTTTGAAGGCGTAAGCGGTACCCGCTTCTCCTTGCAGGGAACCAATAATTACATTTTTGAAGAGATCATTATTAAATAACGTACATAATAAATTACAATAAAGCCAATGAATTGTCCGAAATGCAATAAGCCGAATCGCGATAAAGCCGTTTACTGCAAATGGTGTGGTGCCAATGTGGTTACCAAATCCAACGCCCCCTTGCAGGCACTGGTGGGGATGGAACAGGTGAAAAACCAATTGCAGGATTTGGTCAAAACCTGCGAAAGTATTCAGGAAAGGGCCAAAGCCACAGGGGTGAAAAAACGCCTGGGCATGGATATGGTCATTACCGGGAACACGGGTACCGGAAAAACTAAGCTGGTAGACGTGTTGCAGCACCTGCTCTATTCTACGGATGTGGTCAAAAATCCGAAGGCGGTGATTGTTGACGCTGTGGATTACGAAGATTTTTCGAAGAAAGATGACAAGGTGGATAACTGGAGTGAGAATATCAAGAAAGCGAAGGGTGGCCTGCTGGTTATAGAAAATGCGCAAAAGCTGTTGCCGCAAAAGGCTTCCGACGACATCAACAAGCTTGATAAATTATTCAAGTGCATGAACGACGAGTGGAACAATGATCCTATTGTGATTCTGTCGGGATTGTCGGGACTGAAAACATTTATGATTACCAATCCCGACGTGGCCAACCGCTTTGAATACCATTTCGATTTGAAGGATTTTTCGGCGGAAGAATTGCTGGAAATTTGTGCCGGACGATTGAAGGATGATGATCTGGACTTGCCGGATGATGCACGGGAAAAACTCGAACGGATATTCAAATACGAAATACGCAACAAAAAGTCGGACTTCGGTAATGCCCACTTAGCCATTCAAAAAGCAGAGAAGATTTATGCCACGACCATCAAGCGTGACCCTAAGGCGAAGGCCGTGCTGCCTGATGATATTCAGGGTATGGAGTTCCGCCGGAAAACCTATGATGAAATCATGGCCGAGCTCGATGAGTTTGTAGGTATTGATGACATTAAGGAAACCATACAGAAACTGATTCATAAAATGGATCTTGAGCGTGAGCGCAAAGGTGGCAATGCCAAGCGGGAGGTTAAAGACCATTTTCTCTTTTTGGGCAATCCCGGCACGGGAAAAACCACCATTGCCCGTGTTTTTGCAGACATTCTCAACTCGCTGGATGTATTGCCTACCGGACAGTTGGTGGAAGTGGACAGGAGTCAGCTGGTGGCCGGCTATGTGGGGCAGACAGCGCTGGCGGTGCAGGATGCCGTGGATCGTGCTATGGGTGGTATTCTTTTTGTGGACGAAGCTTATGCACTCAAGCAAAGCGACAGCGATAATTTCGGGCAGGAGGCCATCGACACTTTGTTGAAGCTGGTGGAAGACAACCGTGGAAAGTTTGTCTGCATTGCTGCCGGCTATTCCAAGGAAATGGCTGATTTTCTAACGGCCAATTCCGGTATGGCGTCGCGCTTTAATGAAACGGTGAATTTCCGCGACTACAAAGCGGAGGAGCTGACCGAGATTTTCCGCCGGATGGTGACGAAAGAGAAATTAGTATTGGATGAAGAGGCGGAAAAACATATTGGCAATTATTTCAAAAAGATGTATATCGGCCGCAACACTAAGTCATTCGGCAATGCCCGCGAAGTGCGGAACGCCTTTGACAAGGCCTTGAAGAATCAGGGTATGCGCTTGCAGGCGCTAAAAGGAACGCCTGATTATACCCCCGATATGCTCAGTATTCTTGCGCGCGTAGATATTGAAGGGGAAGAAAACATGAAGGAAAAAGATCTGGACGGCATACTGGCTGAGCTGGACGAATTTATCGGCATGGACAGTGTGAAGAAGGAGATCCGCGCATTGGCCAACAAACTGATGATGGATAAGAAAATGATGGAACGTGGTTTTGCAGATGCCGAACTGACCAATGTCCATATTGTGATCACAGGAAATCCGGGAACGGGAAAGACGACCATTGCCTTGAAGTTAGGCGAAATCTTTAAAGCTGTAGGCCTTTTACCCACCGCGAAAGTAGTGGAAAAAGAACGCAAGAACCTGTTGTCTTCTTTCCAGAACGAAACAGCCAAAGTAACGGATAAGGCTTGCGATGAGGCGATGGGTGGTATCTTGTTTATTGACGAGGCCTATACGCTGACGGCCATGGATAAGGCCGGTAATCAGGATAAGTCGGGGCAGGAAGCGGTGGAAGCACTGATGACGCGCATGGTGAAGGATGCCGGAAAATTTGTGGTGGTGTGCGCCGGTTACCGCAAGGAGATGGAAGAGTTTATTGACAATGCCAATCCCGGCTTCAAACGCCGCTTTACCACCTTCCTGCATATCGAAGATTATACTATGCCGCAGCTCGTCGACATATTTATGCTGAATGCTAAAAAGCAGGGATTGACTCTTACCGATGAAGCGAAAGAGCGCCTGAAAAAGTTAGTGGCGCAGATGGTAGACGCCAAGGCGGCGAATTTCGGCAATGCAGGCGAGATGACCAAACTGTTGGATAAAGCGAAGATTCGCAAGTCGAACCGACTGGCAGAGGCGATGAACAGAGGAGAGGAAATAACCAGGGAAGTCTATGCTACCCTTGAGGTCGATGATATTCCCTACGATGCGCCGAAAGCTATAGACATCAACGAATGTATGAAGGAACTTGATAACCTGATTGGGCTGGAAGCGGTGAAGCGTGAAGTGCGCGAGATTGCATCATACATTGAAGTGGAGCGCAAGAAGGCGGAAGCGCTGGGTAAGAAGTTCCAGGGTGTGAGCGACCATTATTTGTTTGTGGGTAATCCCGGCACCGGGAAAACTACGGTGGCACGTATCATGGCGGATATCTTTTATTCCCTGGGCGTGCTGCCGACCAATAAACTGGTGGAAGTTACGCGCAAGGATCTGGTAGCCCAATTTGTCGGACAGACTGCTCCGCAGACAGAAAAAGCGGTAAAAGGAGCAGTGGGTGGCGTGTTCTTCATCGACGAGGCCTATTCGCTCAAAGGCGTAGGTAACGATTTCGGACAGGAAGCTACCGATACGATGCTGCCGATGATGCTTGATTATAAAGGGAAGATGGTGTTTATTGCTGCCGGTTATCCGAAGGAAATGCAGCAGTGGATCGATACTAACAGCGGATTGGAAAGCCGGTTCACCAAGACCATCCATTTTGAAGATTATACCGGAGAGGAAATGGCGAACATCTTTTTGCTGAAAGCGGCAAAGGATCATTTAGAACTGACGCCGGAGGCGGAAACCATGATGCGGCAATACTTCAATGAACTGTACGGCCATCGTGGCAAGAACTTTGCCAATGCCCGCGAAGTGAATAATTATTTTGACAGGGTAAAGAAAAATCAATCTTCCCGCTTAGTGAAGATTATGGACAATCCGGATTTTGATAAAAATGCGTTTAAACAATTAATTGTTGAAGACTTTGAATAATTATGGAATTAGTTAAATGTCCGTTTTGCGGCAAAGAAATAGAAAACGACAGTTTTTACTGTGACCAGTGTGGCGAAGAGTTGAAACTTTGCCCGGTTCACGGTTTTAAGAAAGGTAGTAAAGTCTGCGGACAGTGTGGCGCAGCGCTTGTACTGGCAAAGGATGCAGCGAATAACCAGCCGTTGCCGCCTGCGCCATCATCTGCTCCTATGCCTTCCGCTGCCCCTGCAGTGGGAACGGCCACCGCGCCGGTATCAGCGCCGCCGCAGCCAACAGTGACGCCGCCACAGCCGGTTGTCACACCGTTGCAAACAACTGCCGTAGGCCAGCCGCCGCCATCGGTTGCACAGCCCGC
>QMCD01000590.1_pt1 | contig 24985 bp, 30 predicted proteins | sample 1821841 | NCBI WGS metagenome assembly QMCD01 (sample SAMN01991225, study PRJNA193472) | Termite gut metagenome, whole genome shotgun sequencing project. | isolation source: worker | host: Macrotermes natalensis | reverse complement strand
TCGGCACATAACGCGACCGTGTATTCTTCGCCCAGGTAACGGCCGGCGGCATCGATCACGGCAAGCCGGTCGGCGTCGGGATCCTGGCAAAACGTGATGTCGGCCCCGAGCGACCGGGCCTCCCCGCAGACGTCGACGAGATTTTCCGCCGTCGGTTCCGGCGTGTGTTCGAAACGGCCGTCCGGCCGGGAACCGAGAATCCGGAACCGGCAGCCGAGTTGTTGAAGCAATAATTCCCCGAGTACGCTTCCCGCGCCCCGGTTGGCATCGAGAACGACGTTGAACTCACAGGCCCTGATCGCATCGACGTTCACGGTGGCCAGGATGGCTTCCAGGTGGGCGTTCACCGCTTCTTTCGCCAGGGACGTTCTCGATCCGAGCGCCTCGAAGGGCTTCCAGTGCCGGACATTTTGCCGATAACGTTCGAGAACGTTCGTGCCCGGTCCTTTGGGAATCACCCGACCCTCGGAGGAAAACAGCTTGATCCCGTTGTAGGGACCGGGGTTATGGCTCGCGGAAATCTGGAAACCCGTCCACCGAACCTATATGCTCAATAACGACGACTTGGAAATCGTGTCACAGTATAACGCCGAAATAAGGGGGCTGTACAATTACTACCGTTTAGCGGAAAACGTATCGTCATTGCATAGTTTCGGATATATCATGTGCTATAGTATGTACCGAACTTACGCGATGAAGTACAAAACAACAATAGGCGGTGTGATGAAGCGGTTCTACAAAAACGGCAAATTCGGTATACCGTACCAAACGAAAAGCGGCGCAAGGGTATGTTTTGCGTATGACGAGGGCTTTAGAAAAGTCGATACCCCGTTATATGAAGTTGACAACACGCCAAAAAACAACCGTTTCAATATGTCCAAAAACTCTCTTGTGGCGAGGTTGAAAGCTAAACGCTGTGAATGGTGCGGAGCGGAAAACTGTGATATTGAAATTCATTATGTAAGAAAACTGAAAAATCTAAAAGGCAAGGCGAGATGGGAACAGCAAATGATTTCACGCAAACGAAAGACAATGGCATTATGCAAGCAATGCCATGTCGATTTACACTCCGGGAAGTTAGATTAAGTATGCGGAGAGCCGGATACATTGAGAGGTGTATGTCCGGTTCGGAGGGGAGCGTTTGGAAACCTGCTGCGGAAACGCGGTAAGGCGCTGGGCGCTCACCCTACCAAAACGATTGCGGGAAAAATGCCCATGCTGGAATACGTCAAGAAGTTGCCGCCGACCCACCCTGCCAAAGCTCTGTTGTCCATATCGGACGTAGCGCCGAGCCGGACGCGGGGCAGTTTCTATACCTCGGCCCTAACGACCCTGCGGTTGTTCACCTCAAAATCCATATACGGTATCACCAACCAGAGCGACTTTTCCATCACCGGCGTCGGGGAGGGCAAACAAGCTCTCTTTATTATTCTCCCGGACGAAAAAACCACATTTTATCCTGTCGCGTCGCTCATCATCTCTCAGCAGTACGAGCTTTTGGCGAATATGGCCGATAGGCGCGGCGGCCGTTTATTACAGCGCGTCAATTTCATGCTTGACGAGTTTGGAAATTTCACGAGCATTGCCGATTTCACGAACAAGCTGACCGTAGGCGGCGGGCGCGGAATGCGGTTTAACCTGTTTTTGCAATCCTTCTCACAGCTTAAAGACAAGTACGACGAGAACACGGCAAACACCATCAAGTCAAACTGCCAGACATGGATTTATTTGCAGGCTGACGACCCGGAAACACTTAAAGAAATCAGCGAGAAGCTGGGTTCGTACACCACATCAAGCTACCAGCTTTCGGCGAGCCACCAGAAATTTTCTACGCCGTCAAGCTCCCACAGCCTCAGTTTGACGCAACGGAACCTGCTCAATGCGGACGAGGTAAGGCGCGTCGCCCGGCCGTATCAGATCGTAACGTCGCGAACACACCCCGCGATGATGTACGGCCCCGATCTCTCGCAATGGCATTTCAATAAAATGCTCGGCCTCGGCGACAAGGAGCATAACCGCAGGCTGCGGGAGGAACGGGAGAACAAGCGCCCGGTTATCACCGACATAACAAAGCCTGTAACGCTCTGGAATGTGTGGGTGTATTACCAAAAGGACATCATACGCAAGGCCGAAAGCGCGAAAGGAGGCGAAGGTCAGGAACCTAAATTCAGCGACTAAAGTAACATGACACAAATTTCGTATACAAGGGGATTTTTTTATGCTTAGAATCAGGCAAGCAATCTCATTGTTCCGCAAAAAGCCGGCGGCGAAGATGAGAACAATCACGGCTCTTATAATGACAGCTTTTGTCTCGCAATATTTGGCGTTGCCAGCGTATGCGAGCATCACAAACAGTAAAATAGTCACCGGTACGGAGCGGCTTATCGGCGATGTGACCACATGGCTGATGGTTCTCGCGCCGGTTGTGGCAGGGTTGCTTATCATCTACTTCTGCATACGCCGTTCCGCCGCGGACGAGATGGACACCAAGAAATGGAATAACCGCATTATCGTGGCGGTTGTATCCTGTATCGGCGCGATTCTCGGATCGGCGACGCTCAACCTTATTATCGGATACTACAAATAAAAGAAAAAGGGGTCACATAATGAAAAAGATATGCGTAAAAATCAAAAGCTTCTGCGGGTTTGTTGTTTCTCGCGTGAAAATGGCGACCGCCGCCGTAAAAACGAGGATTCCCGCAGCTCGTGCGGTTCTCGCCGACAACCGGGCGGAGGGGTTCGTGGATACCGCCGTAAAAATCCTTATGGCGGTCGTTATCGGCGCGCTTCTGCTGGCGGGGCTGTACCTGTTGTTTTCCGGTACGATACTTCCCACGCTTACGGCGCGTATCGTGGAAATGTTCAACTACCGGGGGTAAAGGTGCGGGAGGTTGCGCAGTGAAAAAGTTCCACGCTTTAATAGCCCTGCTGCTGGCGGTTGTCATTCTCTGCGCCACTTCCGACAGCCCGCCAAAAGGCGGGCTGTCGGAACCTCCGCACACGCACGGCTATTCCGTAGCTAAAAGCGACGCCGTTGCGGTTATCGTGTATTTGGTAATCGTGATTATCATACTTGGCGTCGCTTCATACCTCATGGCTGAGGGGGCGCAATCAAACGGGGGTGAAGCCGCTTGGAAATAATTATTGTTTTTCTGATTGTGGCCGTATTGAACGGCTGCCTTGCCTTCATTGACGAAATGCTTGGAGGAGTAGTTCCGCTTGCGCTCAACGCCGAAGATTACATGTCAGGACTGTCGGGAACAAACATAGCCGGCACCTTGACGGATGTTATGTTCGGCTTTGGCGTGTCGTTAATTGTCCTCAAGTTTGTCAAAAAGGGTTTCGATACCTATGTGCTCTGGAACGGAAGCGACGCGGAAGAAGAACCTTATTTCCTTGTTATCAACTTCATAAAAGCAATCGCGGTCGCCGTCTGCTTCCCGGTGATTTACGGATGGATGGCTGATATCGTAGCGGACATGTCCGCAAAACTACTCGGCGCGGTTGGCGCCGCGACCAACTTGGGGTGGGCGGCTTGGGTGAATGGAGTTTCTTCGGCGGGCATCGTAACGGCAATTTTCGCCCTTGTGTTTATGATTTGCTACTTCATGCTGTACTTCCAATTTCTCATGCGCGGGCTTGAAATGCTTATACTTCGCGTGGGAATCCCGATTGCCTGCGCAGGGCTCCTTGATAACGACAACGGCGTATTCAAAAGCTATCTCGCCACATTTTTCAAATCCATGCTCTCGGTAGTAGTGCAAGTGGCCCTCGCCAAGCTGGGCGTCGGGCTAATGCTCAACATGCATGTCTTTTGGGGCGTGGCGTGCATGATACTCGCCCTGCGGACGCCACAATTTCTCTCAGAGTTCGTTATTCCGTCAACTGGCGGCGGTCAAGGTGTTATCAATAACGTATACCATTCCGTGCGGTTGGTGGGCATGGCGAAAAGCGCTATAAAGTAAGGGGCGTGGATAGTTTTGACGATAGACGATATCACAAACGGGTTGATAATGCTTGTCCGGCTCGGCGTCGTGGCACGGTTCATCTTCTGTATGGTGAAGCTCATCGGCGCGGACGAGGACGCTGGGAGGTATAAGAAGCGGGCCATAAACTCGGTGCTGTTTTGGATCATCACCGAAAGCGTCTGGATAATCAAGGATTTGACTTTGTACTATTATAAATAACCGGGAGGACAAATGGACACGAAGAAAAATTATACCCCGCAGCAGGCGCGGGAGATTGGCTTCGACCGCAGTTTATACGCGCCCGCAACAGAGGGCTCGTTTACCGGCAAGCTCGTGATGAAAATATACGGCGACTTATGCCTGCGTTGTTATTTTGAAACGGACAGCGGCGAAAGGCTGAAGCTCACGGCATGGCAGAACAGGAAAACCGGGATGTATGGCCCCCGCGGTTGCGAAGCGGATTTAAAAAGCGCAAATCTCGGCACGATATGGAACAACCGCGTCGGGCTGTCGAGAAACGGGAAGCTTTCATGGGTGTTCGCGGAGCTATCGGGGGTGACTCAGTGAATGACAACACATTATATATCCCAATGGGCGTAAAAACCCAAAACGAGTTTTTCCCCGGTTTCGGCAAACGGGAGCTCTTCCAGGCGGCGGCAGGCGCTTTGTTCGGCGGGCTTGTCGCGCTTATCATTTATTTTGTTACCGCAAACGTGGCCTACACAATGATTGCGGTGCTGTCGGGCATCGCCGGCTCAGTGATGATGACGACGAAAGACCAATACAACATGTCCGTAGTGACGCAGGTGGCAAACCTGATACGCTTTTCCCGCGGCCAAAAGGTGTACCCTTATTCATACGGTAATGAGTGGGAGGTGTATTGATGTACGCGACATATCCTATTTACTATCTCCCGGCACGATATGCGCGGGAAAACGGCGTGGATAGGATCAGTCTGTTTCAAACTGGGTTTGCAGAGGAAGGCGAACCCTGTGAAGGGGCGGAGCGATGAGCGGTACATTTATAGATTTTTTCGCGGGAATTGGCGGCTTTAGGGCGGGGCTTACGCAGGCCGGTTTTAAGTGTATCGGCTTTTGCGAAAAGGACAAGTACGCTATAAGAAGCTACCGGGCCATCCATAACCCCGGTGAAAAGGAGTGGTTCAGTGACGACATCACAACCCTTGACGCAAGTGACGTCCCATACGCGGACGGATGGACAGCCGGATTTCCATGCCAAGACATTTCCATCAGCGGGAAACACCAGTCAGGAATCTCAGGGCAGCGAAGCGGACTCTTTTTTGAAATTATTAGGCTCATCAAGGGCAAAGCGTCCGAAAATAAACCCAAATGGGTATGCCTTGAAAATGTTAAGAACCTTCTATCAATCAATGGAGGACGGGATTACACCGAGGTTTTGTATCAGTTATCCGAAGCTGGGTATGACTGTGAATGGCAGCTTATCAATTCCAAATCATACGTTCCCCAAAACCGGGAGCGGGTATTCATTATCGGACATCTTAGAGACGGACGTACCCGAAAAGTATTTCCTGTCGGAGGAGCAAACGCAAAAGCTCTTGTCGAACTCATAAGCGGCGTTCAGGGGCGGCGCGTATACGCACCATGCGGTATCGGCGTGACGCTGACGGCAAACAGCACGGGAGGGTCAAAGCCGGGGCTATATTGTGTGGGGGTAAAAAGCGAGGCGGCCGTTGCCGGAGGAATCGAGTGTGCCGGTCATAACCTTTCGTTTATCGACCTCGGCAAGCCGCCGATACACACGCAAATCGCCCGATGCCTTAAAGCCAGATACAACTCCGGGATTACCAACCGAAAGGCTGATAATTCCGGGGTTTTTGTATGCGCCAAAGCGGTACTGACTCCAGACCGCGCGGTGAAGCGTCAAAACGGCAGGCGGTTCAAAGAGTGCGGCGAACCCAGCTTCACCCTGACGTGCCAGGATCGCATGGGCGTCATGCTCTGCGACCCCGAACAATGCGGCGTGTTTCTAAAAATAAAGGAAGCGACGGCAAAGGGCTACACTGAGGCGTTCCCCGGCGACAGCGTAAACTTCACTTTCCCCGACAGCGAAACGCGGCGTGGGCGTGTCGGAAAAGGCTCGGCGCAGACCCTCACCGCGTCCTGCAATCAGGGTACGGTGACGGCTCTCGGGCGAATCCGCAAACTGACGCCCCTTGAATGTTTCAGGTTACAGGGCTACAGCGACGAGATGTTTTATAAAGCGCGGGCTGTCAACTCGGACAATCAACTCTACAAGCAGACCGGAAACGGCGTAACCATTCCAGTAATTTACGACATCGGGAGAAAACTGTGGGAGGTGTATCACTATGCAGTTTTGCAAGAATGACTTGATTGACAAAATTGACATTGAGTTTGATTTGTTAACAAAAAAACACAAACGTGGCCGAGTAAACAAATCTTCTATGGCGTTTATCAAGTCAGCGAGAGACGCCCTTTATAACGCGCCCATGCCAGATGAGGCGATTTGGACGCTAATGAAGTGCGAAAATGTCTTGGAGGATTTTTACAAAGACTATTATTCATGGGATTGGCAGGCTGACGAAATTTATAAATTTGTGATCCAGTACATCTATTTTGCGGAACGCGACTACTTGGCGGACAAACTCTTTATTCGCGCCAAAGATGAATATGAGGCATACATCGGGGAAGTTAAAAAAATGCCGCCCAGCCAAATCATCACCGAAGCCAATAAAATCACTGCTTTCAATCAGATACTCGGATGTTTGGACCCAGTGACTTCTGGTCTAAGTGCGTCCTGGCTAAAGGGGCTTATGGCCTTTGAAAGCCCGTTGTCGTCTATTTATGACGGTTGCAAAAACGACAACGGTACGATGCCGGACCATCTCGCCGACACCATCAGCAATTTTGCGGGTGATAAGGCGAGTGAGTTGGGACTCACGCACCGCTATTTGGAAGAGCGCATGGAAGAAGCGGAGGAGGGACAGGAAATATGATGACAAGAAAAATACCGCAGGAGGTGTTGTATCGTGCCGAAGATTAAAACCGACGGGGAAATGCGGAGCGAGTTTATGCCCCGTATCAAGGCGTTTACCGACAACCGGCTCAATGCCAGTAATGCTAAACAAATTTATGACTATTTAAAACCATACGGCTACGATAAGGAAGGCTGGAGGCTGTACGAAGCGGCTAAAGGGATTTTGCAAGCCGACGTGTGTAGCGCGTTTCCCACAGAGGATAACTTGGGTTACTTTGAAACACTTGATGGCTTCGGCCTGCTGAAATGGCTGGAAATTGCCAAATTTGCCGATAAGGAATATGAGCAGCTACCGGGTGGATACGAAAAGTTGAAATCCCATACGCTTGACGAGAAATCACCCGCATATCAGGAGTTTCGGGGAAAGTTGTACGTAGCCGCCATCCGCAGTATCACCGTCAGCCTTGCGGCCAAACAGCCACATTTGCTGGAAAGCTTCTTCAGCCGGGTGTCATATATCGAAAACATCCTGATGAAGGGCTTTCCTACGCGGGAGAGTTTGAACGAAAAAATCAAGCGTGAAGCGGAAGCGGTGTTCGCCACCGCCTCAGAGGGAGATTTAACGGGCTTTCATTCGGAAGTCGAGCTCAAACAGCGCATTCGCGATGAGCTCCATGAGATATTCATGTCGGAGGAGATGGTGCAGGCGCTAACGGTCAAGGACAATGTTCTGGACGACGCCTACCGCTTCTATCTTGAAGAAAACAAGGATAATCAGGTATTCCTCGCGGTGTTTGAATACCTTGAAAAAGCCGAGCATGACTACCTCGCCGAGCGTGTTTTTGACCGCGCAAAGCTCGCCTACGAGGACTATGTGGACGAGGTTAAGACGTTGAAGCCGCAGGAAATTATTGACGCGGCGTACAAGCTCACCACGCTGTATGACATCTATATCAGCCTTGAACCTATCGACGAAAGCAGCCTTACGACCAAGCAGTTACGCGGGCTGATGTCCCTCGACAATCCTCTTTTTGAGCTGTATGACGAGTGGCAGAGCCGCGATGACTCCCGCATGGATGAAATCAAGGATGTTATCATCGAAACCGCTGATGAGCGTGCCGCGGAAATCGCCGTGCCGGGTTATGAGGACGAGAGCGACGCCGAGGACGGATTGGAGCCATGACCGCCGTTATCCTCAAAGGCTGTCTGTTCGCTACTCTGCTCATCTATGCCGCCATAACAGATATAAGGCGGCGCGAGGTTGACGACCCCGTATGGATAGCTGTGCTCGTTGTCAGCTTGATTGGTTCGGGCGGCTCATTTTGTGGCGCGGTAATCACCGCGCTCCCGTTTTTCATCCCCGCCTTTTTCAAAAGTGGCTCTATCGGCGGTGGCGACATAAAGCTTATGTTCGCCTGCGGCGCGGTCTTGGGCGTATGGGGCGGCTTTCTTCAAACTGTCCTATCCCTATCGTTTGCCGTTTTATTTTCCATCTGTGTTTCATTCAAAAAAGGCTTTACCGCCTGTAAAAAAACCGCGATACCCCTTGCGCCCTTCTTGTGCGCCGGGGGTATCTTGTCCTTTATCATCACATACTTAGGAGGGTTACACGCATGAATATCCTTAAAAACCGCACTATCTTGGGGCTAATCTGCATTGTCCTGTCTCTCATTATCTGCTTCGGACTCACCCCGCTCTTTAATGGCGCGGTCAACGCGCAAGTAGAGATTGTCCGCGTGGCTGCGGATGTGAAACAAGGCGACGTGATTACCGCCGACATGGTGGCCGCCGTCACGGTCGGCGGCTACAACCTGCCTGAAAACGTCCTGAAAGAAATGGGGAACGTCGTCGGCAAATACGCCAAATGCGATATGCAGGCCGGCGACTATATCCTGACCGGCAAGCTTTCCGACGCGCCTCTCGCCGAATTTGCCTACCTGAGTGAGCTTGACGGCACGCATGAGGCCATGTCCATCACAATCAAATCATTCGCGGCAGGGCTGTCCGGCAAGCTGGAAGCCGGAGATATAGTCAGCCTGATTGCCTCCGACGTTGGAGATTTCCGCGAAACAGTCACGCCGCCGGAACTGCGGTATGTCAAAGTCCTCGCCGTCACGGACGGAAAAGGCTACGACAAAGAATACGAAACCGAGAACGATGAGGAAAAAGAACTGCCGTCCACAATAACGCTGCTTGTCGTTCCGGCGCAATCGGTCATCCTTGCGGAGCTTGAAGCTACAGGCAAAATCCATTGCACCCTCGTATACCGCGGCGCCGCCGACAACGGCGAAAAGTTCTTGAATACCCAAGCGGAATTTCTCGCGGAGCTTGAAGCGGAAAAAGCCGCCAAAGGAGCGGAAACGACCGTTTCGGAAGAATCCGCGACCAGTCAGGAGGCGACGCCCGATGGGGAGTAGAATCGTCGCTGTATGGGGAAGCCCGTCGAGCGGAAAGACCGTGACAAGCATGAAGCTGGCGCGGGAGATTTCCGCTCGCAAACAGAATGTCATCGTCATATTCGCAGACCTGTTTTGCCCTGTGCTCTCCACCGTCATGCCGGGCGTGGATGTGAGAAGCCGCACACTCGGCAGTCTGCTCTCAAAGCCGCACATAAAGCAGATTGATATTATGCAGGCCGCTATACCGTGCCCCAAGCATGAGTACATCGCTTTTATCGGTTACAAGAATGGCGACAACATCTTCACATACTCGGAGTTCATGGCGGAACGCGTGGTGCAATTCTTAAACGAGCTCCGGGAACTGGCCGACGCCGTTATTATCGACTGTTCAAGTGTGCTGACGGAGGATGGATTCACCACGATTGCCCTCCAAAAAGCGGATAGGGTGCTACGGCTCTGTACAGCCGATCTCAAAGGGGTTTCCTACTATACCTCTCATCTGCCGCTCATATCAAGGGCAAAGTTTAATGCTGACAGCCATATCAAGGCGCTGTCCAACGTTAAGCCGGGGCAAGAGGAAAGTACATTCCACAGCGTTTACGGTGACGTCGCTTACACCCTGCCATATGTAAAAGAGCTTGAGACACAGTTTTATTCGGCGGGGCTGCTGGACGCTTTGGGCGGCAAAAGCGTGGAGAAATACAACGCCGCAATCAAGAGAATAGCACGGGAGGTGTTTTGGCTTGAATAAGAAATACAGCGCGTTCTTTGACGACGACGGAATAAAAAAGCCGTTTACCGAAGTGCTGACGGAGGTTCAGGAGTATATCTCATCTAAGTTTTCCACCCTAATATCCGAAAACCCCGACGAGCAGAAAAAACAGATATGCGCGTATATCGCCAAATATCTGACCGACTATGAAATCAGCGTTGAGGGCTACGGTTTCGACGGCCTGATTGCGCGGCTGTACGCTGAGATGGCCGAGTTTTCTTTCCTAACGCAGTATCTTTTCTCAAATGACGTAGAAGAAATCAATATAAATTCGTGGAAAGACGTAAAGATTACCTATGCCAACGGCAAGATACTTCCGGCGAGCGAACAGTTCAATTCTCCCCAGCACGCCATAGACGTTATCCGCAGGGTGCTTCACCAGTCGGGGATGATACTCGATCACTCTCAGCCGGTCGTCCGCGGACATCTCTCCAACAAAATCCGCATCACTGTTCTCGGGAACCCTGTCACCGATGAAGAAAAAGGCTTGGCGGCGTCTATCCGTATCGTCAATCCGCGCCAGCTCGGTAAAAAGGACTTTATCAAAAATAAGACCGCTACCGCCGAAATGCTTGACTTCCTCGCAATATGCCTGCGCTACGGATTATCCATGTGCGTAACCGGCGCGACCGGAAGCGGCAAAACAACTGTCATGGCGTGGCTGCTTTCCACGATACCCGACCATATGCGTCTTTTTACAATAGAAAACGGCTGCCGCGAATTCGACCTTGTTAAAGAAGACGCGGAAGGCAAAGTCATCAACAACGTTGTGCATACGGTCACGCGGTATTCGGAAGATCCAAAACAGAACATAGATCAGGAAAAACTTCTTGAATACGCCCTTACCTCCAACCCGGATATAGTCTGTGTGGGCGAGATGAAATCCGCTGAAGCTTTCGCCGCGCAGGAGGCGGCCCGGACAGGACACGGCGTTATCACCACGACCCACGCAAACTCCTGTGACGCTACATACAACCGTATGGTTACGCTCTGTAAAACCAAGTACGATATCAACGACAGGACGCTCTACAGCCTTTGCACCGAAGCATTCCCGATTGTGGTTTTCGCAAAGAGGCTTGAGGACAGTAACCGCAAAATCATGGAGATTACCGAGTGCGAGATACTGCCGGACGGTGAGCGGAAAATCCGTACCCTGTTCCGCTACAACATCACGGATAACAGCTTATCGAAAAGCAAGGTTACGATTAAGGGCGAGTTTGAGCGCGTAAACCCTATCTCCGCAAGCTTACAGAAGCGGCTTCGCGAGAACGGGATGCCGTTAAGCGCTCTTGAAAAGCTGGTTGGAGGTGAATCCGCGTGACAACACTTTTAGTAGCGGCGTTTATCGGGCTCATGGGCGGCAGCTTTTTAATGCTGTCGCTCTCGCCCTTTGAGTTCGCCGGAAGCGTAGCCGAATTGCTTGGGCGAAGGAAAAAGAGCATAGCGCGGCAAATCAGGGAGGCCACGGAGCCTAGAAAGATTAAGGGTCTTCGTAAAACAGCTTTAGAAACCAAAGAAATCCTCGCGGTAACGGGCAAGCAAAATCTTTTTGGGACGTTGCTTGTGTTTTCCATCATTCTGCTTATCGTCGGCGTTTTTTTATCTTTGATGCTCGGCAATCTTCTGATGATACCTGTTATGGCGATAGGCTTTTCGCTTCTGCCGTTCTGGTACGTGATGTTCACGGCAAATTTCTATAAAAAGCAACTCAACGCCGAGCTTGAAACGGCGCTGTCAATTATCACGACCTCGTATCTGCGGAGCGAAAACTTTATTCTGGCCGTGGAGGAAAACATCTCGTACCTTAACCCGCCTGTCTGCGACGTGTTCCGAATGTTCCTCGCGCAGACAAACCTTATCAACGGAAATATCCGTAAGGCGCTGGAAAACGTCAAGTACATGGTGGCAAGCGAAGTCTATCGCGAGTGGATTGACGCCATAATCGCCTGTCAGGATGATAAGACGCTTAAAACGACGCTGACCCCGATTATTTCCAAGCTATCCGATATGCGTGTCGTATCGGCGGAGCTTGATATTATGCTGTACGAGCCCATGAAGGAGTTTATCACGATGGCGGCGCTGTTGATTGGCAACATCCCGCTTATATATTTCCTCAACCGGGATTGGTTCGACACGCTGATGAACACCGTGGCCGGCAAAGGTATCCTCGCCCTGTCGGCGGGGGCGCTGTTCGTCTCGCTGGCGGCGGTTATCCGTCTGACGCGGCCAGTTGAGTATAAGAGGTAAAGCTCTTATTAAGCGTCCTAAAATCAGTTGTAAAGAAGGTGTTTTATGTTAGGCATTCTCATCCCCTTCGCCTGCCTGTTCGCGGCAGGGCTGTACTTCATACTCGCAAGTGTCTTGAAAGTACCCACCCTCGCTACAACAAAAGCGGTGCTTGCTGTGACGCGCGGGGAGAAACAACAGGCAAAATCCCTAGAAGCTGTCATCTTCGACCTCGCTGTGAAACTGTCGCGGGTCATTAAGCTTGGGGATTACAAAAAAAGAAAGATGGCGGCCACGCTAAAATCGGCGGGTATATCCCTGTCACCGGAGGTCTATACCGCAAAGGCTTTCGTTAAATGCGGGCTTCTGATGGCCCTTGCTGTTCCCTGCCTTATCGTACTGCCGATACTTGCCCCCGTGCTGGTATTTCTCGCTATCGCCGTATTTTTTAAGGAATATATGTCGGCCAACGAAATCGTCAAAAAAAAGCGGGAAGCTATCGAAGGTGAGCTGCCCCGCTTTGTCAACACGCTCACACAGGAGCTTCAGGCGAGCCGCGATATCCTTTCTATCCTCGAAACCTACCAGAAGCACGCCGGAGACGCTTTTCGGACAGAGCTTGAAATCACCATCGCCGATATGAAGTCAGGCTCTCATGAAACAGCGCTCACACGCTTCGAGGCGCGTATGGGAAGCTCGCAGCTCTCCGACGTTATCCGCGGCCTAATCGCGGTAATGCGCGGGGATAACGGCGTGGTTTACTTCCAAATGCTATCCCATGACTTAAAGCAGCTTGAAATACAAAAGCTCAAAATGATTGCCATGAAGCGCCCCGGCAAAATCAAGAAATATTCGTTCTATATGCTGATGTGTTTTCTCTTTATGTACCTTGTCATCATCGGCATAGAGATTGTTAACGCCTTTGGGAAGCTGTTTTAGGGGGCTGGGTATGACTAAACTTTTGCAATCCAAACGCGGTGAGGGCTATGTGGATATAGTCGTAATCGTTCTGATTGTCATGCTCTGCATTGCCCTTGCTGTAAAGGTGTTCCCTGTCTTTGTTGCCAAAAACCAGCTTGACAACTTCGCGGACGAGCTTGTGCGCGAGGCCGAAATCGCGGGCCGCGTCGGCAGTGAAACTACGGCAAAAGCTGATGACCTAAAAAGGCAGATCGGTATCGATCCGGTTATTTCGTGGAGCAAAACCGGAAGGATTCAGCTTAACAACGAAGTAACCGCGACGCTTACCCTTCGATATGATATTGGGTTCTTTCGGTTCGGCTCGTTCCCGGTCACGCTGACAGCCAAAGCCACGGGCAAGTCGGAGGTGTATTGGAAGTGAAGATACTCAGAAAGGTTTTAAGCGGAAACCGCGGCAATTCATATCCTCTCGCGCTCTGTGCCGCGCTTGCCATCATTATCATTTCCTGCGGGGCGTATGAATATATCCGGCTGATGATTATCGCGCAGGGAGTGCGCGACGGCGTTCAGTCGGCGATTATCTCTGTCGCAACGGAAAACTACGACGACGTATATTCGGCCCTGCGGGAGGGCTACAGCGGCGGATATGCCAATAACGGCGGCGGGTTCAGTGAACAGCTTGATTTAGGCAACGTCTACGGCCGCCTTGACAGTCTGATGGGACTGCGGCGAGAAGGAGCGCGCCATGTTAAATACATTTCGGGCGTGGTAGAGTATCGCGTTTCCAATCTAAGCGTAACTGTTGAAAATGCCCCGTTTGCTCCGTCAAACCGTGACGCGGCGAGAAAATTTAAGGCAGACGCTAAGATATTCCTTGAGGTGCCGCTGTCCTTTGGTTGGTCGGGCCTTCCTCCTATGCGGATAACCCTTAATTGCAAGGCTGGGTGGACGCCCAAGTTTTGACGGTGGCTTGGGCGTCTTGCACGGCCCAAACCGTAAAATTTCGGCGGATTTGCAGGCCGTTGTTCCATGAAAATATCTGGACGACGGATTGTGTGTAGTGTATACTGTAATCAGAAAATCAGAATTTCACATATATAACAGGAGGACATCGAAATGAAAAAGAACAGGAAAGGTATAACTATCTTTGGCTTACTTGTACTCTGCGTGGCGCTTACAGCCGGATTATTTAAGCTCGGCCAAATTCCAAAGGCTTTGGACAACGATATGAATCCCAGCGACACATTACCCGTCGCAACACAGGCATACATTTCCGCTCCCGAAATAACCGTACCCCCAATCACTGCGGAGAAAAAACAGGACGACACACCATCTTCCGATGTTGAGTCAAGTGAAATCCCATCACAGGCTCCACCTGCGAGCGAGCAGAGCGACACTGATGTTCCCTTAACGAAGATTGAAGTCGATAAGCCCGAGCCGCCCCCGCCGCCCGTAACGGCACCGCAAAGCAGCGCACCAACTGACCCCGCGCTGACAAATCCAGATTGCGTTCCAGATGTCAAGGTGGACCCTGTGGACCCGGAGGAACCTAAGACCCCCGCTCCACAGTCGGGAGATAAAAAGGACGGTCAGATATATATCCCCGGTTTCGGTTGGATTAAGGACGAGGGCGGCGGTACTAAGGTGACACAAAGTGTCGGAAAAGGTAGCATGGATAAGATGGTCGGTTACTAAAAACCTATATGGCACACTCACAAGAGCGGTAGACTATGGTCTGCCGCTCTTAAATATTGGAGGGAACACATGAAAAAAAAGATTATATCCGTCTTTTTAGCGTTTTTGCTTCTTTGTTCCGTAACTGCCAGTGTCTTCGCTGAGGGTGATCCTAACTTTGACGGCGGAGGCGGTGATATGGGTGGTGGCACTGGCGTAAATACGTGGACGCCCGGTATGGACGGCGTTAGGGTGTCCGTTGTGAGAACAGACACAGGTTCAGTTATGGGTACGCCCATTGATTATACGAACAGAAAGCCATATACTGATTACCATTTCGGGAAGAGAAGCAAGCTACATTACCGAAATGGGACAGGATTGTCGCCGACCACAGGCATATATGAATGCCGTGCTCCAACGCCGCCAATGCCGATAATCATCAGCAGTAGCGGCGGCGCGAATATTGATGCGATAAAGAAATATTTTTGCTCCGAGTATGTGACAAATATGATTGCTTCCGACTTCGGCGTTTCCTTTGAAAAGCTTACAGGTGGGGAATATAAGTTGTTGCTGGAGCCGGTCGCATATTTCACTTTTCAGGGCCAGCAGGTGGCAATGACGGCACATGAAGCGGCGCTGTATGACCAACAGTTGAGCGGCGGCCTTCGGAGTAAAATGGGATTTCTGACACACCAAAACCTTCCCCTCGCCATGTTTCTTGAAACCCCCGATTTGGGTTTCCCCGCATTCGGCGGTCCCGCAACGGACCTACAGCCCAACAGCACGATTCTATCAAGCTTAGGGCTTGGCACGGTCACATATACCAAACCGCCTGAAACGCCGCCCGAAGCGCCGAATTATGACGTGGAGTACCGTGTGAACACAGAGGTTGTAACAGCGGTAACGCTCAGTACGTCAAGAGAAATAAACCCCGACAGCCCCGCCAGAGTCACATTCAATATCTCCGGGCGCTCTTACCGCATGAGCGATATAGTCATACCAAAGGGTGAAAGCCAAGTGGTATGGTGCAAGTGGACGACCCCCGCCACCGAACAGACGGTGACGATAAACGTCAGCACCAACAAAGGATCGTTAAGCGCTTCGTCTGTAACCGCAAAAATCGTAGACCTCAACAAGAACCCACCTCCAGACCCTAAGGCCACCGACCGCAACGATAGCTTCCGGCCTGCCTCGCCACCAAGGAGGCCGGTAAAGACTTCGGCGCGCTGGACGGTATGGTGGGCGCGGTGGCATCCCTTTTGGGTATGGATTCACGATTGGGAATGGGTTGAGGACGAAGAGGACGAAGAAAACGGAGGCTATTGGGAGGACAACGGCTGGTGGGAGGATAAGGGCTGGTACGACTTCTTTACCAATATCTATACCGCGAGACTTTCGGCTTCAAGCCAGATAGAGCCTGATGAAAAAGTGCCGACCGCAAGCGGCAACAGTATGAAAAGCGGTTATGGCGTGAATAACGAGGTTGAGGCAAGCTTCACGTCCAACGCGCCAAACAGCCATGTCGCCGGGGCGCAAACGGCGGTCAGCTACTTCCCCGAATTTAGGTACAACACCTACTGGCGGCTTCTCGATCTGACATCGCGGGGCTCTTCCTCCCGGCTGGAATTTAAGCAGAACCAATACAGCACATACAACCGCCGTGCCCACTTTACGCCTGTTTGGTACCCGGACGGAAGCTACACGGTTTACACATGGCTGGCCGATGCGTGGACGCCGGACGGTATGCTATCCATGAACCTTACGGACAGCGTGAATATCGACGGTGCTATATTTGACGACTGGCACATCGGTAAAAAATGAGAAAAGATATGGAGGTGTATTTTTGCTTTTACCAATCATTATGATAATCATTTGCCTCACGGGCGGCGCTGCCGCCTTCGTATACATCAAGCGGGCTGAAAAAAATAAGTACAGGGACAACAGTTCCCCATCGGCGGCCACCGCCAACGAGTTTATAAACGTCAAGGATATTTGCGGGGATTTCCTCTACACAAACGATGGCCTGACGCTATGTTACCTGAAGCTGACGCCTATAAGCATTGACCTTTACTCCAAAACCGAAAAGCGGAATATCGTGAGGACACTCACCGCCGAAATGTCAGCGACGCAGTTCCCGTTCAAGTTTATCGCCGTTTCCCGCCCCATAGACATATCCCCTCTGCTCACCGAGCTTTATTCAATGCTGATGACCGGGGACGCAAAGCAGCGGGAGCTTTTGAAAGCTGAGATGGTCGAAATGTCAAACTTCGGTATGGGCGGCGATATTGTGGAGCGTCAGTTCTATATCGTGCTGTGGGATAAGACCATTGAGGGAGCGGAGCGCGAGCTCATGGGCAGGGCGCGGCTGATGGCCGAAAACTTCAACGGCTGTAAAATTTCCTGTGAGATATTGCACCAACAGGATATTGTGAGGCTCTGCAATCTTGTGAACAACCCGAGCTACACCCATACTGAGGACAATAATTTTGAGGCGGCAATACCGCTGATAGAGGGAGGTTTCAGCCTGTAATGAGGAAAACAAAAGATAAGCCGGGAGAGACTGCGCCTGTCAATCAGGCGCTTTTGAACGTCATCACCCCAATGGGGCTTGAAATAAAGCGCAACAGCCTTGTTATCGGAGAAAATACCGGACGGGTATACGGCGTGGTAAAGTATCCGCAAAAGGTTGATATGGGCTGGCTTTCTAAAATCACAAACATACCGTCCACCATTGTTTCCATAGGATTCAAGCCCATCGACAACAGCGCCCTGATCTCCGCGATATCAAAGAGCATAATTCAAAACCGGGCGGCGGCTGACAGCGCGAAAGACCCACTCACCCGGCAGAGAGCGGAAAAGGCCGCAGAGGACGGGGATAAGATTATGCTACAAATTGACCAGAACGGCGAAACGGTGGGGCTGATGTCCATCTCTATCATGCCGATTGCGAGGGACGACAAGAATTTCACGAAGGTGACGCGCAGGGTTGACAGCGTTCTCGGCGTGATGAAGTGCAAAGGGCGGGCGCTGGCGAGCTTGCAGAAAGAGGGCTTGCAAAATATCTCCCCGACATTTCCCACTATCGGGAAGATAGAGAATATCATTCAGCGTATTGTCCCGATGAGCACTTTCGTCGGCGGTTTTCCGTTCGCGAGCTCCGGCTTCAACGACGGTACTGGGTATTACTTCGCGAAGGACAACAGCGGCGGATTGATTATCGTAGACACATGGAAACGCGGCGACGACCGCACTAATTCAAACATGGTGATAATGGGCGTGGCCGGCGTGGGAAAATCCACCGCAATCAAACATATCGCTCTAGCGGAATACATGAAAGGCACGAAGCTCATTTTTATTGACCCCGAAAGCGAGGTGCGACACGAAGTCGCGTAGTAAATTGCTGCACAGCAGCTACCCTATCCATTTGGGGTAATCCTACCATGACCTGCGTTGCCGGTAACGGCGGGGTGGGAAGCTCATGGGACAACGTGGGAAATCTGATAGCCTAAATCGGACGTACTGCAAGGATAAGAGTGTCATGGAGAACGTAAAGTGAATCATCGCAAGGGTCGTTACAGGGAATAAGCGAAATCAGGCTGATACGCTTACACCAAAAGGTGCGGAGGCGGCAAGGGGAACTTTCGCAATCCCCGCGCAAATGGACACAAATCCTCCCGGCTCAAAGATGGCTCCTAAAACACTCACAATTATTTACTGCGCGGAACGTGGTAAGCCCTATGCGTTCCCTGCTTTGGCAGGGTATCGACCCCGCAAGGGGAAGAAATGGCGCAGAGGGTAAAGGAAAGGGATAAAAAGCGAATGCCGCCCTGTAATGGGTGCGGATAGGGGTTCAAGATTTGCCCCGACCTGAAAGGGTGCTGACTTATCCTATGGTATTTCATGGCAGGAAAGGAGTGTAAACCTATGAATGACAATACTTCAACGACGGCGAAAGCTGAGAGGTTGTCAGACGCGGCGCGGCTGACCGCCCAGTGGAAATCTATCGACTGGAAACTGGCCGAGGCCGAGGTTAATAGGCTGCAAGTCAGGATTGCCAAGGCGACACAGGAAAAGAAATGGAACACAGTGAAACGGCTTGGGTATCTCTTAACCCATTCGTATTACGCAAAACTGCTCGCGGTTAGGAAAGTGACCACCAACAAGGGAAAAAAAACGCCCGGCGTCGATAAAGTGCTGTGGAACACCCCGGCGCAAAAGATGAACGCGGTACTCTCCCTCACAGATAAAGGCTACAAGGCAAGTCCGCTTCGGCGGACGTACATCGACAAGAAAAACAAAAAGGCAAAACGTCCATTGGGAATCCCCACCATGTACGGCCGGGCTATGCAGGCGCTTTACGCGTTGGCGCTCGACCCGGTGTCGGAAGTAACCGCCGACAAGCATTCCTTCGGTTTCCGCAAAGGCCGCTGTGCGCAAGATGCCTGCGAATATATTTTCGCGGACTTGGCGCGCGCAGTATCGCCGAAGTGGGTGCTGGAGGGTGACATCAAAGGTTGCTTCGACAATATCAGCCACGATTGGCTTATGGCAAACATCCCAATGGATAAGTCTATCCTAAAGCAATTCCTCAAAGCGGGCTTCGTGTTTAGGGGAGATTTGTTCCCGACGGACGACGGAACCCCGCAGGGCGGCGTCATCTCGCCAATTCTGGCAAACATGGCACTGGACGGACTTGAAAAAGTGCTGTCCGACCGCTTTCACACCAACCGACTGGGCAAAGTGGATTATCGCTTTCAAAATGCTCATAAGGTCAATCTGGTGCGTTATGCCGATGATTTTATTGTCACGGCGGCGACGGAAGAAATCGCGATCGAAGCAAAAGAACTCATCCGCGAATTTTTGAAAACCAGAGGGTTGGAACTGTCCGAGGAAAAGACCTTGATTACCCATATCGACGATGGCTTCGATATGTTGGGCTGGACATTCCGCAAATTCAAGGGAAAGCTCATCGTCAAGCCGTCTAAGAAAGCAATCAAAGCCTTTGTAGCTACACTTTCTGAAACCATTTTCAAGCGCGGTAAAGCTTGGACACAGGAAGTCCTGATTGAAAAGCTGAACCAGAAAATCCGTGGCTGGACAAATTACCATCAATCGGTCTGTGCCAGCGAAGCCTTTGCCCATATCGACTATATCCTCTATGAATTTCTCTGGCGATGGGCAAAGCGCCGACACCCTCACAAAGGGCAATGGTGGGTATCCACCAGATACTGGCACCGCATAGGCACCCGCAACTGGGTATTCTCTACTGAAAGCGGTAAGGAACTGTTGCGTGTTGACCACATCCCGATTGTCCGCCACACGCGAGTACGGATGGACGCAAACCCTTATCTTGAACCCGATTACTTCATCCAAAGGCAATTCAATCATGGGATGAAGCGGTTATCTGGGCGCTTTAAGCAAATCTGGAAAAACCAAAACGGGTGCTGTTATCACTGTGGACTACCGATGGACATCAGCGATGAGAGGGAAATATTCTTCAAAATCCCGAAGTCCGACGGGGGCAAGGACGAGGTGCGCAATATGGCATACGTCCATCAACATTGCCAATTTCTTTATACTGAACGCCGCGCGAAAGCGTGATGAAATGCTTGAGCCGGATGATGGGAAACTGTCACGTCCGGTTCTTAGAGGAGAACGGGAGCGTAAGCTCCCCGACTTACTCGACTACAAAGACCTCTGCCAGAAACTGAATGGCGACTGGATAAACGCCGGCGGCGACCAGCGCGGACGGTTGAATCCGTTGCAGATACGCCCCGCGCCGCGGGACGCCGACAGCGACTCGCCCCTCTACGTTGATGAAGGCTATGGTATGAGTGACATGGCCCTGCACATCAAAAACTTGGAGATTTTCTTCAAGCTGTACATTCCGAGCCTTTCCGATATGAAGCGGGCAATTTTAAAGCAGGCCATCATTGAGCTTTACAACGAGTTCAATATAGATTGGGATACTGATATAAAGGAGCTCGTCAATACCGACTTCCCTACGTTTACAGACCTCCACGCCCTGTTGGAGAAAAAGGCGAAAGCCAAAAAGGACGATGAACACAAGGAGCTTGCACTGCTGTTTCATGACCTGGCCCACGGCAGTGACCAATTCCTGTGGAACGGGCACAGCACCGTCGAAACATCCTCACGGTGCGTATGCCTCGACACCCATGCCCTGCAAAACACCGGCGACAACATCAAGCGCGCTCAATATTTTACCCTGCTGTCATGGTGCTGGGAGCAGATGAGCAAAGACCGCGGCGAGCGCGTTTTGCTGATTTGCGACGAAGCCTACCTGATGATTGACGAAAACGTGCCGCAGAGCCTTGTCTTTCTTCGCAATGTCGCCAAGCGCGCGAGGAAGTACGAGGCGGGCCTTGCCATTATCAGCCACTCGGTAGTGGATTTTCTCTCCCCGAATATCAAGCAGTACGGGCAGGCCCTTCTCGATATTCCCTGCTACAAGGTTCTGATGGGTACGGACGGCAAAAATCTCATGGAAACAAAGGAGCTCTATAACCTGACCGAAGCCGAGGAAGAACTGTTGCTCTCCAAGAAGCGCGGCCATGCCTTGTTTGTAATCGGCTCTAAGAGGCTCCATGTCAATTTTGAGATTCCGCTGTACAAATTTGATTACTTCGGCAGCGCTGGCGGGCGGTGATCGCAATCGCTAAAACCAATAAACAGGATAAGGATTACGCCGCGGAGCTTCAAAAGGACTTCGACCGATGGGAACATCTCAGAGTATTTGGCGGCAGCGACCCCTTTTACGCGGATGGCGCGAATATGAACCTTGTGCGCAATCACATCCTGCACGGTAAGCTTATGATAGAGCAAACAATGAAGCCTGAGCAATATCCGGTTATCTACCATCGTGAGACGCCGCCCGAAGCAGACCGCGACTATATGGCGCGGGCTGTTGAGATACGCGCAAATGCCAAGAAATCGCTTGAAACCTACAAGGCCAATCCTGATTACACTTTTCTCTGCAAACGAATAAATCGCCTGACAGAGAAACAGAAGTCGGATTCCTGTATTGGTAGCGTAATCGGATATGTGTCGGTCTTGGATGAGGCGATACAAAAGGGTGACCTCCTCACCATGCGGCGGCATGAGTACGCAAAAAACTATTTAGACAGCTTCTCACGTTGCGCCACGCATATCCGCGGCCTAAAGCCGCCTGAAAACGAGCAGTTAAACTTTTTCACCAATTACAGCGGATATAATGACTACGGCGATGACGAGGACGAATGGGATTGCGAGTTTTGATACGGATTATGTTCATCACACGCCCATAAACAGGGCGTTCAGAATTGTGGAGGTGAATGGATGGCTGCTCCCGCGATTGCCGCGGTTGCGAAAAAACTGCTGGTTAGCCTTGCTGTTGACGCGGCTGCCGATACCGAAAAGAGAAGACGGATTCTGATTTTTATACTTACTCCGGTAATCGGATTGCTTATGCTGGTTGCATTTATCGTATATATCATTACAAGCCCGCTCTCCGTGTTTGCAAGCTGGCTGTTGCCTGACGAACTGCGTGTAATCGCTGATTTTCAGCGGGAGTACGGCTATAACCAAACCCTTGGGCTCTTTGAACAGGATTACATAGACGGAAGCGGGATTGATTACGGCGATATTACCTTTGTAGACGGCGCGACAGACGTCATTTATTATAATCAGCTTGACGTTAGGTACGCCGATGAGCCATATGGAACGGATAAGCTCGGTACTCATGGCTGCGGCCCCACCGCGCTTGCTATCGTAATATCAAGTTTGACGGACAGATTGGTTGATCCCGTCGAAATGGCCGAATGGTCGGTTGCGAACGGCGGCTGGTGCATGGGAAACGGCTCTTATCACAGCCTGATACCGAATGGCGCGGCGGCTTTCGGGCTGAACGTGGTTGGTAACGTTCAGAACGAGCCGCAGAAAATTGTTGACGCTCTCGCAAAGGGCAAGCTTGTAATCGCTTTGATGAGCAAAGGGCATTTTACAACGTCAGGGCATTTTATTGTCTTGCGCGGTGTGAAGGGCAGCGGCAAAATCCTTGTCGCAGACCCTATAAGTATGAGCAGAAGCGAGCGGGAATGGGATTTTGAACTTATATTAAAGGAAGCTCGGAAAGGCGCGGACGCGGGCGGAGCCTTTTGGATTATCGGGTGATGGGAGTTACAATGAGGAAAAAAGAGCTAAAATATCAGCTTTACAAAAAGCGAAAAGAGCGGCGGTGGAGGGCATGGAGCATACAGCCTTTGCCGATGGGCGCAAAAACGAGGGGAGTTAAAAGTTACATGATTTTGTATCTGGCGCGTAACGAAAGTATAAACCATCTTGACATGGCGGCAAGCGAACAATCCCTGCATATCCGCAAACTATCGGGGGCTTTCAGCCTGTCGGAGTTCATCATCAGGGATATGCGGAAATATTCAAGCTGCCGCTGCTTCTGCGTGGAGCGCCAAGCAATTATAGAAAACGACGCCGATTTTATAGAGGCCCTGCAATCCTTTCAGATGATGTTCAGTGCGCGAATCATCGTGTTGCTTGATGGTGCCGGTGATAATGGCGACATAGTGCGCCAGCTTACGCATATCGGCGTGAACGAAATCGTCACCGCCTCAGATGAAAGCGAGCGGCATCGCCAGATTGCCGAATGCTTATCGGACGAGGGGATGCTGAGACAACGGCCTGCTGTTGAACCGCGGGCCCTGTGTGGTGAAGCTGACAGGAAAAGTATTAGCCTTGCGGAGAGCTTGATTCTCGACGACACCGAGGACGAGCAGTACCGCTTCGATTGCGCAAACGTCAAGATAGGCGTTATCGGGGCTACCCGCAGGGTGGGCGCGACAACCATAGCGCTTGGGCTTGCAAACTACATTCAGAACCACGGCGGCACGGCTTGCTATGCTTCCTTCAACTTAAACCGCCACCTCGGGCATATCGCTGAGATGTATGATTTTGACGTTGAGGAAGATTACTATACCCACGGCGCCGTTGACTTCTACGAAGCTATGAAGCCCAAGCACGACTACAATTTTATAGTCATGGACTTTGGCGATCTCGGTCACGGTGAAATTCGGCGGGAAACCGCAAAGGCGTTTAAGGATTGCTCGGTTCATCTGCTCTGCGGTGCGAGCGGTACACGGTTTGAGGTCGCGGATTTTGAAATGGCGCTTAGGGCCGTCAAATCGGCGCACCCGAAAATTCTCACATACGCGCCGCATCCCGCATACGACGAGTTGTTCCGGGCGACCGTTACAAAAGAACCGGCCATCGTCATACCGGTCGGCGATATGCTTGATTATACGACTAACGCCCCTTTATACAAAGAAATCATACAGCAATATATCGTGGAAACGTCAAAAAGGTTATAGCGCCCGGCCGTGGATGTGAAACGCAATTCACATCCACGGCCAGATTATTGTTTTTATAATCACTATATCGGCGGTATAACACCGTTGTAATTCCCGCATGGATTTGGTACAATAATTAAGTTAGAATCTGCGGAAGGAGTTTGGAGCTATGGCGGACAAACTGTATAAGAACTACGTATTGATGCATAAAACCGTACCGATAGCCGAACTGGAGCTGGACGCCGCCTCCGGCGCAGTCTCAGCCATAGGCCCGGCCCTTGAGGCATCCCATGTACCCGTGGGAGTATCCGTGAAAAAGGCCGTGATTGACAGGGCGGCCCTCAACGAGTGGTGGAAAGGCCGCGCCATTCCCGCCAGCCGTGACGGAATCAGGAGCGCTCTGATGGAACTGCGTCTGCCGGATACTCAGGCGCTTTTGGATAAATGTCTCGGACTAAGCCTGTCAGACCAGTATTGGATTTGCCCCAAAGATTCAGGGATTCGCTGGCAAGACGTCAACTTCTTTGAGAACGCCTTTTCAGATGACATCGGCAACATCCTCTTTGGCAAAGGGTCGGACAGCGACCGGATCAGCCTGATGTCGCCCGACAACACTTCCGATGGCTGGCTGAAAAAGAAGTGGACGGTCATTGACGGGAAGCGCTGCCTGATAAAAGGCGGCAGCGGCGCGAC
>QMCD01000738.1_pt1 | contig 25008 bp, 26 predicted proteins | sample 1821841 | NCBI WGS metagenome assembly QMCD01 (sample SAMN01991225, study PRJNA193472) | Termite gut metagenome, whole genome shotgun sequencing project. | isolation source: worker | host: Macrotermes natalensis | reverse complement strand
TTCATAAGACCATTATGAAAGAATTGGCAGTAAAAAGCAACTCTACCCCTCAAGATTGAGGGGCAGGGGAGTTGAGGTGCCGAAGGCACTATTTTTATAATTTATTTAGAGAGTATTTATTGCATTATTGCCGATAAAGAAGTAGGATGGAATCATAAAAAGTAAAAGGACGGTCGGCAATGAGAGAGAGAATTATTCGGTTTATGAGGGGCAGATATGGTAATGATAATCTTAACCGCTTTCTGATAGTAGTTACTATAATAGCAGAGGCCTTATTGTTCCTGACCGGCTCGCCGCTAACCATGATCGGGCTGGTGGGGCTTATTATCGTTTATTTCCGGATGTTTTCCCGGAATATCTATAAAAGGGCGGAAGAGAACCGGATCTACCTGACGTATGAGAACCGGTTAAAGTCATCCTGGCGGCGGCGTAAGGCCGGGTGGCAGCAGAGAAAGACCCATCATATATATAAATGTCCGTCCTGTCGGCAGAAGATAAGAATACCGAGGGGAAAAGGCAGAATCGAAATCTCATGTCCGCGATGTCGGCAGACTTTTATCAAAAAGAGCTAAAAGGACAGGGTGATGACATGTTTGGATATATCATAGTCAACCAAGGGGAAATGAAGTTTAAGGAATATGATGTCTATCACTCTTATTATTGTGGGCTGTGCCGCAAGCTAAAGGAGCGATACGGCTGGCGGGGGCAGATGACGCTGTCGTTTGACATGACATTTCTGGTTATGATACTGACCAGCCTGTATGAGCCGGCGACAGAAGAAGGACGAACCGGCTGCGTTGCCCATCCTTTTGAGAAACATGTTACCAGGACGAACCGCTTCAGCGATTACGCGGCGGATATGAATATCCTGCTGACCTACTATAAATGTATAGATGACTGGGAAGATGAGAAAAAATATGGCCGGCGTCTCATGGGCGCAGGCCTTCGCCCGTCATTTGGCCGGATCAGGAAGGCCTATCCGGACAAGGCCTATAAAATCGAGCGGGCTCTCGCCGATCTGCGGTCTTTGGAGAAGCAAAAAGAAAACGATATCGACAAAATGGCCGGGCTGTTCGGGGAGGTAATGGCGGAAATCCTCAGCTATGAAGCCGACGGATGGCGGGAAGGCTTGCGTAGGCTGGGCTTTTATCTGGGGAAATTCATTTATCTGATGGACGCATACGAAGACATCGAAAAAGATATTGCCGGCGGCAATTACAATCCCTTCTGGAAAAAATATGAGGATTTGGATTTTGAAGAAGAATGTGCTACTATATTGACGATGATGATGGCAGAATGTTCCAAGGAATTTGAGAAGCTGCCGATTATCGACAACGTGGAAATATTGCGGAATATCCTATACTCCGGCGTATGGTACCGCTATGAACAGGTAAGAGAGAAACGAAGTAAAGCCACTGATAAAACGAGTGAGCCGGATAAACTAATAAAGGAACAGTAAAATGAACAACCCCTATCAAGTCCTAGGCGTTTCCCGGGATGCTTCAGAAGAAGAAATCAAGAAAGCCTACAAAAACCTCAGCAGAAAATATCATCCGGATGCCAATATTAATAATCCCCACAAAGCCCAGGCAGAAGAGAAGTTCAAAGAAATACAGCAGGCCTACCAACAGGTGATGAAGGAACGGACCGAAGGCTATTCCTACGGCGGCCAGGGGGCGGGAAGTTATGGTGGGAGTGGTGATTTTGGCGGTTTTGGAGGCTTCGGCAGTTTTGGCGGTTTCGGCGGTTTCGGCGGCTTCGGCGGCTTTGACCGGAGCGGCAGTACAGGTTATGAAGATGACCGCTATCTGCGGGCAGCCGGTAATTATATCCGCAACGGTTACTACCGGGAAGCCAGGACAGTCCTGGATGATATGAATCAGGCGGAACGTGATGCGCGCTGGTTTTATTACAGTGCCCTAGCCCATGCCGGCTTGGGCAGTCAGGTTTCGGCCTTGGAACATGCCCGAAAAGCGGCGGCCATGGATCCGGGCAACGGTGACTATCAGGATCTGGTTTACCGGATGGAGAACGGCGACACTTGGTACCGCCAGCGGCAGAGCACTTATACCCCGCCCTATTCCGGCGGCAGCAGTATGTGCATGAAACTCTGTATTGCCAATGCGATCTGCAATATTTGCTGTGGCGGCGGAATGTGCTGCAGTCCTTACCGAAGATGTTGAGTCGACGCTGATTCATGCTGATTCGATCGAATTAATTTCGTTGCGGTGATCTTTGCCATCAGTTGACTGGCTTGAGCGGTCATCGCCAGATTGCCCGGGCCTCATCGGCGCCGGTTCCGGCTCCCGAAAATAAGTGCCGCTAAGTTTCCCGCCCAAAGCCTAGCCGCTTCCGTGTCGTCAGCAAGCGCCGTCCATGGCGGGTGCCTATTCGAAGTTACTTAAGATCCCTCTCGCCGGTAAGGAGATAGCGTACTGATAAGTCAGTACACTAGACAGAAAGTGTTTTATCATCTTTTCTGGCTGGCTAAGTGGCGGGTAGCGAACCGGTAAATTGGCCTGAATTTCAGCGAAAAAAGCTTGCCGCGAAAATAATTCCGCTCATATTTCTCTTGACAAAGTCGGCTTAGTATTGTATGATAAATTTCGTTGTATGAATATGTGCGTTTAGCTCAGCTGGATAGAGCGTTTGGCTACGGACCAAAAGGTCGGGAGTTCGAATCTTCTAACGCACATAGTGCGTTTACGCACATAGTGCGTTTACGCACATAGTGCGTTTACGCACATAGTGCGTTTACGCACAGTGCGTTTACGCACATAGTGCGTTTACGCACATAGTGCGTTTACGCACATAGTGCGTTTACGCACATAGTGCGTTTACGCACATAGGTGCGTTTACGCACATAGGTGCGTTTACGCACATAAGTACAGAGCCGGTAATTACAAGGTTTTGGATAACAGAAAAAGGACCCGTTGAGGGTGCTTTTTCTGTTTGTAGGTGTGATTATACCAATATTCTTATACGGTATCAGAGTTTTATAAACAGAGACAGATAAATGGAGGATGGAAATGAGAGCATTAGTCAGTGTATCGGACAAGACCGGAATTGTGGATTTTTGTAAGGAACTTGCGGGCCTGGGGGTGGAGATTGTCTCGACCGGCGGGACTTACAGCAAGCTGCGGGAGGAGGGGGTACCGGCTATGGAAGTGTCCGAGCTGACGGGATTTCCGGAATGTCTGGACGGCCGGGTCAAGACGTTGCACCCGGCGGTGCATGCGGGTATCTTGGCCATGCGTGATAATGCCGAACATCAAAGGCAGCTGGCAGAGCTTGCGATTGATGTGATTGATTTCGTAGTGGTCAATCTCTATCCTTTCAAGGCGACGATTATGAAGGAAGGCGTGACCATGGCAGAAGCGGTCGAGAATATAGATATCGGCGGGCCGACGATGCTGCGGAGCGCGGCTAAGAATTATCAGGATGTGACAGTGGTGACGGATCCGGCTGATTACGGGCTGGTACTTGATGAACTGAAGGAAAACGGCAGGACTTTGCGGGAAACTAGGCTTTACCTGATGCAGAAGGTGTTTGCCCATACCGCCCATTATGATACGATGATTGCGGATTATTTGAAGAAGGAGCGGGGAGACCAAGATTTCGCGGAGACTTTGACGTTGACCTTTGAGAAGGTGCAGGATATGCGCTATGGGGAGAATCCACAGCAAAAAGCGGCTTTTTACCGGCAGGTGGGGAGACAGAAGGGATCGCTGGTGGAGGCGGCGCAGTGGAACGGCAAAGAGCTGTCCTTTAATAATATTAATGACACGAACGGGGCGCTGGAACTGCTGAAGGAGTTCAGCGAACCGACGGTGGTGGCCTGCAAGCATGGCAATCCTTGCGGGGTCGGCAGCGGCTCAGATATTACGGAGGCGTGGAGAAAAGCCTTTGCGGCGGACAAGACATCGATATTCGGCGGGATCGTGGTGGCAAACCGTGAGGTTACTCGGGCGATGGCAGAAGAGATGAACAGTATTTTTCTGGAGGTGACGGTAGCGCCTTCCTATGAAAAAGAAGCGCGGGAGCTGCTTTGTTCCAAGAAGAATATCCGTGTCCTGGAGCTTAAGGATATCCAGATGCCGCAGGATGAAAAGGCGCTGGATATGAAGAAAGTCAATGGCGGGCTGATTGTGCAGACAATTGACTCCCGGTTGTATGAGGAAGCCGACTGGAAGGTGGTGACAAATGTCCAGCCGACTGTAGCACAGATGGCGGATATGGTGTTTGGCATGAAGGTGGTTAAGTATGTCAAATCGAACGGTATAGCCGTGGTGAAAGGCGGTCAGAGCATCGGGATCGGTCCCGGCCAGGTAAACCGCATCTGGGCGGCCAGGCAAAGCTTTGACCATGCCGCCGAGCTGATCGGTGAGCAGGCGACAGAAGGGGCGATTCTGGCTTCTGATGCTTATTTTCCGTTCAGTGATACCGTGGAAGCGGCTCATGAGGCGGGGATTGCCGCAATTATCCAGCCTGGCGGCTCAATCAATGACCAGCTCTCTATCGACAAATGTAACGAATACGGTATTGCCATGGTATTTACCGGAATGCGCCATTTCCGGCATTGAGCATTGGCTAGGGAGCGGCAGTTATAAATAAGGAGGGGTTAGGAGTGGAGTATAATAACGGTATGGAGTATTTTCAGGATGAAAATCGGTGTAAGCTATGTCATAAGAGGTATATTGACCGTTCAGAAAATCCCGACTCGGTTTTATGCAGCCAGTGTCGGGAAGAGAAGATAAAATTAAAAGTTCCGCCGGCTATTTATGGGGCGGCGGCACTTTTGCTGATCCTAGTAGCTGTGGCGGTCGTGTTCTTTGTGCCGGTCCTGAACGATTATGCCATCTATGTGGGGGCTGAGCAGAAGGCGGAGGACGGCTATCCGCATGCGGTGCTGATCAGTCTGATGGAACTGAATGAAAAGTATCCGGACTCGGAAAAAATAGCGGTCCGCAGCGCGGATATCGGCATGCGCTATGAGTTCTATGACTATGCCAGCTATGCAATCGAAACGTACCTTGCGGGCAAGGAGGTCAGCGATAGTGAATATGACCGGATAAGCGGCTATCAGGACCGGCTGGATGTGTATTATCATACGGCTGATAGGATAGATTGGCTTGCTGAGAATTATTGGGATGGTGTAGAGGCGGATGATCCTGATTTGGAAAGCCGCTACCGGGGGTTCCGGGATTTAATAGCAGAACTTGCGGATTATGAAATGTATGACCAGGGCTTGGCCTGTTATTACGCGGCATCCTATTCGATTGATAACGCGGAACGGTTATATTGGCTGGAAAGATGTTTTGAAGCAAGCCCGATGAACTATATTGCGGAAACGGAGATAGCCGTTATTTTACGGCGGGACGGGGAGCTGAATAAAGCCCGGGAACTGCTGATGCATGCCTATAATATCAATAAGGACGATGCATTGATCCAGCGCGCCTTTGCCACGCTGGAAATGGCAGAAGGCAATCTCGCCAAGGGGCTGGAGCATGCCCAGACGGCCTACGAATGGTATCCGGAGGGAAATTACGTGGCAGATACTTATATTGTGGCGCTGTATGTTAACGGCATGACGGATGAGGCCAATAAGATCAAAGAAGAACTGGAAGCGCAGGATTATTATTTTGATGATGAATTTTATGCCCTCTTGGCCGGAGAGATGGCGCTGTATGATTATTATGTCGGGTATTAGCGGGTGCGTAGCGTACCAATGGGAGTTAATGTGTGAACAAGTGATGACAGGAGGGGCAAGATGTTTTTTATACCAGGACAGCTTATTGGTTTATTAACTTTTCCGGGAGTGATCGTGCATGAGCTGGCACATCAGATATGCTGCCGGATTTGCAATATTCCCGTTTTTGAGGTAAAATATTTTCAGTTCAGTAACCCTTGCGGTTATGTGATACATGAAAAATGTGACAACCCGTGGAAGAATCTACTGACGGCAGCCGGGCCTTTTTTGGTAAATACGGTTCTGGGTATGATCATAACCATGCCGGCATATCTCCAGCTTTTTGTATTCGGTGATATTGAAAGCACCGTCAGTTCGCCGCTGGGGCTGCTGCAGATATTTTTGCTATGGGTGGGCTTTTCGGTTTTGATGCATGCGTTTCCCAGTACGGGTGATGCCCGTTCGCTGGTAGCTTCCGTACTGAAGAATCAAGACGTTTCCCTGATAGCGAAGATTATAACGGCACCGATTGTCGGGTTGATTTATCTGGGCGCGCTGGGGAGCGTGGTCTGGCTTGATCTGGCTTATGCCGTGGCAATTTCGATGTTAGGCCCCTCGCTCTTAGTGAAGATATTTTACGGATAAGTCAGTAACAGTAATGCTGCCGTGTTGGCAAATAGTAAGGAGAAGGTTTTATGCAGGACAATGTAATATCTAGACATTTTATCGAGCAGATCATTGACAAGGACTTGGCGGAGGGTACCTGTAAGACGGTTAAGACGCGGTTCCCGCCTGAGCCGAACGGGTATCTGCATATCGGGCATGCGAAAAGCATCTTGCTTAATTACGGCTTGGCGAAGGAATATGGCGGTCAGTTCAACATGCGGTTTGACGACACCAATCCGACTAAGGAAAAAGTCGAATTCGTCGAGTCGATCTTGGCGGATATCCGTTGGCTGGGGGCAGACTGGGAAGACCGGCTGTTTTTTGCCTCGGATTATTTTGCGCCGATGTATGAGGGGGCCGTGAAGCTGATTCGGAAGGGAAAAGCCTATGTGTCTGACCTGACGGCCGAAGAAATGCGGGAATACCGGGGAACCCTGACCGAACCGGGGCGGGACGACCCCGACCGTGAGCGCAGTATCGAAGAGAACCTGCGGCTGTTCGCGGATATGAAGGACGGGCGGTATCAGGACGGGGAAAAGGTGCTGCGGGCGAAGATCGACATGGCATCGCCGAATATCAATATGCGCGATCCGGTCCTTTACCGGGTGGCTCATATGACTCATCATAATACGGGCGACCAATGGTGCATCTATCCGATGTATGACTATGCCCATCCGATTGAAGATGCCATTGAAGGGATCACCCATTCTATCTGTACGCTGGAGTTTGAAGATCATCGGCCGCTCTATGACTGGGTGGTCAGGGAGCTGGAGTACGACCCGGCGCCGAAGCAGATCGAGTTTGCCAAGCTGTACCTTACCAATGTGGTTACCGGCAAGCGCTATATTAAGAAAATGGTGGAAGAAGGCATCGTGGACGGCTGGGACGATCCCCGTCTGGTATCCATAGCGGCGTTGAGACGCCGGGGCTTTACCCCCGAATCTATCAAGAATTTTGTCGATCTATGCGGGGTATCAAAGAGTAATTCCTCGGTAGATTATGCCATGCTGGAATATTGTATCCGGGAAGACTTAAAGCTTAAGCGTCCGCGCATGATGGCAGTGCTGGATCCGGTCAAGCTGGTGATTGATAATTATCCGGAAGGGCAGACCGAGTGGATGACGGTCTCTAACAATCTGGAAAATGAAGAGCTAGGAACTAGGGAAGTGGCTTTTGGCCGGGAACTGTATATTGAGCGCGATGATTTTATGGAAGAGCCCCCCAAGAAATATTTCCGTCTGTTTCCGGGGAACGAGGTGCGGCTGATGAACGCTTATTTTGTTACCTGCACCGGCTGCGTGAAGGACGAAAGCGGTAAAGTGACGGAGGTTCACTGCACCTATGATCCGGCGACCAGAAGCGGCTCGGGCTTTGCCGAACGGAAGGTCAAAGGCACGATCCATTGGGTTCCGGTGCAAGGGGCCGTGAAGGCGGAAGTCAGATTATATGAGAATATTATTGACGAGAAAAAGGGCGTTTATAACGAGGACGGGAGCCTGAACCTGAATCCGGACTCTTTAAAGATATTAAAAGAATGTTGTCTGGAGCCGGCCTTGGCCGCGGTTTCCCCATATGAGAGCTTTCAGTTCGTGCGGCAGGGCTTCTTCTGTGTGGATGCCAAAGACAGCAAGGAGGGGGCACCGGTATTTAACCGGATCGTGTCTTTAAAGAGCTCCTTTAAGATCATGCCAAAAGAAGAAGGAGGAGACCGCTGATGGTCGGGTTGTTTTCAAGAATAGGCAAATATGGGCTGGATATTTTGAAAGAGGTGAAAGTATATGACGGCCCAAACGGGTCAAAAGAAGAAAACGCGGAAGAAGCCGGAACCGAGAAAGCGGCTCCTAAGTATATTGAAGATGATTTTTTATTTGACAAAACGCATGTATGTCCGTCCTGTGACCACAAGTTCGGCGAGAGGACGGTCCGTACCGGCAAGGCGAGGCTCATCGGAACAGACCCCGATCTGCGTCCTCGGTATGAGCAGCTGGACGTCGGCAAATACGACGTGGTTTCCTGTCCTAAGTGCGGCTATACGGCATTGAGCCGGTATTTCGGGATGTTAGCGTCTAGCCAGAGCAAGCTGATCAAAGAGTCAATATCAAAGTTCTTTGTCCCGCAGCCGGAAAGGCCGAACGTTTATTCTTATGATCTGGCTTTTGAACGCTATCAGCTTAGCTTGGTCAACGCGGTCATCAAACGGGCTAAAGACAGCGAAAAAGCATATATCTGCCTGAAGACCGCGTGGCTGCTCCGTGGCATGGCGGAAAACTTGGATAATACCCAGGCTGATTACGAGCGGGAATATGAGGAGATCAAGGAGCAGGAACAGGAATATCTGCAGAGCGCTTACAAAGGATTTCTCTCGGCAAGGACGGCTGAAGGCTACCCTATGTGTGGCATGGATGAAAGCACGCTTGATTATCTGCTTTCTTCCATGGCGATCAGTTTAAAGCAGTTTGACGTGGCTGCTAAGCTGATCGGCGCGATCCTCACTTCCAGTTCCGCCAATAACCGGATCAAGGATAAGGCAAGGGATTTGAAAGAGATCGTCTTAAAAGAACTGAAAAACGGCCGCTAGGGATGAAGCATAAACTTAAGCGGCAAAATAAGGCCACGGCGGTACCCCAAAGGATACCGCCGTTTTGATTAAGAAAAATTATTGGTTGTCTTCTTCATTAAAGAATTCTTCGACTTTAACGGCACCTTTCACAACGGCGTCGCCGGCTTCCTGCTTGACTGTCTCGGCGGTATCTTTCAGTTCCTCGAAGGCCTCTGAGGCATCCTCCTTGACTTCATCTGCGGCCTCGGCGGCAGCGTGTTTGGTTAGATCCACAAATTCCTTGGAGCCGTTGACGGCACTTTCGGCAACGGCTTTGACGGTATCTTTGACTTGATGATAAGAATCGGTGATCACCTCTTTGGCTTTGTGTAAAGCTCCGGAGGCAAAGGATTCTGCCTTATTGAGATTTAAGGATACATAAGAACGCTTAGAGGGAGGTTCATCATCATCAAGATCATCACTGAAATCATCGAAATCCTCATCCTCGTCATCGCACGCGGAAGAGTCATTTACATCAGCGGCTTTTTTCTTCTGCAGATAATAATATACGCCTGCGGCAGTGGCGGCGGTCGCCATGGACAAGAACATGAATTTGCCAAATTTATTCGCCATACAAGTACTCCTTTCAATTCATTTATTATTATATTATGCTATCTTTATCTTAATACTATTTAAAAGAAAAGAAAAGGGAATATGTATAAAAATTCCATAAATTTTTTGTCGAAATCTTCCTGAAATTTAGAAAAAATAAAGCGGAAAAGTGGATATACAAGATGTAGTACCTCAAAAAAATTTGCTTACTAGTTTGTCCGATAGCCTTGAATGTAAATTATATATATGGTATATTAAAACTCGACCGAAAAAGTCAACATGGACGATTTTGTTTGCAGGGGGCAGAGAATTTAAAGGCAGGCTGAACTATGAATGATAAGTTTTTTGACTTGAAAAAAGAAAAGCAGGACAGAATGATCAATGCGTCCCTGAAGATATTTGCCTTGAACGGATATCAGCATGCCAGTACTGACGACATCGTGAAAGAAGCGGGCATCAGCAAAGGCCTGCTGTTTCATTATTTTATAAGCAAATTAGGTTTATACAGCTTCTTGGCGGATTACTGTGTCCGCTATATGATCCTAGAGATTTCTACCAGCGTAGACAGAAGGGAAACCGACTATTTTACGCTGCTTAACGAAATGGAAGCGGCTAAGCTTAAGGCATCGAAGAACTATCCCTATATGCAGCAGTTTCTAAACAGCATCTACGAGGAAGAAGAGGCGGAGGCGCTGGAAGCAACGAAAGAACAGCGGGATAGCCTGACCGGAACCTACCGGAAGCAGATGGACCGTGCCGATACTTCCCGGTTTCGGCCGGAGGCGGATGTCAACCGGATCGGCAGGATGATCCATATTACGCTGTCGGGCCTGATGAGTGAGAGCATCCGACGCGGATCCTATCAGCCGGAGCTTTTTTATACGGAAGCCAAGCAGTACCTAGGGATGATCAATACTATTTCTTATAAATGACTTGCCGCTGTTATTTTTCTGTTTTATAGATCGGATCGGCGGGGTAACCGCCTTTTAGTTTCTGCATACCGCGCTGGATGGCATCCCGGGAATTTTTCCAGTCGGCATTTTGATTGCGGTAGTCGAATTTCTCCACTAGCCATGAGACATCATCGTATATCCGCGCCATATTTTCGTTCATCAGGGTAAACAGTTCCTGATAGAACTGGTTTTTTTCTTTGTCCGGCAGTTTCTGGTCGGAAGCTTCCATCAGATCGCCGAAATGTTTCAGGCAGAAGCCCTTTGAGTGTTTGATCTTATCCCGGAACCCGGCATCATTTTTGTACATTACGAAAAAGGTATCTAGGTATCGCTCATAGGTTTCGGCGAAACTCCGGCATATGTAACATGATTTTTCTTTTGCTTCGGCCCAGATCCCGACCGGATTGGACAGTTCGGAGGTTTTCCTTAACTTGGTTTTAAAGGTGGTCTTGGCCGGAGTGAAATTTTGGAACTGCTCCCGCATTTCCTTGATAAGGCGCTGATAATGGGTTTTGAGGATCCATGCGTTACCTAGGGTATTGCCGTAATCATACATTTTCTTCAAATGGACGCGGCAGAAGCCTTCTTGATCGGTTATTTCCCGGATATCGCTTTCCATATAGGAGGATCCGCTTCCTAGGATAAAATCCAGCAGGTCTTGCTCGACCTTTCGTTCGATAAAGCAGAAAGGACATTCGCCGTCGGCATTGACGGCATCGTTTAAGGGGATGGTGTACAGTTTTTCACGCATGTAGCTCTCCTGTCAATGTTTGGTCATGATTTACAGATATTATTACTTATTATTACTTTATTCTAATTCAGATATCTGATTTTGTCTATATTATAAAGCTAACTAATAATACGGCATTTCTTAAAGTGCCGGCGCGCTGATCTGATAAATTGCGACTGCAGTGATCCTTGCCATCAGCTGACTGGCTTAAGCGGTCATCGTCAGATTGCCCGGGCCTCATCGGCGCCGGTTCCGGCTCCCGAAAATAAGTGAAGACTAAGTTTCCCGCCCAAAGTAATGGCAAATCATCTCTTCTGGCTGGCGGAGTAGCGGGTAACGAATCGGAAAATGGCCTTAATTTCAGTGAAAACAGCTTACAGCGAAAATAATTCCAGAAAGATAAATATAGACATTCGCAAATTCATATGATAATATTTGTTAATAGAGGTGGCGTTCATGAATTATTCTGAGGAAAAAGAGTTAATAAGATCTAATTTGATGGGTTACACGTCATTATTTTTCGGCATTATCGGTGTTGTTTTTCTGCACCTGTGGCCTTTGTCTATTTTTAGTAATGACGTTGTACCGGCTGCTTTAAGAATAACCGGGGTGGTATTAGGGGTAGCGGGTCTAATTTTGGGATTTATGTCCGCATTGGAGGATGATTGCCAAAAGCGTATTATCATATCAGGAATCATTTTGTGCGTAATGTCAATACTGTGTAATATTTCTCCGCCTGATTCGCTATATTCTATATCTTTTTTGCGTAACTTTGTATCATACTATCCGCAAGCATAGACAGGTATAAATAATAGATGTACTATAGGTGATACTAATGAAAGCTATGATTAAGCCATTTTTTCCTTTTGTATTTTTTGGATATTGTTTTACTTATTTAGTTTCCTTCTTTTTTAGTTTGGAAATGTTCTTGATATTTCTCCCATTGACCATGTCGGTCGTGGCGGATTACGCCAACTTTAAATCCTCGGCGGTGAAAACGATAGTTTGTTTCTTATACATGCCTTTTATGGTATATCTCGTGTTTTTTTCCGGCTTTCTGGCATGAGTCTTTATGACATGAGTTTTCCCTTATGGCCCGATGCCCGTTTGCTGCCATACGAGGTAAACAAGTCCCAATAGCCAGGAAATAAAGATGCCATACAGGATGACCGGGCCGGCTATCGTAAAAATCTTGCAGCCGATCCCGAAGACATGTCCCTCTGCTTTATATTCAATGGCCGGAGATGCTACGGAATTGGCAAATCCGGTGATCGGCACCAGGGCGCCGGCGCCGCCGAAGCGGGCTATTTTATGGTAAAGGCCAAGCCCGGTCAAGATAACTCCTAATAGTATCAGAAGTAAGGAGCAGACGCTGCCGGCCATTTCCTTTTCCAGACCTAGGCTGTCTGTAAGATATTTGGTGATAAACTGCCCTAGGGTACAGATTATGCCTCCGCAGATAAAAGCCTTTATCATCTGCGCGGATAAGCTGTGGGTAGGGGTTACCGTTTTCACATATTCTTCATATTGTTTCTGTGAATACTTTTTATGATTATCCATAGCATTACCTCATGTTTCATATTCCACCGAACGTGTCTGATAATTATTGCTAAGGATAGTTTTTGAAAAATCTGATAAAATATGCATCATCCGTAATTATTCAAGGTCATGCTGAATAATTACGGTTTTTCTTTTTATACTAACTTTATACTGATTTTATTGTGTTGAGGTAATATATATGGACAAGACTATGAATCATGCGAATAAACAGAGTTTTATTCCTTCCCGGCCCGTTTATATAACGGCAAGCGCTTCGGTAGCGGGAACTAAGGAAGGAAGGGGGCCTTTTGGGGATTTGTTCGATATGATCGGTAAGGACGACTTCTTTGGCTGCAAGACTTGGGAGGAGGCGGAAAGCACCCTTCAGAAGGAGGCGCTGCTGCTGGCCATCGGCAAGGCCGGCCTTGCCCAGGAAGACATAAGCTATCTGTTTGCCGGCGACCTGCTGGGTCAGTCGATTGCCAGCAGTTTCGGCCTCGCTTCCTTTCCGATTCCGTTGATAGGGCTATACGGAGCTTGTTCCACCTGCGGCCTTTCCCTTTCCCTAGGAGCGATGGCCTTGGCGGCGGGGATCGCCGATTATGTCGGCTGTGTGACTTCCAGCCATTTTGCCAGTGCCGAGAAAGAGTTCCGCTTCCCGCTGGCTTATGGGAATCAGCGGCCGCTGTCGGCACATTGGACGGTGACGGGAAGCGGGGCATTTATCTTGAGTAGTATCCGCGGCGAGAAATGCCGGGCCGAGATAACCGGCATCACTTCGGGTAAGATCATTGATTATGGTCTCAAGGATTCGCTGAACATGGGAGCCTGCATGGCACCGGCCGCCGCCGATACTATCTGCCGGCATTTTTGTGATTTTGACAGCGGGCCAGAAGATTATGATAAGATTATTACTGGCGACCTAGGAACGATCGGGCAGAAGGTACTCTGGGATCTGATGAGGGAAAAGCGGATGGATATTTCCAAGCTACACTTAGACTGCGGCATGGAGATATATGACTTGCAGACCCAGTCGGCGCATGCCGGCGGCTCCGGCTGCGGGTGCTGTGCCATAACTTTGTCAGCCTATATCCTGAAACAGATTGAAGAAAAAGCTTGGAGGAAAGTGCTGTTCGTTCCTACCGGAGCCCTGCTCAGCAAGACCAGCTTTAACGAAGGCCAGAGCATACCCGGAGTGGCACATGGGGTAATGCTTGAGAGTGTGTAAAAAAAGATTGAAATTAGGAGCCGGATGTTTTACAATAAAAGCAATCAGGATATGAGGTTATGCATCTTGTTGATGCAGTAAATGAACATGAAAGGAAACCGGATAAATGGTATTGTTACTTTTAGGTGGAGGACTGTTGCTGATACTTGTCGTGATTATCGTGGCAGTGGTTTCTTCCATAACAGGCAGTGGAAATCCTATTCCCCATGGAGACGATGAAGACGGAAATCCGATGATATGATGATATTGTGACAGAAGCGGTTAAGTGAAGCTCACTTAACCGTTTTATCAATCATCTGCGGCTCTTGATGAACAAGCCAGGATGTACGAATCTGATAAAAGGCAAAGCGCAAGGAGGTAAGTTAGGTGCGGTATTTTTTTAATGGAAAGACTGTAAAAAGCGAGGACAAGTATACGATCCGGATTCCTTTCAATGTATGGGAGGTCTGTAAGAAAAGAGATGTGATCCAGGCGGACATTGTCTTGGACAATAAAATCATTGCCTGTGAACTGCTCCCCGAAAAAAAGGGCAATTATAAGATCCATCTCAGCAGTGACGAGGTAGCGCATATTGATATCAGCGAAGAGCATAAGATACTGCTACATATCAGCGGCAGCTTGATTGAAGTCGGCAAGAACAGCCCCTATAGTTTTGATAACCCGATCCGCAGGATTGACAGCATGGAGGTCATCATCCAGCCGGTTGACGGACTGTGCGGACAGACCTGTGTGGCGATGCTGGCCGGGGTGACCATTGCGGAGGTCATGAGTGTCATGGACTGCCGGGAGTGGCAGGCGACCATGGCGATGATGATTTCCGCGCTTAATTATTACGGGATCGATCACAGTGATATCGTCATCTATACCGAGGGACGGGAGGCAACGTTGCCCAAATGCTGCATCATGATGGAAAAAATGGGCTTGTACTGCCATTACCTCGTGCATTATGACGGCAAGTTCTACGACCCCAATATGGAAGTATTTACCGAATATGACATGAGCAAGCTGCAAGGTTATCTGGAGGTAAAGTGTCAATAGCAGGAAGGCATGAACTCCCATTCAAGACCAAAGCCGGCTTCATTGATGGCTTTTTTCGACATACTTAAAAATTTAAGGCACTCCGCACTAAAAGGATATTTGGCGATGATACTGATAACAATATAGTTATACTTATCCGGTTCAAATTCTTCATTTACTTCACCGCTTTCAATGTACTGTAAATAAACATTCAGTTTATTCTGTAGCATAAGTAAATGGACATCGTCAGTTTCTTCACCCCATGTCAAATAATCGGTAATGGTAAGAATAAGCCTTTTACCATTCTTGTCTAACCCGGCAAAGTCAATGATCTTTTCATCTGTAACAGACATACTTTCCCTCCAATATGCATATGTAGATCCTTTATCCTAAAATTATATACTGATTGCGGTTTTTTAACAAGAGTTTTGGAAATTAAGACACAGACAAGCCCGATTATTGACAATGAAATGAATGTAATATAAAATAAAATTATAATATTTATAATTTTATCGTTATTTATATTCATTATTAAAAGGAGGATTATCATGGGTTCAAGTCATGAAGAGTTGCGGGAACGGGAACGTCAATGGAGTACCGAGGTGCTTGCCAAGGAAAGAAAATTAACGAATTTGATTACAATTTCGATAATACCGGGCAGTATCCTTGTTCTTTCAGGGATTGGATTATTGACAGGCGGTATAGAAGGGGCGATATCTAATATTCTGATTGGCCTTATCCTCGGCATTGTAATTATGCTGTTCTTCTTCATTGTCCGTCCGCCCATTAATTATGGCAAACGGTATTTGAAGCGCTTAGAAGAGGCGATGGGAAGGGATCTGAAAAGTCCCGGAGAACGGGAAGCGTTTGCGGCTCAGATGCTCTCCAAAGACGGGTCCGGCACGGTGGAATGTCTGGATTATAAAGAAGAGCAAAAGGATAAGCGGCTCTGGATTTCTCGTGACTATGTTCTGTCAACAGATCCTATGAGCGGTGCTCATATAATCCGCTTAAGGGATGTGACAAAGATGGAAAGTGACGTGATGAAAATGAGTATTAGAAGCGGAACCGTTCGCACCAACTTGGAATACTATACAATCTTATTTTACTACCATAAGATTGCGGAGGGAAAGAAGGAAAAACATGATACATGGGTAGCCTTTGCCAGCCCGCAGTTCCGTGACAAGGTGCTCAAGATCATTCAGGAGAAGTAATATATAAAAATATAAAATATTACTTGCATTATTCAGTTCAATCTGTTATAGTATTTTTGTAGCCGGAACATAGACAACCGCTACCAATAAAATATGGTAAAATTCCCCTTTTACACTGAGCCGGCTGAGACGCAAGTTTCGTCGGCTCTTTTAATTCCACAGTAATCTCAAAGGCTAAGCACGGAAAGGGATGCGATGCGATCAACCAACAGGAAACTGATATTTCTGGATATTGACGGGACATTATTGATGAAAGGGGAGTATATTCCGGCTTCGGCAAAAGAGGCCCTTAAACTGGCTAAGGCGAACGGCCATGAGATTTTTATCGCCACCGGCCGCTCCCGGTCCGCAATACCGAAGCAGGTGGCAGAACTCGGTTTTGCCGGCATGATAACCAGCGCGGGCGCTTATGTGGAATATGCGGGCCAGCCTATCGCGCATCAGCCGATGAACAGAGACAGACTGGAGCGGCTGAACCATTATCTGCTCCGCCATCAGGCCGCAGTCCTATATGAGGCGAATGACAACATCTATGTGACTGCGGAGACCTTTGAAGAATTCCGTCGCTATATGCTAAAAAAAGGCTTTGATATAGATCAGGCCGGCCGCGGTTTCCGTGACCGGTTTGCCTTGGTCAAGGAAATAAGCGAAGTACCCTATGTAAACAAGATCGTTTACTTCAATGCTGACCGTAGTGTAGAAGACTTGCAGAAAAAATGGCAGGATGTCTTTATCATCGTCCCTAATAGTGTCACGGAAGATTTGTATAGCGGCGAGATATCGGAGGGCGGCATGCACAAGGCCGCCGGTATTGCGACGCTGCTGAACTATCTGTCCGCTGGCCGCGAAGAGGTGATCGCCCTCGGAGACGGATGGAATGACCTTGAAATGATCCAATATGCCCATGTGGGCGTGGCGATGGGCAATAGTGCCGACATCTTGAAAGAAGCCGCTGACCTAGTGACCGGAGACATCCTGCAGGACGGGGTGTGGCAGGCTTTTGATCAATTAAGGCTATTGGCATCTGGGGGTTAACGAGGATAAATGACGAACTATTTCCTCAAGGGTAAAATCAGGTAGATGAGCATATAAAGGATGGGCATCAGGGGGATGAGAAGATGGAACGAGTGATAATAGGCACCGGCTCCGCCGCAGAGGCGATTTATTGGGTCTATAAGAACCGGATAACCTGTTTCGGGGACGACGAGCAGCGCGGGAAAACATTGTTTGGCCTGCCGGTAATCGGGATTGATGAAGCGGTGGAACGCTACCGTGACAATGCCGAATATCTTGTTGCCATTCCCAGTGCACACCATCTGCTCAGCCGGCTGCCGTTAGGCAAGGAAAGCCGTGTGATACTGGCGCATGAGGCGCTGGCGGGAAGTGATTATAAAAAGTTATTTACTATAGAGTCTTCTGATTCAGAGTATCCCGATTCAGAGTATTCTCATACCAAGTTTTCTTTTTCTAAGGATGCCCGGATCGCCAGCGAGGAAGTTGAGCAGTGCGTGAACCTGCACCGGCACATGGGCGCCGGCGTCTACATCCGCAGCGTGGATATAGTAGTAACCGAACGCTGTTCCCTTCGCTGCCGGGAGTGCTCCAACCTCATGCAGTATTATCATAAGCCCAGAGATTACTCCGCAAAAGAGCTGGCGGAGGCGGTGGATGCGTTACTGGACTGTGTTGACATCCTCTATGAGCTGAGGATTATCGGCGGTGAGCCTTTGATGAACAAGGAAGTATATCAGCTGATTGACAAGCTGGCGCAGGATGAGCGGATCCGCCGCCTAGTCATCTTCACAAACGGAACCATCGTGCCCCCGCCGGAGGCCTGGCCGCTGATGCGCGGTGATAAAGTTGTCTTCCGCATTACTGACTACGGAACGCTCTCGAGGAATCTATCCCGGCTGGAAGAGGCCCTGATCCGGGAAAAAATCGCCTATACCACGTCCCGGATCGAAAAATGGAGTCCCTGTGCATCCATTGAGAGACACGGACGGGCACCCGCAGCATTGGAGGCGCTGTTCCTTGGCTGCTGCGCCAAAAACCTCCTGACGTTGCTGGACGGCAAGCTGTACCATTGCCCGTTTATGGCTAATGCGATGAATCTGGGCGCGGTTCCCCCCTGCAGTTCGGATTCTTTACGGCTCTCTTACGTGCAAAAGCTCGCCAGAGACGAGCGGATTGCGGTTATGCGGGACTTTATATTTCACAAAATCAATTTCCCTACCTGCGATTACTGTGCCGGGCGTCCCTATGGCCAAGGAAATCTTAACCCGGCTGAACAAGCTGCCGCGCCGCTACTGTTTTCGCCATATCCCAAGCGGCTGTAAGCTTGTTAACATGCGATAGTAGTTTTGGTCATATACGCTCTACAACTGTTCACAGGCCAATATGCCGCAAGGTGTATTGCGCCTTTTTTTGATTAATTATAGCAGATTGCGTTGAATTGATCCAAGCGTATCTTTCAGATTTCAGCGAAAACACTTAATGTTTTTGGTGTAACATTAGATAACATTTGTGCTATAATAAGACTATGTAATGTATGAGGTGCCATGTTGCATTAATAACAAATGTGAGATATAAGTTTAGTAAGGAAAAGGAGGAGGAATTATTATGAAACGGGTTATTTCGTTAGTATTAGTTTTGTCAGTAATGGTAACGGGATGTACGGCTCAGAATGTACCAGCGACGTCGTCACTGCCGGAGAATGCCGCCCTTAAGGTGGCACTGTATGAGTATGTGCCGGACATGGAGCGTTTTAAAAGTGCGGTTCGCGCCGGATGGGAACAGATAGAACCGGATATTGAGCTGGAGTTTGTCTCATGGGATTGTTACGATTCGGCACCCCCGGAGGATTTGGACGTCATGGTATATGACGCGATATTTTTTCAGAGTTTTGTCGCGGCTGGCAGTTTATTGCCGATTCCCGATACGGCCATAGATAACAAAGCCGATTTACTTGGTTTCGCTGTTGAGGCTTGTACGGTCAACGGAGCAGTTTATTCAATACCGCAGATTATCTGTACCAATCTGCTGTTTTACCGTGACGGTGACACGGCGGTTGCTGGTGCTGATACGGTAGATGAACTATATGATGTAATCGGCGCCAGAGTAACCAGCGATATCATTCCCGGAGCCAATGAAGGATTATTGATTGATATGTCGGGAGGAACCACGAAGCTTTGTATGTATCTGGACGGTCAGATTGATCATAGCCAGACCTATTCCGACTTTGATATTCTGCCCGACCCGGACAACTGGGATGTCGGCATTATATCGCGCCTCCAGATGTTACTGCAGATGGCCGGTGAAGAGAGCGCGTATTACTGGCCGGATGATAATGATTCTTATATCCGTGCCAAATGGCTGCAGCAAGGAAATGGCCGGGCCTACATCGGCTTTACGGAAGCGATGTCCAATATGGGAGAATTCGCGGATGATGTTTCCTTTAAGCTTTTGTCCAGTTGCGAGCATGACAATATCCCGTTGTTTTTCGGGGATGTCGTCGGCGTTAATGCATCCGTACCGGCGGATATGCAGGAATCTGCCATTAAGCTGGCCAATCTGATTGCCGCGGAGGAGACGATGGTGACGGCAATCTCACCAGATGCAGATAATCAATACCCCCAATATTTGCTGCCGGCAAGAGCAGGCGTCTATGACCGGATGAGTTCAGATTTTCCGATCTACGGGGAGCTTGATGAGATAGCCATGGATCCCGATAATAAATTGTTCTTGGCAGGAGCAGATATTTATAACTGGCTTGAGACAGCAAAGGAAAGCTTAGAGGAGAGTCTGGATAATGACTGACCTCACTGGTGGGATTTTGTTATTGTCAAATCAAGCAGACAGGAAATGCCATACCGAGCCTTTGCCGGGCGTGGCTGATTTTTTTATTTCAAACGGATAGAGCGTGACCTAGAGAGACTAAGGACCAAAATCATCTCTTCTGGCTGGCGGAGTGGTGGGTAACTAACCGGTAAATGGCCTTAATTTCAGCGATAACAAATTCAGTCAATTAGAGCTTGAATATAAGATATTTTAGCTGTATAATGAGTGAACCGCAACCTGATTATATACTGTTGGACAAGACAGTTGTTTAGTATTGAGGAAAAACATATGATAACGCTTACGAATCGCCAGGCCCGGCAGTTTCTCTTATTGAAACATGGTTTACTTGGCACATATCAATATGCGGGAAAGCAGGGAGCCTTGGCGTTCGTGCGCCGGACCGGCTGTATTCAGTTTGATCCTGTTGACTTATGCGGCAAGAATGCCGAGCTTACCCTCCAATCACGGGTAAAGGGATTTACGAAGGGTATGCTGAATGAACTGCTGTACCTAGACCGCGTACTGACCGATTATCCGGATAAGAATCTTGCGATTATGCCGACTGAGGACCTGCCCTATTTTGAACGCTACCGTGCGGCGGCAAGACAGCGTGCGGCGGCTTATCCTGAGATGGCGGCGGCGCTTGAACAGGCTAGGGCGTTTATCCGGGAAAACGGGGCGGTCTGCTCGGATGATATGCAACTGGAAGGTGATTTTTACTGGCAGTCGGCGATACACTGGAGCAGCGGCACCAAGCTCTCCCGTTCGGTCCTGGAACAGATGTATTCTGCCGGGGAGCTGATTATCCACCATAAGAAGGGGACGAGGAAATATTATGACCTAGCCGAAAAACACCTGCCTTTATCCGTCCTCAGGGCTCCTGATCCGTTCCCTGATGAATTCGCGCATCAGCAATGGCGGGTGGCTAGGCGGGTCAATGCGGTCGGCCTGCTGGCCAATCGGCCCTCCGACGCATGGCTTAACATATGGGGGCTGAATGTAGCAATTCGCGGTGAGATATTTCGCACCTTATCAGAAGAAGGAAAGTTGCTGGTGATTCATGTGGAAGGCCTTAAAGACAGCTACTATTGTAACAGTGAGGATGCCCCGCTTCTTGAAGCCGTGCGGCAGGAGCCGCCCCGCCGGTTTCGCTGCGAACTGATGGCGCCGCTGGATCCCCTGCTTTGGGACCGGAAGCTGATTAAGGCCTTGTTTGGCTTTGAGTATACATGGGAAATATATACCCCCGCGAGCAAGCGGAAATATGGGGTATATGTTCTGCCGCTTCTTTATGGGGAGCAGTTTATCGGCCGGGTGGAAGCGGTCTGTGACCGCAAGGCCGGCATCCTGACGGTAAAGAACATCTGGTATGAAGACGGGGTCAGGCAGACGAAGAAGCTGACGGCGGCGGTGAACGGCTGTTTGCAACGCTTTGCCCGCTTTAATGGATGTGCAATGGTTACCATACAGTGAGGAAGGTAGATGAAAAATAAACAGATAATTATTGGCGGATCGGTGCGGAGACTAAGATTATGAAACTGCTGTCCATACCGGAAGATAAATATGATGACTACCGGCTTGACGTTATTTTTGACGGCTATAAATGGGATCCGCAGTTTTTGGACAATAACACGATAGCTAAGCATGTATTAGTTATGACGGAAGAAGAGCATCAAGAACTTAAACGGCTGACAGAGCAGCTTGCCCAAGAAACGATGCAGGCCGAAGAGATCCTGAACCGGAATCTCAAGCTTGCCGGGCCGCTGGCTTTGCCGAAGGAAGTCCATAAAGAACTCAAGAAAATGAAGAATTACCAAAGGGGCAGTCATGTCCGTCTGCTGCGTTTTGATTTTCATCCGACGGTAGAAGGCGGCTGGGCGGTCAGTGAGGTTAACAGCGATGTTCCCGGCGGTTTTGCGGAAGCATCGGTCATGCCGGCGCTGGCGTCCGGGCTGTATCCGGCCGGACATTACCGGTATGAAGATTTCGGCGCCATCCTTACCGGAGCCATTGCGGATAAGACGGTGGCCGGCGGAAGGATCATGCTAGTACATTGTACTTGTTACAGCGACGACCGGCAGGTCATGCAGTATCTGGGCGACCGCTTAAAGGACAGGGGATTTTCGGTTATTTACGCGGCTGCTGACCATTTACGTTTTGAGCGTCAGGAAGCCATTAGTATTCTTGATGGCAATGTCGGTAAGGTTGACATGATTGTCAGATTTATGCCGCTTGAGTGGCTGACTGATATGAAAGCTGAGCGGCGGCCCGGATTTTGGCGAAGAGGCCTCCGGGGTTCCGATGCCTGGAAGGGCTATTTTGATAGTGTCACACCCGCCTGCAATCATCCGATCGCAATATTTGCGCAGACGAAACGTTTTCCGCTGGTATGGGACCAGCTGGAAGAACGCGGTGCCGACTTTTCGATGTGGCGTGCATTGCTGCCGCAGACGATCGAAGTCAAGGATGTAAAAAAGCAGGAAGGCTTTATCTACAAGCCGGCCTGCGGCCGGGTCGGTGAAAACATCGCGATCAAAGAGGCGTGTACGGCCGGCGAATATGAAAAGATCATCAAGGAAGTAAAAAAACACCCCCGCAAGTTTTTGGCCCAAAAAAGGTTTTACAGCAAGCCGTTGACCAGTGAGGACGGTGAAAGCTTTCATGTATGTGTGGGCTCTTTTTGTGTTGACCAAAAGGCCGCCGGATATTATGCCAGGATCAGCCGCCGGCCGCGGATTGATTCCTATGCGGCCGATATTCCGGTTCTGATAGTACAAGCGAGGGAACAGCCATGACAGGGAAAGAGATATACAAGATATGGGCGCCGCCGGATGCGCGATGGACTGCCTGGGTCAGGCCGGTCCCCTTTGTCGGGATCAGTTCGGTTTCCCGTGGCGGTGTCGGTCCGGTTTCCTTGAGCAGTGTCGGTCCGGCGGCAAAAAATCATATGGAAGCCCAGGGGTCTTATTATGATGCCGGTAACGGCGTTCTCCATGCGGACGGATTTAAGACAGGCACCGCGATTATCCTTGACCTGCCCGGAAACGAAGCCATAAAAGCGGGCATAGCACTGGCCCGGAAGGGTTTCCGGCCGATACCGCTTTATAACGGTACCAGAGAGCAGCCGGGCGCAATGGCGCTTGTTGACCATCACGGTCAGGAGCGTGCTTTGCTTTGGGGGGCGCGAGAGCTGGCGAGGATAAAACTGGATAAAGACGCACCGCCGGTATTTTTACTGGACAGTAACCGCACGCACCGGTTCCGGATGGCGGCATCTGTTTTTGATAACAGCTGGGATTTATATCATCAGGATCTTCCCTCAGCGGCGTTTTTTGTAAAGAACGGGATCAATAGAATCATCATCAAGGGGGAAAAGGTGCAAAGGGATATCGCTAAGATCCTTTATAAGTTTCCCGCTGAAGGGGTGGCGATTTTTCATACGGACGGCGATGAAAGCCCCCGCAAGATCCGGATCAGAAGAAAGGGAGCTTTGGGATGAGGGTGAAATTTGACGGCAATATCGTTCAGTTTGGCTTCGGAGCCGTCGGTAAAAGCTTTTATGAGAAGGTTTCCAAAGAAATAAAGTTTAATGAGAATCGCTATTATGTCATAACCAAGTATATGGAAGAGTTTGATGCCTTTATCGCTATGGGGGGGATGGCGGCAAATTTTGTCACGCAGGAAATCACCAAAGATAATTACCAGGAAGTGTTTGGGACGTACCTTAACAGCGGTGATTTGCTGCTGGACTTTGCCGATACGGTCGGAACGGCAGATCTATGTGACTGGTGTGCCGGGCAGAATATCATGTATATCAATACCGGTGCGGCCGACTGGCCGGAAAACTGGCTCAATATCTTTGAAGTAAATCAGACTTTGGTGGATATTAAAGAAAAGTACCGCAGCAACCCGGCGGCGAATCGACATCCGATTGTGTTACAGCATGGTAATAATCCCGGACTGGTTTCCCACTTCGTAAAGGCAGGGATTGCATATATTGTCCGTAAACAGGCAAAAAATAACCGTTATTCTGCTGAGGGCGCTAAAGATATTAAACAGCTTAATGAACTGCTTGCGCAAAATAAGTTTAATGAAGCCGCCCGCCGTCTGGGCATCCGGATGATTCATGTGAACGATATTGACTTACAGGAAGTAGCCGCCACATATCCGGACAATGCCTTGATCAACACATGGTGTGTCGATGCCTTCCTATTTGAGATGATATCCGAAGCGACCATGATCCTTGGCAGCCATGACGAATTAGATATGAAAAAAGAGTACAAATACCGGGATCCCCTTAATGGTTTTATCGAATATAAAAACCTTGCTGTTGACCAAAAATACCGCACTTATTATCCAGACGGAGCTTTTGACGGTTATCTCATTCCGCACGAAGAGACGATAACTATCGCCAAAAGCCTGGAGGTCAGAGAGGGTGATAACCTTGTGTACCGGCCGTCGGTAATGTTTCTATATGCGCCCTGCCGCATCGCGGATCAGTACTTCAGTCAGGCTAAGGTTAATGAATATCCTGACCCCGATCCGGCAGGGCCTGCGGATGGTGAGAACGTCAACGGAGAAATCATCATCAGGGGCTACCGCTACCCTCAACATGCCGAAATCGTTTGCCGGGAAAACATCCTGGCCGGCACCGAATATGTCGGAGTACTGCTTAGCGGTGACAGCTTCGAGCCGTTGTGGGTCGGCAACCGCATCGAACCCTCTTTTTTATATAAAAACCCCCACGGTTCTTATTGGCAGACCCCGACGATTACTCCCGTGGCCATGTCAGCTCTGGCCGCGGTCGGCTGGATGATAAAAAACAAAGATAAAGGCGGCATTTACTTCCCGGAGGATATCGCAGACTACCACTATATTCTAAAAACTGCCGAAAAATATATATCCAAAACGATCTTTAAAACAATAGGTAAAACAATTGATAAAGACAATTAATAATGGCACCGGTCAGTGACCGCCCCCGCCG
>QMCD01001150.1_pt1 | contig 25011 bp, 25 predicted proteins | sample 1821841 | NCBI WGS metagenome assembly QMCD01 (sample SAMN01991225, study PRJNA193472) | Termite gut metagenome, whole genome shotgun sequencing project. | isolation source: worker | host: Macrotermes natalensis | reverse complement strand
GTATGCACTGCCTGTTGCAAAAAGCATCGCTGCCGCCGCGAGCGCTATGATATAATTCCGTCCGACCATAGTGGTTGTGCGTTTATTTTCAAAACACAAAGTTAGCAAAAATATTGCTAAGAACCCGTTAAAAAATGCAGATGGGGAGAGGTTGGACAGAGGGAAATAAAAAAGGGTAAGCTACTTACATCGCACCGCTACGACCTCCTACCCTTGCTCGCTTCCACGCCTGGGGGATTCAGAGGGAGCTGGTCGTGTAAGACTTACCCGGTGCAAATATACGAAAAAATCATATATTTGCATCACGAATGGCACGAAAAAGGAAAAATAGATTGATCGCAGTGCTCGCGGTGCTCGTTCTGGCAGGCGGGGCGGCCGGGTTTTGGACGTGGAATGCGCTGATGGGCAACGCCGTGGAGCGCGAGGCGAGTGTGTATATCCCCGCGGGTGCGGACTATGCGGCGCTCACCGATTCGCTGACGGCGGCGGGGGTGATAAAGGATATGGACCGGTTTGGGCAGACGGCGCGGCTCCTGGGGTTCGACGGGGAAGTGCGGCCGGGACACTACCGGCTCAAAAAAGGCACGAGTTACAAGGATGCCGTAAGGGCGTTCCAGCGTGGGTGGCAAACCCCGGTGAGGCTGACATTTAACAATATACGCACACTCCCGCAGCTTGCAGGCAGGGTGGCACAGCAGTTGGAGGTCGACTCGCTCACTATGACAGCCGCACTCACAGCCGACACCACGGCCGCACGCTACGGGTTCGACGGGCGCACGTTTATCGCGATGTTCATCCCCGACACCTATGAAGTGTACTGGACGGCGACGCCCGTCGCGTTCCTCGACCGGATGCACCGCGAGTGGGAGCGTTTCTGGAACGACGGGCGCATGGAAAAGCTTGCCGCCACGGGGCTTTCGCAGGTGGAGGCCGTCACGCTCGCGTCGATAGTCTGGGAGGAGACCAAAATGACCGATGAAATGCCGACCGTGGCAGGGGTTTATATCAACCGGCTGGCGCAGGGGATGCCCTTACAGGCCGACCCGACGGTGAAGTTCGCGGTGGGCGATTTCACCCTGCGGCGCGTGCTCAACCGCCATCTGGAGGCCGATTCGCCGTACAATACATATAAATACGCGGGACTGCCGCCGGGGCCGATCTCGATGCCGTCGGTCAGGGCGATAGACGCCGTGCTCGACTATCAGAAACACAAATACCTATACTTTGCCGCGCGGCCCGACTTCTCGGGGTACCACAATTTTGCGGCGACGCTCACGCAGCACAACCGCAATGCCGATGAATATCGCCGGGCGCTTAATGCGGCGGGGATCAGGTGAGAATTTGGGAATTTGAAAATGGGGATGGCCGCGCGTGGAGCGCGGCCTTATCTTTGCTTCCGGCAGGGAGCGGCGGGGGGCTTTGTGCGTTGGCCTTTGCAGACCGGAGCCACCCCCGGCGGAGAATTGCTGTCCGGCACGCGACGCCCTTTCACACAGTCCTCCGCTGGCTCCGGACCGAGAACTGGCGGTCGGTGCGGAGTGGGAGATTTCCTTCCCGGAAATCATTCCCAAATTTTCAAATTTTCAAATTTCAATTATCTTTGTACCGATTATAATTTGACGAGGGCCTATGCTGATCAAGATATACCCCGAGAATCCGAACGAGAAGACGATAATGCATGTGGTCGAGGTGTTGCGTGCCGACGGGGTGATCGTGTACCCCACCGATGGGGTTTACGCCTACGGGTGTTCGATCCGCAGCGCGAAGGGGTTCGACCGCCTGAAGGCGATCAGGAACAAGGTCGAGGCCGAGTTCTCGATCATGTGCCCAGACCTTAGCGGCATCGCCGATTACGCGAAGGTCGATACCCCGACGTTCAAGTTGCTCAAGCGCAACCTTCCGGGGCCGTTCACGTTTATACTGCGGGCGTCGTCGCGCGTGCCGGACAAGGTGCTGGGCAAGCGCAAGACCATAGGTGTGAGGATGGCCGACAACAATATAGCAATGGCGATCTTGCGCGAGCTGGGTGTGCCGATGATCACCGCGTCGGTCAAGGAGTTGGACGGCATCGAGGAGTATTTGACCGACCCTGAACTGATCGACGAGGAGTGGGGCCGCACGGTCGACATGGTGATCGACGGCGGATATGGCAGCAATGTGCCCACCACGCTGGTCGACCTCTCGGGCGACGAGGCGGAGGTTTTGCGGCAGGGCGGGGGTGAGTTTAGTGATTAGTGGTTAACGGTTAGTGGTTAATATGCAACTGAGGACTATTTTTTTTTGGAGAGAAGCGTTGCGTTGCGGCGTTATCATTGCGGCGTTATCGGTTGCGGTGAGTTGCCTTAAGGTCCTGTTCGAGCCGGGCCACATAGTTTTTTCGCTGGCCGAACTTGCGGCGATTGTCTTTTGCCTCTATAAATTCGGCGGGCGGCAAGCCATGCTCAGTGATTCCGTGCATGGTTATTCTTTCGGGCAGAATATGGGTTTTATTCTGGCGGTGATGTTGTTTTCGGGCTTTGTATATGGTGTCTGCGAATTTTTGCAGCCCCACTTCATAGTATCCACAATGGCGGATAAAGTGGCAGGTGACGCAACGGCAAACGATCCGGAGGCTGCGATAACCGCATTGGCCCGTTTACTGTTCGGCATACTGCGCCAGGTACTTTACGGCGGCATAGTGGGCCTTTTCGTCACGCCGTTCGTCACGCGCAGGCCCGAACCACAAAATACGCAACACGATGAACAGCAGGCTTGACATATCGGTGGTCGTCCCCCTGTACAACGAGGAGGAGTCGCTCGGCGAGTTGATGCGGTGGATCGCCCGTGTGATGGCAGAGAACAGCTTCTCATACGAGGTTATCTTCGTCGACGACGGGTCGAACGACGGCTCGTGGGAGGTGGTCGAGGCGCTCGCGGGGGAATATCCCGAAGTGCGCGCCATACGCTTTATGCGCAATTACGGCAAGAGCGCGGCGCTATACTGCGGCTTCGAGGCGGCGGAGGGAGAGGTGGTTATAACGATGGACGCCGATCTTCAGGATTCGCCGGACGAGATACCGCGGCTCTACCGTATGATACGCGAGGAAGGTTACGACCTTGTTTCGGGGTGGAAGAAGCACCGCAATGACCCGGCCGCCAAACGCTGGCCGAGCAAACTGTTCAACGCCACGGCGCGCAGGGTGTCGGGCATTAAACTCCACGATTTCAACTGCGGACTGAAGGCATACAGTCGGCGCGTGGTCAAAAGCATCGAGGTCTATGGCGAGATGCACCGCTATATCCCGATACTGGCTAAAAACGCGGGGTTCCGCCGCATTGGCGAGTTGGAAGTGACGCACTACGCACGCAAGCACGGGCACTCGAAGTACGGGTGGGAGCGCACGATCAAGGGCTACCTCGACCTGATAACGGTGTCGTTCATGACGCGGTTCGGCAAAAGCCCGATGTACTTCTTCGGTACGCTCGGCACGCTGATGTTCCTTATCGGCGGCGCGACGGCCGTGTGGCTCATCGCTGAGAAGCTATACCGGCAGGCCCACGGGATGTTCATCCGCGGGGTGGCCGACCAGCCGCTGTTCTATATTCGTGCTGGGGGTGATGCTCTTCCTCGCGGGGTTCCTCGGCGAACTCATCGGCCGCAACTCGCCGGTGCGTAATAAATACCTGATTGACAAAACAATAAATGATAAAGAAAAATGATACAGCGAAAACAAACATTATATCTTTTGGCCGCGGCAGTGCTGATGGCCCTCACGCTTTTCATGCCGTTGGCGACCTATTTCGGACAGGGTGGCGAATTCGTCCTCAAGGGCCTCGCCGTGACGGATATAACCGACCCCGCCGCACCGGTCGCCACAGCCGTGCCCGTTGTCTACATGACCGTGCTGCTCGGACTTGCGGCGTTGCTGCCGTTGGTGGTCATATTCCTGTACAAGAAGCGTTTTTTGCAAGTGCGGCTGTGCTTCACAGAGACGGTGCTCCTGCTCGGTGCGCAGGGGTTCATCGCGTATTATGTCTATAATCTGTACAAGAGTTTTGAGGTCACTTCGTGGAAATTCGGCATTGCGTCGATATTTCCGCTCCTTGCGCTGGTCTTCATCGTTCTTGCGATCCGCGCCATTGTACGCGACCACAACCTTATAAAATCGCTCGACAGGATCAGGTAGTGCGTTTACCGGCGATTTTGTTTTTGTATCTTGAGGAGTGGGGCGTATAGGCACCTCCGCTGGCTCTGGACTGAGAACTAATGTGCTGTCGTTTCGAAGAGCATTACATGAAATTTGCGGTGTAAAACACATGCACTTGCAGTATGCGGTGCGGTAACGAGAAAAAAAGCCGTCCCGGATATTCGGGACGGCTGCTGTTGGTGGGGTCAAGAGATTATTTCGAATGCTCGACAGATTTCTTGCGGAAATCCTTCATGTGTTTCGACAGTTCGAGAGCGGCTTTGCGGGCGCGTGTTCCGGCTGCCTTGTTACCTTTTTCGACCTGAAGTTTTGCATTCTCCTGGAAGTTCGTGATCTCTTGTTCGATCTTGGGCAATAAATTTTTCATGGTGGTAAATATTTTTTATGTTAAAGATTGTACCTTTGACACAAAGCTATATAAAAAATCAGATACATCAATCATCAACGAGAAGTTTTTGGTATTTTTTAGGTTATTTCGGGTGATTTAGGCAAAAAAAGAGGTTTTTTGCATTTTATAATTCTTAAGTGCGGGTGGAAATTCGATTACAACCGCTAAGAAAATTTGATTACATTTGTCAAAACAAATACTAACTTAAATTTTTTTTTAAAAGTGGACCAGAAAAAACGCCTGGAGGGCCTCAAGCGAATGGTAGGCAATACCCCTCTGCTCAAAATCGAATATACCTATAAAGGTAAGCCGCGCACGATATATGCCAAGGCGGAATATATGAACTACACCGGCAGTATCAAAGACCGTATCGCTTACCACATTTTCCACAAGGCGATCGAATCGGGCGAGCTGAAACCCGGAATGCGCGTTTTGGAGGCCACCAGCGGAAACACCGGCATTGCGTTCTCGGCATTCGGCCGGTTTCTGGGACACGAGGTCACGATTTACATGCCCAACTGGATGAGTTCCGAACGAATTAACCTGATACGCAGCTTTGGCGCAAATATCCGTCTGGTGACACCTGAAGAGGGCGGTTTCACGGGCAGCATCCAGATGACCAGGGATGAAAAGGCGAAGGATCCCGACGGCGTGTTCCTGCCATGTCAGTTCGAGAGCGAGAATAACACCGATGCGCACTATGTTGGTACGGGTCAGGAGATACTCGACCAGCTTGCGGGCGTGGGACTCGTTCCGGATGCGTTTATCGCGGGCGTCGGAACGGGCGGCACCGTTATGGGGGTGGGCAAAAAATTGAAGGAGAAGAATCCGAATGTGAAAGTGTATCCGCTCGAACCCGAAAGTTCGCCGACGCTTTCGACCGGTTATAAGGTGGGAAAGCACCGCATACAGGGCATTTCGGACGAGTTCATACCGGCTATCGTGAAACTCGACGAATTGGATAAGGTGGTCTGCGTGGAGGATGGCGACTCGATCGTTATGGCACAGATGTTGGCCCAAAAGCTCGGATTGGGCGTGGGTATCTCATCGGGCGGCAACTTTATCGGTGCGGTAAAGATACAGAATATGCTGGGTGACGACGCAGTGGTCGTTACCACGTTCTCCGACGACAGCAAGAAATACCTTTCGACGGACTATACGAAAGAAGAACCGATCAAAGATAACTTCCTCTCGCCGGATATTGAACTTATCTGCGCGCATGCGATCTAATAAGCGGAGCAGGATAGGGTAATATTAAAAAGCGGGCCTGTTTGGGCTCGCTTTTTTTGGCGGTTTATAAAGGAGGTTTGTATGTGTAAAAACCTGCCGCAGCTGATGCCCGGGCAGGTTTTTGTACTCGGAGCGGGAATCGAACCCGCACGGCCAAATGGCCACAGGATTTTAAGTCCGGCGCGTCTACCTATTCCGCCATCCGAGCATCCTATTACGTTAATTTATGCGATCTTTTCGAGTTATGGGCCTGAAATAACCCGTGACCCATTCTATTCTGTGCGATCACGGGCTCAAAAGTACGAATTTTTTCCTAATTTGCAAGTATGCGGACGTGGGGTTTACCGCTGTTCTTTCATGTAATAATAAACTGTCATCTCGAAGTGTTGAACGGGAGATCTCTCGCTCGACGCTTCGAGATGACAAAAATAAAATCGTAGATTCCTACGTCGCTACGCTCCTCTGAATGACGATGTGTCGCTACGCTCCTCTGAATGAGGAAAGAATTTCATTCTTTCTTTTAAACACATGCACTTTTTGTGCATGGTGGTTTATTTCAGCGCTTTAAGTACCGACGGCATCATCATGTGGATTGTGTTCTCGGTCTGTGCCGTGTAGATGTTGCCGTCCACTTCGAACGGGTTATCGGTGGGGATGCCCTTATGTACCCCCGATTTGGCCAGAGGGTGGACCGCCACGCGGCGGCCGTCGACGATGCCCGCCTTGTCGAACATCATGCCTCCCGCACAATGGCCTATCATCACCTTGCCCTTGTCGCCGAACGTCTTGATGACCTCGATCATGTCGCGGTTGTACGGCTCGTTCGCAAATTGGCCGAACACCGGTATCGCGTCGCCGCACCCGAAGACCAACGCGTCGTACGACTCCTCATTCCCCTTGAGGTTGGCGATCGTGTCGTCTACGGTGAGCGTGACCCCGGAATTGCTCTTTATCTGCGCAGAGTCTGCCACGGCGAACACGCGGAAGGGGATATGGTTCTCATAGAAGCTTTCGAGGTATTCGAACAGGCCGAACCCGTTTACGGGATTTACCGCCAGAATTGCCACTTTCTTTGCCATAACCGATAGTATTAGAGTCTCAAGCAAATATAACGATTAAGTGGCAGAAAAACAAGAATATGGCAGGATTTTTCTTAATAATCTTCCGGGTTTTGTTCAATAAAAAAAGTACCCGCAAACGGATACTTCTCTCTTTTAGGCCCGTGGGCCATTGCCACGCGCGGGAACTTTCCCCATTTCCTGCCGGTGCCTGATCGTTGAGCCATCGGGACTCGAACCCAAAATGACAGAACCAAAATCTGCAGTGTTACCAATTACACCATGGCTCAATCAGCGTGCAAATATAACCATATTTTCTCGTTCTCCAAAGGTTTATTTCACGTTTTGAGGAAGGATATTACTCTTAAAATAGACGTGTATGCAATTTATTTGGGCTCCGAGTGGAAAAAGGCATACGATTTGTATCATGGAAGTAAAAAAAATAATGTGATTATGGATAACCAGAATTTTGGAATGCCCCGTATCGGCGAGCCCGCGCCGGAATTTACGGCCAACACGACGCGGGGAAAGATCAATTTCCCGGCCGATTATGCGGGTAAGTGGATAATACTTTTCAGCCATCCGGCCGACTTTACTCCGGTCTGCACCTCGGAATTTATGACCTTCGGAAGCATGCAGGCCGGGTTCGAAAAACTGAACTGCCAACTCGTGGGGCTTTCGATAGACGGGCTCGCGAGCCATATCGCGTGGTTGCGTGAGATCCGCAATATAGAGTGGAAGGAGTTTAAGAACATAGACGTCGAGTTTCCGCTCATAGAAGACATTTCGATGAACGTCGCCCGTAAATACGGGATGCTCCAGCCCGGAGAGAGCGAAACCAAGGCCGTACGTGCGGTGTTCTTTATAGATCCCGCGGGCGTGGTCCGTGCAATGATATACTATCCGCTGTCGTTGGGACGCAACTTCGATGAACTGCGGCGGGTACTCATAGCACTCCAGACCACCGACAATTTCCGCGTCTCGATGCCCGCCGACTGGCGTCCGGGCGATCCGGTGATCGTGCCTGCGCCATCGACTATGGACGCCCTCAAAAAGCGCGACGCGGGTGAAGAGGGCGATATTGCGTGCCATGCATGGTGGTTCTGCACACGCAAGCTCCCGAAGGAAGAAGTCGAAAGCAAGCTCGGCAAACAATAGATCGGCGGTTATATATATTTATTCCAAATCTTATAAAAACACAAAGCAATGGGACAATTTGAAATTTTCAAGGGGAAAGACGGACAGTTCCGCTTCCATCTCAGGACAGGCAACAACGAGATCGTACTTGCCAGCGAGGCTTACATGACAAAAGACAGTTGCAAGAAGGGTATCGAATCGGTGCGCCGGAACAGCGCGGACCGTTCAAAATTCGAGTTGCTCGAATCGCGTGACCACAAAAACTACTTCAACCTTCGCGCGGCAAACGGCCGGGTGGTAGGTGTCAGCGAAACCTACAATAGCGAAGAAGCTCGCAGCCATGGGATCAAAGTGGTACATACGGAGGCGCCCAAAGCAAAGATCGTAGACCTTACGGTAAAAGGGTAGGTGTAGGGTTTATCAGATGTTGTTTGGAATTTTCCACTCTTGCTCTTTATAGCTGCGGTGGAAAAATCCAAACAACCTCTAAGACAGGGGCCGTGCTTTGTGCACGGCCCATGGGCTTTTATCCGGGTTGTATCCCGTTTAAGAGGTTGTTTGTAAGATTCCGAACAATCTCTAAATCTGATCGGTGACCTCCCATGCAAAAGCGCGGAGACCGTGCTGCGGGGCCGATTCGTCGATCTGCTTTAGTGTGTCGAGGATAGGCCTTACCTTTTCGTCGTTCACGACGGTGAGGATCGAACTGTTCATCGACGGCCATGCGTGGCTCGCATAGTGGGGCTCGCCGTCGACCGACCCGCGGCCGAGCGTGAGGTCCCACTTGGTGAACCCGCGGGCGTGATGGCGGTCGAGCGCGGCCATCACACGTTCGTTAAGGGCCTGGTTGTATGATATGAATATTGCTTTCATCGTTCTCTATGCATTATTAGCGTTCAGTCTTTGTCTGCGTTCCATTTCGCGTTCGGCGCGTGCGCGTTCCCTCTTCTCCTTCTTCAGGCCCACGGCGCCGAATGTCGAGTAGAGTACCGGTACGACGATCAGCGTGAGCAGCGTTCCGAACGTGAGGCCGCCGATGATCGAGATACCCATAGGCTGCCACAGCTCCGACCCCTCGCCCGTACCCAGCGCCAACGGCAACATACCGAGGATTGTGGTGAGCGAGGTCATCAGCACGGGGCGCAGACGGCTCTTGCCCGAGGCGATGACCGACTGGTTGATAGAGTTGCCGCGCTCGCGCAGCAGGTTGGTGTAGTCGACCATCACGATACCGTTCTTCACCACGATGCCGATCAGCATGATCGAACCCAGAAGGGCCATCATCCCCAGCGGCGTGTTCGTGATCCAGAGTATGAAGGTCACGCCAGAGAACGCCGGGATCAGGGTCAGTATGATGATGAACGGCGACTTGAACGATTCGAACTGCGTGGCCATCACGATGTAGACGAGCAGGACGATGAGCACGGCGAGTATGCCGAAATCACGGAACGTCTCCTGCTGGTCCTCGTACGAGCCGCCGATGTTTGTGTAGACCCCCTCTGGGAGCGGCGTTTCGGCCAGCACGGCCTGTATCTCTGCGATAGCCGTACCCAGGGCCACGCCGTCGCCTATCGCGGCGTTGACGTTCACAACCCTCTGGCGGTTCTCGCGCTCGATGGCGGGCGGCGAGAAGACCTCGGTGATCTTGCCGAGTTCGCCCACGCGCACTCCGGGCCTCTGGCCCTGGCCCTGCGGGTAGATAATTATGTTCTCCACTTCGGCGAGCGTGCGGCGGTAGGGCTCGTCATAACGTACCACGATGTCGTACTCGTCGCCCGATTCGCGGTAGATGGAAGCGATCTTGCCGTTGATGTTGTTGCGGACGGCCATTGCTGCCGTCGCGCTGTTCAGCCCGTATGCCGCGAGTTTGTCGCGATCGAAGTCGATATTGTACTCCGGCCTCATATCGTCGCGCGAGAGCTGCACGTCGCGCAGCGAGGGCTGGGCGCTGAGTTTCTCGCGCAGTTCGAGCGCCACGGTGTTGGTCGCGTCGAGGTCGTTGCCGAACACCTGCACCTGTATGGTGTTGGAGAAGCTTCCCCCACCCATGCCCTGTGAGGTCGAAACCGTGTACCGATTGATCTCGGGGATGCCGTCAAGGTCTTCGCGGAGCAGGTCGGCGATCTGGAAGACCGACCGCTCGCGCTCGCCGGCCTTCGAGAGGCGCATGTTGAAGGAGACGATATGCGTGCCGCTGTTGCCCTGCATGGCCATCATGCCCGTTGCCTGTCCCGCGCGGTGGTTGAGGAGTTCCACTTCTGGATACTTCTCATTGACGATGGCTTCGATCTGGTGTGCGATCGCCAATGTGTAGTCGAGGCTCACGTTCTGCTGCAAATGTACCTCGGACGTTATCATACCCTCGTCGGCCTCGGTCATGAAGGAGAATGGGACGGCATATTTCGCCACGAATATACTGGCCGCGAATATGATCGCCACCGATATGAGCACCAACGTACGGTGCCTGACCGCCGAGGTCAGCATATTTGCGTAGGCGACGTCGACCTTGTCGAGGAACCTCTCGATGGGGCGGAATATGACGCCCAGACCTTTATATTTATGATCATGTCCGGCTTTGAGCATTAGCGAGGTAAGCATCGGGGTGAGGGTGATCGCGGCCGTTGTAGACACGCAGATCACGATCGAAACGATCCAGCCGAGTTCCTTGAACATGATACCTGCCATGCCGCCCACCATCGTCAGCGGCATGAACACTGCCACGACGACCAACGTGGTCGCGATAACTGCAAGCCATACCTCGTTCGTCGCGTAGATAGCCGCCTCCTTCGGGGTACTTCCGCGCTCGATATGCTTGGTGATATTCTCAAGCACCACGATCGCGTCGTCGACCACCATACCGATCGCAATGGAGAGCGAACTGAGCGATATGATGTTCAGCGTACTGCCGGTGAACATCAGGTAGATGAACGCCGTGATGAGCGAAATGGGGATCGTGAGGCAGATGATGATCGTCGCCCTCCACCTGCCGAGGAAGAAGAGTACCACGAGGATCACGAAGATGAACGCGTACATCACCGTCTCGCTCAGCGAGCTGATGCTGTCGTTGATCGCCTCCGAACCGTCGAATATCGTCATCAGCGAGACATCGGGCGGAAGTGTGGTTTTGATCTCTTCGAGGGTTTGCATGACCTCTTTGGCGATCGCCACCGTGTTGGCCCCCGACTGCTTCTGGATCATGATCGCCATACCTTTGCGGCCATTGGTGCGCACGTCCATCGTCGTTTTGGCGATGGTGTCCTTCAGCACCGCCACGTCGCGCAGGTAGATAGCCCTGCCGCCCACGTTGGCAACCACTATCTCACGCAGGTCGTCGCTACTGTCGAACTCGCCGTCGGCCTTAATGTTGAACGTGTTGTTGCCTATGTCCAGCGTACCGCCCGGGATATTGACGTTCTCGGCTGCGATGATCTGCCCGATGGTCTCCACCGAGAGGTTGTAGGCTGCCATCTTCTGCGGATCGACGTTCACCTGTATCTCACGCTGGGGTTGGCCGAAGAGGTTCACCGCACCCACGCCATCGATACGGTTTAGCACGTTCACCAATTTGTCGTCGAGTATCTTGTTAAGGCCGTTATAGCTCTGGTCGGCAGTTGCCGAGAGCATCATCACGGGGAACATCGAGCTGCTGAACTTCATGATGATCGGCGCGTCGGCGTTCTCGGGCAGGAAGCCCGAAACGCGCCCCACCACATCCCTCACGTCGTTCGCAGCCTCGTTCACGTCGGTGCCCCACTCCAGTTCGAGAGTAATGCTCGACACGTTGTCCATCGACTTGGAGGTCAGCTTTTTCAGGTTGCTCACCGTGTTGAGGTTGTCCTCCAACACACGGGTTATATTCTGCTCTATGTCCGCCGCGTTCGACCCCTCGTACACCGTGCTGACACTGACCACCGGCATGTCCATTTCCGGGAACATGTCGACCGCGAGGTTGTTGAGCGAGTACAACCCCAACACGATCACGCCGATGAATATAAGGATTGTCGAAATCGGTTTTCGGACCGCGGATTCGTATATTTTCATCTTCTTATAATGATTAATGATTAGTGATTGATGATTAATGACCAGTGATTGAAATTAATCACTAATCATTGATCGTCAATCATTATTCCTCCTCGACCTTCGTCCCCTGCATCAGCCGCGAGATACCGGCGACGACGATCTTTTCGCCCGGCTCGACGCCCGAGAGGATATTCACACGGCTGCCGACCTGGATGCCGGTCGTAACCAGCCTGCGTTCGGCCGCGCCGTTCACCTCCACGAACACATACTTGTCGTTGGTGCCCAACTGCCTCTGCACGGCTACGTCCTCGACCATGATGCCGGGGCGGGTGCCGAACCTAAGTTCGGTGCGCGAGAACATTCCGGGACGCAGTTCGCCGCCCGGATTGGGTACCGTGACTTCGATCGTGAACGTGCGCGTGGCGGCGTCGATCGCTGGGTAGACCAGCGAGACCTTGCCCGTATAGACCTTGTCGGGGTACATGTCGACCCTAACTTCGGCCAGCATGCCGTTCTTCACCACCGGGAAGTATTTCTCCGAGACGGAGAGCGTGACCTTCAGCGTGTTGATCTGCATCACCGTGAGGATCGGCACCTGGCCGTTGAACAGGTCGCCCGGATCGTAGTTGCGCGCCGTCACCACGCCGCCGATCGGGCTGCGCAGTTCCATGTTCTCCTTAAGGTTGGCGACTTGTGTCCTCGACACCGTGAGGGCGGTCTCGATCTGGTTCAGTTGCTGTTTCGATACGCCTCCCGCTTCGTAAACTTTTTTCGTGCGCTGGTAGTCGGCTTCGGCGTTGGCCAACTGCACGGCGGCCGAGTTATAAGCCGTCGGGTCCATCGTGGCCAGAAGCTGCCCCTTGCCCACCTGTGCGCCAACATCGACCAATATCCTGTCGATACGGCCCGGGGCCTGGGGCGCTATGTTGTTCTGCTGGAAAGCCTCGATGTTGCTCGTGAACACCGCAGCGTCCTCGACCTCCTCCAGCACGGCGAGTGAGGTCTTCACCTTCACCGCCTTGTTCTCCTCTTCCTCCACTGCGGCGGCGGGTTTTTTCGTGGCTCCGCCGCATGCCGTCATCACTGCGAGCGCGGCAAGCAGGCTTAGACTGTTGATCAGATTCTTTTTCATTGTTTTATCTCTTATTTTTAATGTTTCGATACTCTTTTGTCATCCCGAAGCGTGGAGCGAGGGATCTCTTCCTGCACTTCACGGGATCCCTCGCTCCACGCTTCGGGATGACGTGACTAAACTATTCTTTACCTGTGATCTTTTCGTAGTCAGCCTCGGCCGACAGGTAGTCGAAGATCGCCTGTGTGTAGTTCAGGCGTGCCTGCGTGAGGGCGAGTTCGGCGCTGTTCAGTTCGAGGATCGTCCCCATACCCTCGTCATAGCGCACCCGGCTGATCTCGTAACCCTTCTGCGCCTGGTCGATCGTGCGGCGGTTGGCCAGCATCTTCTCGCGCGCGGTGGCGATGGCGTTTATCGAGTTCTCGACCTGCACGGCGAGGCCCTTTTCGAGGTAATATTTCTGATAGTCCATCTGCTTGATCGCGTTCCGTGTCTGCCTCTCCTTCTGCACGTTGGTGAATCCGGAGAAGAGCGGCACCGAGAGCCTGACGCCCACGTTGATCGGCGTGTTCCACTTGAAGTTGGTCGCCATCTGGCCGGTAGTCATATAGGTCTGGAAGTCGACTTCCTCCATGCCTGTCGACGTGATGCTTCCGAACGCCGCGAGGCTCGGCATGCGGCTCGAACGCTGCAATTTGAGCGTGCGTCCGAGAATATCACCCTGTATCCCGAGCGCGCGCAGGTCAGAGTTCCCCGAAACGTTCCTGGAGTAAACGGCAGGCGTCATGAGCGCCATGTCGTTGAGTGTCCCGGTGACACTTATCGTCACGTCCTCGGGCATATCCAACAACATGTTCATCATCTTTTTGGCTGTGCGTATGCCGTTCTCGGCCTCGAAGATCGTCGGCCGGAGGTTGCTCAACTGCACCTCGGCGGTGATCAGGTCGTACTCCGACGCGAGTTCGTTCTGCAATCTTGTGCGCGTGTCCTCGACGGTTTTGCTTATAAGGCCCTCGCTCGTGCGCAGAACGGTGAGCGACTGCTCGGCCAGAAGTATCTGATAGTATGCTTTTTTGACTTCATTGACCAAATTTATCTTCGACGCGCGCGCCGCCTCGACCGCCGCCCTCATCTGCTCGTCGTTGAGCTTCAGGGTCTGGAACAGGGCGGGAACAAGCAGCGGAAGGCTTGCCGACCCGCCTACGCTGTAAATATTGTCGGCGCTCATAAGGCCCTGCATGCCGCCGGCTTTTTTCAGCGCGTGCGAATATGTCCCCTCGGCCGATACGGTTGGCAGGAAGTTGCCCCGCGTCTCGTTCTTCACGTGCCTCTGGCGTTCGATCTCCAGGTCGGCGATTTTGATCGTCGGGTTTTCGTCGAGTGCGATCTCAAGCGCCTGTTCCAGCGTCAGTTCCATCTTCAGTTCCGACCTCACTACCACCGTCCCCTGTTGGGCGACCGCCTCCGTGGCGACCAGCGCCGCGGCGAGAAGCGGTAAAATGCCGCATAAAATCTTCTTCATTTTCTTCATTTATTCAGTTATATATCTTTCAAATTTTCGAACGCAAAAGTATGCGCCTTATTTTCCACCAACAAACAAAAAGTTACCGCCGCCGCGCAAAAATCGGCCAACGCCGGAATTTCCCCGATGAAAATTACTGCCGCGCCGCCATTTTTCGTTCGAAATATTCGTCGATCATCGCAATCCCTTTCAGCGTCGCGATCCCGCGGATGAAGTACGAAACCACGTACTTGAACGCCTCCCTCACCGACATTCCCGTCGGCAGGAGCCCTTCGCGCTCGATCACGCCGAAGATCGAGTAGCCCATCACCGTCAGCGAGAGGTCGAGGTTGATGGTCGACAGCAGGTAGCCGTCGTCGATACCACGTTGCAGCTTCTTCTTGATCATCCGCATTTCCTCCTCCATGTGCCGTTGGGTGTACTTGTCATGTACCGCAGGATAGAACTTTTTCACATCGCGCATCATGTTGTAACCCGCGTCTATCTGTTTGTCCAGCACTTCGAGCATGATCAGGGCCTCCTCGATGATGTTCGCCGCGCCGCGGGCAACCTCTTCGAACTGCTCGTGCTGCTGGCGGTGGAAATAGTCGAGGCAATCCATTATCAGAGTTTCCTTGTCGCCGAAGATCTCGTAGATCGTCCGCTTCGATATTCCCATCTCGGCGGCTATGTCGTCCATGCGCACCGACTTAACCCCGCTGCGGGCGAACATCTTGGTGGTGTGGCCGATGATCCGTTCCTTGATTGATATTTCCATACCTCCTCCTTTGTTTCAGGTGGCAAAGGTATAATAGAAAACTTAAAAAACAAAAAGAGTTTTTAAGTTTTTGCAAATAATTCATTCGCGTGCGGAAAATACTTATCGAAAACCATTCTGTCAGAGCGGAACGTAGTGAGGCTTGGAATTTCTCACCGTCATTCAGAGTTTCCGCCCCAAAGTTTTGGGGCATAATGCGGGGATGACAGGAGGAGCGTTCGGGAGCGTAGCGCAAGCCCCTAAACAAACACACGCGCAAGCGTGTCATCCGAGCGTAGGCGCGTAAGCGCACAACGTCATGCAGAGGAGCGTAGCGACGTAGGCATCTACCGCTGTGTTTTGAAAACAAAATCGTAGATACCTCACATACGTTCGGTATGACAGTTTGTTTAGCCTGCTGGCGCAGGCGCGTAAATTTGTTCTCTGTCATTGGTAGCGGAACGTAGTGAAGCGTGGAATCTACATTTGTTTTGTTTATCTTCGTGGTATGAAGAATTGTGTCTATATACTCACTAATCGTAGCAAGAGCGTGCTATACACCGGAGTTACCGACAATCTTCCCCGCAGACCTGATGAGCATCGCTCCTGTAATCCCGGAACATTTACAACCCGGTATGCCGTTCATCATCTCATCTATTTTGAAGAATACGACCGTATTGTCGATGCCATTTTTCGGGAAAAGCAAATAAAGAACATGTCCCGCGCTAAAAAGAATGCGCTCATTTCCGAATTTAATACAACCTGGCGATTTCTCGATGAGTGACAGCGGTAGATTCCTACGCTACACTTCGTTCCGCTCTGAATGACGGTGTGCGCTTACGCGCGTATTACCTAAAAAACTGTTGTGCCCAGCCGCCGCGAAGCGGCTCAACATCGTCATTCAGAGGAGCCCTTTAGGGCGACGTAGGAATCTACCATTGTGTTTTCGTTCCCGCCTGTCATCCCCGCATTATGCCCCGAAACTTTGGGGCGGGAACTCTGAATGACGGTTGTGTCGCTTCGCTCCTCTGACGGTTAAAAATAACACCGCCGGGCGTCGATGCCCGGCGGTGCCGTATGTTTATGTGGGAACAGTGATTAGAACCTGTAACCTACGCCGACGGAGATGACGCCGTTCTTGCTGTCGGCGTCTTTGGCGATTTCGATAAAGCCGAGGTTGTAACGAGCAAACACATCGAGACCAAAGTTAAATTTGTAGGAAAGACCCATGGCAGCCCCGATGTCGAATTTATTCATCTCGATACCTTCGATGTCATCCATATCAACTTCTGCGCTTACTCCCTCCGATTTGCCCTTAAGTTTAGAGCTGGCCAAGAAACTGAATTGGGGACCGACTTCCACGCTTAAACCTTCAAGAACATAGAATTTTGCAAGGATGGGCAGATTGATATAGTCAAGTTTCATAACTGCATCGTCAACTCCAAGTTCAATATCATCACCTGGTTTTGCACCCTGCATTGAGTAAAGAAGTTCTGCCTGAACGCCAAATAAATCGTTAATTACGTATTCACCGAATACGCCCGCAGCAACACCAGTACGGAATTTAGTATCCTCCGCATCGGTAATTTTTGCCAGGTTAAGCCCTGCCTTAACACCCCATTCGAATTTCTGGGCGAACGCGCCGGTCGAAACGATTGCCGCCAGCGCAACGAGAATGATCTTTTTCATGGTAGGTAAATTTAATTAAGTGTGAGTAAAACTGTTATCTTAATTATACAAACATAGAAATCTTTTTTTACATTTGGGCTAAAATTTGGTGAATTTCAGACAAAAGTTATCAACAATGAACCGTATTATTCTGATCCTTATGACGTTGATGCTCTCCGCACTGGTTTCGTGCGGCGGCCGCACAACCAAAAAACAGGCCCCGCAGGAGCTTAAGATCGAGATACCCGCTGTCCCGGCCATGATCACCGACCCTGCCGCCCAGGGGGAATTCCTCGCAGCTCACTATTGGGACAACATGAATTTTGCCGACACCGTATATATAGGTAAGGATGTCACCGAACAGACTTTCGTGAATTACCTCGCGTTCATCCTCCCCGCCCCGGGCAACATTGCCGAGGCGTCGATCAACACGCTGTTCGACAAGGCGCGCGCCAACCTCGACGTTTACAACTACTTCACAGAGAAGGCCGAACACTATCTCTACGACCCCAATTCGCCGTACCGCAACGAAGACCTCTATATCGCCGTGCTCAGGAATATCATTTCGTGGGACGGGCTGGACGGGATTTACAAGCTACGTCCCGAGGCACAGTTGGAGATGGCGCTGAAGAACAGGGTGGGGGAGCAGGCCACAGACCTCGTGCTGACACTCTCTTCGGGCCGCAAGATCAGGCTCTACGACGTCGAGGCCGAATATACGCTACTCTATTTCGCAAACCCCGATTGCAGCGCCTGCGCACAGACTACCGGCGAACTCGGCCATTCGGAGATAATCCGCCATCTGCTCGACAGCGGTGAACTGAAAATAGTTACGGTTTACCCCGATGAAAACCTCGCCCTCTGGAACGCACACCTGGGTGACCTGCCCGCGGACTGGATCAACACATACGACGCCGCAAAGCAACTTCGCGGCGAGGAACTCTACGATATGCGCGCCATTCCGTCGCTATACCTGCTCGACCGCGATAAACGTGTGCTGCTCAAGGATGTACCCTCGGGGGCTGTTATGCATAATTTTTTCCAGCAGGCGCTGTACAGGTAGCACTGTTTTACGTCATTACGTCATTGCGAGGTGCGGAGCAATCATGAATTGCTCCGCACCTCGCAATGACGTAAATGAACGGTTAGTCGAAACGCTTCGTGTAGGTGTGGCAGTAGGGCTGGGTGCCTTTGCGGTCGTAGTAGTCCTGGTGGTACTCCTCGGCGGGCCAGAAAGTCGTGGCGGGGGTGACTTTCGTAACCACGTCGTAGCCCTTCAGGCGCAGCATCTTGATAAGACGTTCGGCCGTGGCTTTCTGCTGGAGCGAGGTGTAGAAGACCTCGCTGCGGTACTGCTCGCCCAGGTCGGGGCCCTGGCCGCCGGCCTGCGTGGGGTCGTGGATCTCGAAGAAGAGTTTCGCTATGGTGAGGTATGAAACCCGGTCGGGGTCGTATGTCACTTTCACCACCTCGGCGTGGCCGGTGTTTTTCGCGCATACCTGCTCGTAGGTGGGGTTCTCGACCGTGCCGCCCATATAGCCCGACTCGACCGACAGCACGCCTTCCTGCTGCTGCATCAGGTGCTCGACGCCCCAGAAACATCCGCCTGCGAAATAAGCCGTCTCGGGGTCGTGCTTTACGACTGCCGCATCCGGGTCGTAATTCTCGTCGGGCACGAAGGTCAGCGACACCGAGTTCACACAGTGGCGCGTATTTTTAGGTGTGAAACCCTCACCGTCGAACACGTGGCCGAGGTGGCCGCCGCAGTTGGCGCAGGTGATCTCCGTCCGGCGTCCATCGGGGTCGGGCGTGCGGCGCACCGTACCCTCTATCTCATCGTCGAAACTGGGCCATCCGCAGCCCGAGTTGAACTTGTTGACCGAGCGGTAGAGCGGCGTTCCGCACTGCTTGCACAGGTATATTCCGCTGCCTTTCAGGTCGCAGTATTCGCCCGTGAAAGGGGCTTCGGTGCCTTTGTCTATGATGACGTGTTTTTCGAAATCGGTGAGTTCTTTCTTTTTCATATCTCGTTTATGCTTTGAACCTTGTAACTTTTTTGCCGTTCAGCGGGTTGTAACAGTCCACGTGCAGCCACGTCACGTCGTCCTCGAGGCGTACGGGGTGGGGCAGCAGGCCGGCGTTCTGTTCGATCAGTTTACGCGCCTCTTCGGCCGTCATTCCCATCACCGTGAAATCGAACCCCGCGCCGTTGCAGTGCGCCGACAGGTATATCTTTCCGGCCCTGGTGCTGTCGCCCGGGATCTGGCAGATATTGCACAGCAGGCCGCGTTGCGAGTATGGCCCTCCTATGTGGTAGTTGTTGCAGACCATGCCTTTTTTAAGGATTTCGGTGCGCAGCAAATGTATGGTGTCGAGGATCTCGCGGTCTATGAATTGCCAGGAGAGGCTGCCGAAACGGTCGTAGGTGTGCTGGCAGACCAATTCGCGGATGTCGAAATACTTCTTAACGAGTTCGATGACCTCCGCCCGCGTCAGTTCGGTTACTTTTTTGCTCATAGGTTCGTCGGATTAGGTTATGGTAAGATATTGCATGCATGCCAATGCAAATGTAATCAAAAACAAAATTAATTAAACATCCGGGTGAGGTATTTTTCGATACCCGGGTCTCTTGCAGCCGCGCTCCACGCGCGGCCGCATAAACATCCCGACAGGCGACCTGTGAGCGCATGTGAGCAATAGGGAGCCGAATGCCGAGCGTTGCTCGGCGGCCTTTGCGTCAATAGGCGACGATGGATCTAACTTAATTGTTTTAAAACAAAATCGTAGATCCCTCCGCAAGCGTTAGGGATGACAGTTTATTAGGCCGCGCGTGGAGCGCGGCCTGCCTTCTGAATGAAAGAGTACCGTGTTACTATTTATTCCTGAAATATATCTGGATCGGCACCCCCGTGAAGTCCCAATTCCCGCGTATCTTGTTCTCCAGGAACCGGCGGTAAGGGTCTTTGATATACTGCGGAAGGTTGACGAAAAACGCGAACGCCGGGGTGGGCGAGGGGAGCTGCTGTGCGTACTTGATGCGTATGTACTTGCCCTTGATCGACGGCGGCGGGGTCTCCTCGATGATGGGCAGGATGAAGTCGTTGAATTGCGATGTGGATATCTTGCGACGACGGTTCTCGTAGACGCGGATGGAGGTCTGGAGCACGTCCAAGATGCGCTGCTTTGTTGATCACCGAGGTGAAGATGATCGGCACGTCGGTGAACGGCGCGAGTTTCTTTTCGAGTTGCTCGCGGTAGTGCTTCATCGTGTTGGTCTCCTTCTCGATCAGGTCCCACTTGTTGACCACTATCACGCACCCCTTCTTGTTGCGCACGATAAGGCTGAAGATATTCATGTCCTGCGACTCGATACCCTGCGAGGCGTCGAGCATCAGTACGCACACGTCGGAATTCTCGATCGAGCGGATCGAGCGCATCACCGAGTAGAATTCGAGGTCTTCGCTCACCTTGCCCTTTTTACGCAGCCCGGCGGTGTCGACGAGGTAGAACTCCATCCCGAACTTGTTGTAGCGCGTATGTATCGAGTCGCGCGTGGTCCCGGCGACGGGGGTGACTATATTGCGCTCGGTGCCCAGCAGGGCGTTGGTGAGCGACGATTTGCCGACGTTGGGGCGTCCCACGATCGTGATCCGCGGCAGGCCGTCGTCCTCCTCGGCTTTTGCGTCGGCGGGAAGCGCGGCCACCACGGCATCCATAAGTTCGCCCGTTCCGCTGCCGCTCATCGAGCTTATGCCGTAGGGGTCGCCGAGGCCCAGCGAGTAGAATTCGTGCGTGCCGTAGGTCTGGATATTGTTGTCGACCTTGTTGACCACCAGAAGCACCTTCTTGCTGCTGCGGCGCAGGATGTCGGCCATCAACATGTCGAGGTCGGTGATCCCCGTGCCAACTTCGACCATGAACAGGATCACGTCGGCCTCGTCGATGGCCAGCATCACCTGCTTGCGGATCTCCTCCTCGAAAACGTCGTCGCTGTTCACGGTGTAGCCCCCGGTGTCGATCACCGAAAATTCGCGACCGCTCCAGTCCGAGCGGCCGTAGTGGCGGTCGCGTGTGGTGCCGGCGGTGTCGTCGGTGATCGCCTGGCGCATCCCCACCAGGCGGTTGAAAAGTGTGCTTTTGCCGACGTTCGGGCGGCCTACTATTGCTACGAGTGACATTTTATCGAAATTTTAATGCACGCAAAGGTACTAATAACCTTTGTAAAAACGGCAAAACACGGATAAAATGTGCCGAGCGCTTGTGGTTTAGAGTTTGTACAATAATAAAAGTGTCGATAAAACTTTTTTATGATATAATTTATTTCGTCCTTTGTATTCGGGAGAGTCCGTCGTTTTGTGAAATGACGGAGCGGTTACCGATTACCCGCATGGGCAGGCAAAGGCGACAAGACGCAATGAATGATAAAGGCAAAATAGAGCGTTCGGCGGAACAACCGGCGACACAATTTTACGAGGCTATCCGGCAGGGCGACCAACATGCGTTCTCCCGATATTACGAAACATCGCTCGACAGGCTCGTAACTCTTGTCACCCGGATCACCAAGGACAGCGAAGAGGCACGCAACATCGCCCAGGACACCTTCATCAAACTATGGCAGCAGCGCGGGCAGATAGACCCCGCGCAATCGTTGGACGGGTTCGTCTCGACGGTGGCGTGGAATGCCGCCCTCGATTTCCTGAAGCGAAAGCAGGCCCACGCGAGGTTTCAGAACGAACAGGCCCACACGCAAAGAATGGAGGATATTTCCGCCGAGCAATCTCTTATCGCACGGGAGATGGCGCAGCGCATAAGGGAGGTCATTGGCAATATGCCGCCCCAACGCCGGCGGGTTTTTGAGCTGAGCCGCGAGGAGAATCTGACCTACAAACAGATCGCCGAAAAGATGGGTTTGACATACAACACGGTGATGAACCACATGAAGCTGGTTTTGCAGGAAATAAGGGCCGTGTTATCACTGATATTTATATTCCTGTTCCTGAAACAATGAATAAAATGCAGTTGTTCGTCTGTTGATAATCAATATATTGAATGTTTTGCAAAAAATAATCGTTCTGACAATTAGCTGTATCACCCCCTGAGATCTTAGTAATTGTAAGAAAGGGGAAAAATCTACGATGCGAGGGGGACTCAATCCGGAAACAGAGATAAACGCTTTCCTGCGGGAATTGGACGATACGATCGGCAGTATGACGCCCGAAGAGCGGGCCTACAAAATTGTCAAATTGTTTTTTCAGACCGAGGAACCGACCGAGAAGATACATACGATGTTTTTCGAATGGATGCTTAGCCCGGTCGATGAGGATGCAAAACGGTACGCAATGGAACGTGTGCTTAAGGAGTGTCTCGACGGGACGATGCACTTGGAAGGGCCCCAAAATAGAAACTTATGAGCGAGCGATACAATACAGACTCGAATTTCGAGACGAAAACGAAGGCCGAGTTCATGGAGTGGATGGTCGGACTGCTGTTGTCCGATGACCACTCGCCCGAAGATACGCTCGATGAAATCCGTCATTATCTGGCGGACGATAAGGATGCGGAGTTGAAACGTGAGGTACTCGGCAAGGTCTTTCTTAAGGCTTTCGAGTCCCGTCATTCGGCTATCCCCGCCGCCAAGTCCGCCAATGTGAAAGAGATGTGGCCCCGGATCGCCGAAGCGCTCGGAATGGACCCCGACCCGGACCGCTACCGTGCGGCCCGAAAGCCGGATGGGGTCGTGAAACCGCTTCGCCGTTCCGTTTGGCGCAGGGCATCCATGAAGGTAGCCGCCGTGGTGATCCCCGCGATGGTCGTTGCCGGCGCCGCGTGGCTGTGGATCGAAAGGGACAGGACCCCAGCCGAGGCGCCGCTGCTTGCAAACGTGCATGTGTCGGTGCCAGAGGGTGGACAGAAACGCATCGTGCTGCCCGACGGCTCGCAGGTGTGGGTAAACTCGTCGACCACGCTGAGCTACAACGACGATTTCTCGAAAAAGCGAATAGTCACCCTCGATGGCGAGGCGTTCTTCTCGGTCGTGCGCGACACGCTCGCACCTTTTCATGTCAAAGCGACGGACATGGTCATCGAGGTACTCGGCACGGAGTTCAACGTCAAGAACCGCGCGAGCGACTCCATTTTGGAGGTGGTGTTGGCGACAGGGAGCGTGAAGGTCGAAACACCGCGCAACAAAGCCATAGAACTGACGCCTGGCAAGCGGTTGACATTCCACACGGTCTCATCGCAGGCGACGATCGACGATATCGCCGCCGAGATGGTTTCCGCATGGCGCATAATGGACCTGCACATGGTGGAGAAACCCCTTATGGAAGCCCTCGAAAGGATCGCCTCCTACCACGGGCGCGACCTCTCGATAACCGGCACGCTGCCTGACGGGGACCTCGTAAATTTTGTCCACGACGGCGAACTCTCCATAGAACAGGTACTCGACGTGGTTCGAACTATCACAGGCAATTTTAATTACCATATTACGGAACACGAAATAGTCATACGCCCACTGTCCATGCAAAAGGAATGACCCCTCCCGTAAAATAACATAAAAACAATTGATAATTAAACACTTTTTCAGACAGGTAATCCAGTCTGCCAGGCTTCCCATGCCTTTATCGGCGACCGTAAAGACTTGATCGGGCGGTATCGGGTTCACAGACCCATAGCGTCGCGGCAACTTGAATTACCGGTATACATAGCACGAAACGATCATCCTGAAAATGTAATTGCAATAGGAATAACCACTCTCGTAAAATAACATAAAAACAATTGATAATGAAACACTTATTCAGACTGATAACTCTGTCTGCTCTGCTTCTGGTGTCCGCATCGGCGACCATAAAGGCTCAATCGGGCAGCATCCGGTTCCCGGCCTCGCCGCTCACTGTGCGCGAAGCCCTGGATGAGGTCCGCCGGCAGACGGGCTACGGCGTAGCCTTCAACGGCAGGGTTTTCGATGCCGGACGCACGGTGGAGCTGACCTCCCCCGCGCCGACCCTCGACGATGCCCTCGCACAGATCCTCTCCGGTTCGGGCTTCTCCTACACCATCGACAAGGGGATCATCTCGCTGTCGAAAGACAACACCGAACCGGAGCGACTTCCCGTAGTGATGGAACGCCATCCCGAAACGAACGACATCTATGTGCGCAACCTTCATTCCGACTTCGGCACGGATGCCCGCCGCAGGCCGGTCGCCGAACAGCCGGAGCCGGTCGAAATGATCGAAGTGAGCGAGGAGCGGCACTATGAACTCTCCTCGCGCTATGAACCGATCACCGGTTTTGCCGCCGCGCAGAGTGCATTGCCCCGGTGGGCGGTGAAGACCAACCTGCTGTACGGGGCCGCCACGCTCACCCCGAACCTCACGGTAGAGGTGGGGTTGGGACAGCGCACCTCACTCCAACTTACCGGCAGCTACAACCCGTGGAATCTGAAAGGGACGCTCGAGAACGACAAGAAACTTGTCCACATGATCATCAAACCCGAATTCAGATATTGGCTTTGCGAACGCTACAACGGCCACTTCTTCGGCGCCGACCTGATCTTCTCGCACTACAACGTCAGCACGCACGACATACCCATGCTCTTCAAAAAGGAACACCGCTACGAGGGTTTCGCTTACGGTGCGGGTATCACCTACGGCTACCACCTGATGCTCGGCAAGCGCTGGGGCTTGGAGTTCGCCATAGGAGCGGGAGCGCTGCGGCTCGATTATGACAAATACGACTGCAATGCATGCGACAGGAATGCCGTGCCGGAGAAGAAAACCTACTTCGGCCCCACCAACGCTGCCATCAACCTTGTGTTCCTTATAAAATAAGCTACCCGCAATGAAAAAGTTAATCCTTATATCGCTCGCCCTGCTGCTCGCCTGCGCAGAGGTCAGCGCACAAAACATAACCGTCCGGGACTTGCAGGCCGTAAAGAACGGCGAGGAGGTTTCCGTAACGTTCAGGGCAGAGATTCCCCGCAAGGCGGCGCGT
>QMCD01000626.1_pt1 | contig 25014 bp, 21 predicted proteins | sample 1821841 | NCBI WGS metagenome assembly QMCD01 (sample SAMN01991225, study PRJNA193472) | Termite gut metagenome, whole genome shotgun sequencing project. | isolation source: worker | host: Macrotermes natalensis | reverse complement strand
CTTGACCCTGAAACGGAATGCCAGCGGAGTTGCACAATTTGACGCGTGGCCGGCGGCAGGTGGAAAATAGCCTGCATCACGCCAAGATTCGCACTGCCCGTGAAACCGGAAGACGGCGTGGCGATGGCAAACATCTCCGGGAATCAATTGCCAATTCACAATTTTCCACTATACTACGATGCCTGTGCTTCGTGCTTTGGCATCCACGCTCTGGGACGGGTCAAAACGTGTTTGTTGGCAGCGACCACGGGAGCCGGCCGTACATCCCTTTTGAATTTTCTGTCAAAATTTCATGTTCACCTATACTGCCCTGCTCTGGTTTCTTCCGTTGACGGCGGTGGTGGTGCTGATCCATCTGCTCAACATGTTCCGGCATCGGCGAGTTGAATGGGCAGCCGTGGAATTTCTGTTGGCCGGCTACCGGAAAAGCCGAATGCGCATTCTTTTTCAGCAATTTTTGCTCATGTTGCTTCGCACGCTGGCCATTGGGACCGTCATTCTCATGCTGGCCGGACCGAAACTCGAAGGCGGTTTGGCAGATTGGTTTGGCGGCTGGCTGGGGGGTGGGACGCACCATATCTTCCTGCTGGACGATTCCTGGTCGATGAACGACCGAAACGCCGCGTTGGGCGGGACGGCCACTTTCGACAATGCTCTCGCTGTACTACGGAAGATCATGGCGGGCGTCGGTGATACGAACGACCGGCTATCATTGGTGCGGCTGTCCCGCGCAAACGCGGTGGTGAACGGTGAAGAACCGGATTTGGCCGAACTCCCCTTGAGCGGAGAAGGGTTACGTCTGATTGAAGAGTTTGTGGAGAGTGCCAAACCATCACAGCTTGCCAGCGGGCCGGAGGAATTGCTGGCCGCCGCACAAAAACTGGTTCAACGCTCCGCGGCGAATCTATCGTCACGACTGAAGCCGACCGTGTATTTTGTTTCGGATTTTCGACAACGCAACTGGGAAAATCCCGCCCCGGCCTTGAAACATATCGAAGCCATTCGACGGCTTGGCGGCGTTGTTCGCATGGTACGCACCACCCATGAGCAGCATGGCAACTTATCCGTCGAAAACCTTGATGTGGTCGATGGCATTCACGCCGCGAATATCGATTTGCTCGTCGATGTCACCGTTGTCAATCGCGGCCTCCAAGACGTGGAGAACGTGAACGTCATGCTGTTGGTCGAGGGTCAGACCCGCGCGAACCAGACGATTCCCAACCTTGCCGCCGGAAAAAAAACCGTGCCTCCGCTACGTTTTCCCGTGCGACTTGACGCGGGGAAGCCACAGCACATCGAAGTTCAGCTCCAGCCTGATGCGCTGCCCGATGACAACCTGAGACGCCTTGTTCTCGATGTTCCGGCCACGCTTGACGTGCTGATTATCACACCAAGAAACGACCGAGCTTCTTCTCAATACGTTCGCGTGGCTCTTTCGCCGGGCGGAATGCTGTCCGGCATCCGCCCCCGCGTCGAAGAGCCCTCGTTCCTAACCGGTAATCCGCTTGATTCGTTTCGTGCGATTTTGCTGCTGGACATTCCCTCGATGGAAACAGCCGCCGTTCGGGCTTTGGAAGAATACGCAACGTCCGGCGGCGGTATTGCCTTTTTCCTAGGGCCGCACTGTGTCGAGCAAGCCAATATCGATTTCGTTCGCACCGAATTGGTCAAAAACGGGGACGGCCTGCTGCCCGTCTCGCCGTTGGCCGAAACGACGTTAGAGCCTGACTTCCTAGGCCAAGCCGCCGATGTTCGTGTGGTGACGCACCCCATTTTTCGTCTTTTCGGCGGCGGGGAAAGCCCGCTTTTGGGCAGCATTCGTGTTGAAAAGTACGTTGCGACGGAGAACGCAACCGATTCAGATTCCGCCATCCTAGCAACCTTGCGCGATGGCCAACCACTGGTGGCCTCAAAAAATTTCGGGCAAGGCCGATGCCTTGCTTTTCTCACCACGGCAGCTCCCGTTTGGAACAACTGGGCACGAGGCAATCCGAGTTTTGTCGTGGTCATGTTGGAAACGGTCGCTTGGCTGTCACAGCGTGATCGCACCGACGCCACCGCTATCGTGGGGCAGCCGCTGCGTCTGCAATTCGATTCGGAGCGGTACGAAAACTCGGTCAAAATCACGCCTCCGACGGACGGCGATAAAGAAAAGGCCCACGCTCTGTTCATGGACGCACTCGTTACGGAAAAAACGGCCACCGCGACTTTCACTCGCACCGAGCAGGCGGGTTTCTACGAGGCTGAACTGAAAGAACGTTCCGGGGCCACGGCTCACCGTTCGTTTGCCGTCAACGTCGACGCCCAGGAAGGCGAAATAGAGCTTGCCGATGTTGCCATCCTCTCGGAAGTGCTCCGCCCCCTGAACGTTTCCGTGGAAAGTGCCGCCGGTTTTTCCGCCGACTTTGATTTCACAGGCCAGAGTTCGCTTAGCGATGTTCTGCTCCTCTTCGTCATCCTGCTGCTTGTCAGTGAAATTTTTCTCGCCGGCAGGATTCTGCCCCCGGTTCGTTCCGCCGGTTGAATGACAGTGCTGTGAAAATACGCCGTGAAACAAACACGATGGCCATGAATCCAAACAACACGACCAAGTGGGCGGCATTTCGCATCAGCGTTCTTGTATCCGGCCTTGTCTTCTGCCTGCTCCTGACGACGTCCTCCCTTCTTCCGGCGACTTGGGATGAAGGTTACATGGATGCCCGATCCGATGCTTTTCTGAACTGGATACCGCATATTCCCGACAAGCCCATTGATGATTTTTGTCCCGCTATCGAAGGCCATCCGTATTTTCCCGTCATTCTTGCATCGGTCAAAAGCGTCGCGCCCTCTTTTTTATCTAAAAAGACGCGGCTTCGTTTCGGAGCAATCCTCTTTTTCTCTTTTGCTGTCGGCGTTGGTTTTTATCGGCAACGAAAAGAGTTCGGCACGCTTTCCGCCCTGTTCGGCATAACGACAATTTTGCTGATCCCCCGTCTCTATACTCATGCCCAAATCGCCGCATGGGATTCGCCGCTGATCGCTGCATGGTTGCTTTGCTGGGCACTCTTTCCCGCAGCCTTGTACAACGTTGCCGGGGCCGCACTCTTGGGGCTTGCCGTCGGACTGGCCTTTTCGTCCAAATTCTCCGGCCTTGCCGTTGTCCTGCCCATTTTTTCTTGGCTTACTCTACGAGTCTTTTGCGACCACAAGTATTTTTGTGGGAAAAGAGGAGCATTACTCAGAAATGCCGCCGTGACCGCGCTGGTCGCTTTTCTTGTTTTTGTCGTTGTCAATCCGAATCTTTGGGCAAATCCGTGGGATGGAATCGCGCGTTTTTTTCAGCTCAACATGAACCGGGAAATCAATGTCGCAACCCAGTATTTTGGCCAGATGTACGATCTGCACCACCCGCTGCCGTGGAGCAATACGTTCGTTTGGACCGTCATCACCGTGCCCACCGGAATCCTGTTGCTGTTTTGCGTTGGCCTGGCCGCGATGTTGCACGACAATTTCCTGCGTTGGCACGGACTGTTTTTGCTCCTGAATTGCGTCACGTTGCTTGCCGTTCGCGCCATGCCGGGAACACCCGTACATGACGGCGTGCGTCTTTTCGTCCCCGCTTATGCGTTTCTGGCCCTCATCGCCGGGCTGGGGGCCGCAAAACTTTGGCAAAACGCAGACCGCCTGCGCTGCCCGTCACGCATTCTTGTCGTGGGAATTTACGCTTCCTGCCTTGTGAACATGTTCTGGTATGCCCCGCAATGGTTGTCGTATTATAATGTTTTCATCGGCGGTTTGCCGGGTGCTGCCGGGGCGGGCATGGAGCCGACTTATTACTGGGACGGTTTTGACCAAGAGGTGATCGATTGGCTCAACACGCACACGGAAATCGGAGAACATGTTGCGTTCAGCGACTGGACGGAATCATCATTTCTGTTGCGCAAAGACGGCAGACCGGGCGAGCCGCATTTTGCTTTCCGGCGTTCTCGATGCCCGCTGCACGATTCCGATGCGGGACAAAATTTTCGTTATTACGTGTTGCAACGTCGGCCTAGTGCGGAGTACGAAAGCGATCAATGGCTGATTGAGCACGAAACGCCGGTCTTCACCAAGACGATTCGCCGCGGAGGCTTCGGGCCGTGGAATCTCGCTTCCGTGCCGATTATCGCCATCTACGATCTCACCAAAATCCCGCCTCCCCCAAACGACAACGCCTCAGAATAGTTCGGCTACAAAAATGTTCGCGTAGGGAGAAAATCAGGAGGAGCCGGAAACACACGCAGTCCCTGAATGCGAATCAGATAAAAAGATTTCCGGGAAAACAAAAAACCGTCGGGCGCAAACCAAACACCTCCGACGGTTTTCTACAACACAACAGCCTACAACAGCAAAAATCCCGCAGCGAACGTCCGTCACCATCAGTCGCGCGGTCGCACGGCCCCGGTCAAACCGGCGTAATCAACGCGGTCTTCGGGATGCCAGAGCGGCAAGCCTTTCCTGATTCTTTCGGCCAAGACTTCCAGCTTGGCGGGCGAGCCTGCCGGAGCGTCCGTCGGCCTGAAATCGTGGGTCACGACGGGCACGAACTCTTCATCGTGCCCTGTCTCCAGAATGGTATCAAAAACATTTTTCATGGCATTCCTTTCGAGAGTTTTTTCGCCCCCTTGTTAGGCGAAGCTAGATAGTTTGAGTCATCTATGTTAAGCTTTGTGACTTTTACAAGATACACGCAGGCAGAAACCAATGCACAGATACCGCCAAGATACCGTGAAAAAACTCTTGCTTCGTCCGGGCAACAAGTCCCGAAGCCAGTCACAGAAAGCGATCAGCTCTGTAAAAGCAGCACCAACCGGCCTCGCTGTCGATAAAGCAGTGCGTACAATCTCCGCCTATGCGGGACAATATACCAGATAGAAAACGAGCGTCAAGAGCCTCTTTCCTTAAAAACGAACATTTTTCGTCATTTTAGGAAAGCTCCTTACACTCTTTTTCGCGCTACGTGAAAAAGAATCCAAACCAGATTGTGAGCCTCATTCTAGTACGGTTTCTTACAATGACAACTCCCCCATGAGGGATTTTTTTGATTTTTCGGAATTTTTTGGGGAAAAAGTTTTTCTTCTCGGTTTATTGTGCAAAATGAAGAAAATCTGCTTCAAAAGATGTCTGACTCGCGTTTTTTACGGCGTTTCGCACGGCAGAAGCTCCAAAGGTGCGAATGTTGCGCTCGAATCGCCGTTTCAAATTTTTCGCGGATCGGAATCCGTATCGCACAATTGACGGTACAAAGCGATGTGGCTTTGAATCATCTTGTCGAGGCTAAACAAAGTGGCAATGTCATTTTTTGCGTTCGCCCCCATTTCTTTTCTCAAGGCGGCGTTTTCCAGCAAAAAGAGTGTCTTCTCGACAAATGTTCGCCGCCTGCGCCGGAAATCCTCGCCGCAGTCCGGCGTCAGCAGGCCATTTTTGCCGTCAATCACGAGGTCGCGGTTGCCGGGAATGTCGGTTGCGATAACGGGAATGCCCAAGGCCAAGGCCTCAAGAATCGAATTGGACTGGCCTTCATATTCGCTACAACTCAAGAGCACATCAAAACTTGGCATGATTTTGGCCGTGTCGTTTCTCTGGCCGAGGAAATGAACGCGGTCGGAAAGATTCCATTGATCCCTGCAACGAAGCAGTTCGTCACGCTCCGGGCCATCGCCGAGAATCAAGGCGTGAAAATTCAAATTGACGAATTTCAGCGTTTCAAAAACCCACAGCAAATCCTTGATCCGCTTCTGTGGCCAGAGCCTCGCCACCACGCCAATGATGAACGGGGTTTGCCGTGACAGCGCGTCCGGCGCAACAGATTTTAGCATTTCCTTGTCAAAGTCGTAGCGGGAATCAATCACCGGATGATATTCTCCCACCGGACCGAGGTTCGCCATGCCCGGTTTCGTCACACGAAGCTTCGCAAGGATTTTCTCGACCGGGACGGGTTGGGGCGGAATCGTCGGCGGGATGACGGCATTGGGAATCACGGTGAATTTTTCGGCGGGAATGCCATGAGAGGCGTAAAAGTCCACCACGCCGCTGCTGTTGCTGACTAGGCCATCCGTTCGTTTGGTCAGATATCGGTCTATGGCGAAATGCCACGAACTTTTCCACGGATCGACGCAGCGTTCACCGGCAATGATGTGAGGACGACGCTTACTGCCATCACGGCAGGCCAAAGCGGCCCATCGACCGTATGTGTTGGCGGCAAAAAGCCACGTATGCACAACATCGGGCTGGAAACGCCGAATTGCTCGCTTGAGCCGAAAATAGGCCCAAGGATCAAATTTGGCTCGCTTGCCAATCAGATGAACGGGAATGCCCGCCGCCCGAAGCTCTTTCTCGTAGGGGCCACTGTGAGTCAGCACCGCCACGTTGACCTCAAATTCGTCACTGGGCAGATTTGTCGCCAAAAGCGTCAGTTGTTTTTCCGCTCCGCAACGGTCGAGTGTTGGGATGATGTAAAGTATTTTTTTTCGTGTCGTCATGGCAATCGTCGGAGCCGTATTCCGTGAATACGGGTCTGTGGTCACAAACCGCAGCTCGTTCAAATTAAGGTGGTATCGGCGTATAGCGCATGTCAAGAGATGGGCTGAAGTTCCCCGCTCCCGCTGGTCGCTACTTTTTCGGCCTTGGTCACTCCAAACCAACCGTACCGAACAAGTGTACCAAGCACGGTGTACAAAGCAACGCCATCGCGGTCATGCGAAGCAGAGGCAAAGGAAAGCAGGGCAAGCATGTTGTCCGTTGACGCAACAAGCCTTTCCGATATGATGGTATCATGGTTTTGTTCGCTCGTTCTTTGATGATTCAAAACTCATGTCACAGCCCAATCAAAGCAGTGGAAAAAAACGCTTTCAGCTTGCCGACGAGATTTCCAGCAGCGTCACCCACGCTCTCGGCGGCTATCTTGGCTCGGCGGCCTTGGTGCTCCTCGTGGTCTTCGCCGTTCAAAGTGGAACGCAAGTACCGTGGAAAATTGTGTCCGGCGTCATTTTTGCGTCGACGGTCATTGTCCTTTACTCCGCGTCGACTGTCTACCACGCCGTGACCAATGTTCGCGTGAAAACAATCTGTCGGGCCTGCGATCAGATGGCCATCTACGCCCTCATCGCTGGCACATACACGCCGATTTGCCTTGTTACGCTGAGGCCGGAATACCCCATGCTGTCTTGGGCCGTTTTTCTCTTCGTTTGGTCGCTGACCTTGGCCGGAATTGTGTTCAAACTTCTGGTTAGGAGGAAGAAAAAACATGTTACCACCCTCACCTATCTGGCCATGGGCTGGTTCGGACTGGTTTTGATCCAACCGCTTTGGAGTATTTTTTCCACGATGGGCCTTGTCTGGATCGTATTGGGGGGCGTGATGTATTCCATCGGCGTGGGCTTTTATTTGCTGAGAATCATGCCGTTCCATCATACCGTCTGGCATCTTTTCGTGCTGGCCGGAACCGTATGTCATTTTTTCGCCATTTTGTTTTATGTCATCATGGCGTAGCCAAGCAACGGAGGTGAAGTGCGGGCGGCGTGTCACGGAGCCGCCGGGCGTTTGATCTTTCCGTCCTACCATTTATCATTCTTTCCGTATAACGATGCACCCGATAACGAAAAAGCGATTGATCGGAGCGGCGAAAATCATTATCGTGGTCGCCGTTTTTTTCTGGATTGGTTGGGAGCTGTCAAAGAGCTGGGACACGCTCCGCCGGCAAACTTGGACGCCCGATTACATTTGGCTGGGCTTGGCCGGGGCGTTTTATATCATCGGTTACGTTCCGGCGGCCTTGTTTTGGCGGTATTCCATGCAGGCTTTTGGCCAGCGGCCCGGTCTTTATGAAGCACTCAGAGCCTATTACATCGGGCATCTTGGCAAGTATATTCCCGGCAAGGCCGTAGTCGTGGTGCTGCGCAGCGGCCTGTTGAATAGCGAGCGAACCCGTCCCGGCATTGCGGCGGCGGCGGTGTTTCTGGAAACGCTCACGATGATGGCCGTCGGCGCGCTTTTGTCGGCCCTCATCGTGATCGTTTGGTTTCGTGACATGCCTCAGAGCCAATACCTCGTCTTACTCGCCGCAGGGCTGACCTTGGTGGCCGGTGGGCCGATTTATCCGCCGTTTTTTCGTTGGACGGCCAAGCGACTGGGACTCGGACGGAGCGACCCGGAAATCGACACAAAATTGGCCGGGTTGAATGTACAGACGCTTGGCATAGGCTTGGGGCTGATGACTATCACTTGGATTTTTCTGGGGCTCAGCCTCTGGGCGACGATTCTCGGAGTGGGCATTGACCCCGGCCTGCTGTCCGAGCATTTGCCTCGTTTCGTTTTGGCGGCGGCTTTATCGGTCGTACTGGGGTTCGTGTTGATGATTCCCGGCGGGATCGGCGTGCGAGAAGCGGCGATGGCCTCCGTGCTCACGGTGTATTTTGTCAATTTGGCGATGTCGAACAACCCGGAAATGTCTTTCGCCGATGCCGAAGCACTGGCTTTGGGACAAGGCATTGTCATCGCCGCCGTGCAACGGGTCATTTCGATCCTGGCCGAACTGCTCGCTTCCGCCGTGCTGGTCTTGAAGAAAGATAAAGCAGCCGGGGCGGCGAAACGTGATATGTCCTGACGGCTCCGGCTCCTTTCCGGCATTTGTTAGGAGATTATAATCTCGGAAAAACCATAGAATCCCCATGCGACAACTCCTTGACACCACCCTTGCCCGATTTGAAGAACTGGAACGTCAGATGGCCGATCCGGATGTGCTCGTCGACTCGCACAAACTCCAGCAGGTCGCCCGCGAACACGGCACGATTGCGAAAATGGCCTCGAAATACCGCCGCTTCAAGCAGCTCAACGCCCAAATCGAAGAAGCCAACGAAATGCTCGCAGGCAATGACGCCGAAATGCAAGAGCTGGCCGAGATGGAGTTGCCGACGCTGAAAGACGAACGCGAAGGCCTCTGGAACGAACTTTTGGACATGACCATCGGCGGCGCGGATGCGAACCGGGCGAATCTGGTACTCGAAATTCGTGCCGGGACCGGCGGCGACGAGGCGGCACTGTTTGCCCGTGATCTTTATGAAATGTATAGACATTACTGCGAAGATCAGGGCTGGAAAGTCGAAATTCTATCCTTCAACCCCACCGAACTGGGCGGGTTCAAAGAAATGGTGCTGGGCGTGGACGGCGAAGGCTGTTTTCGGCAACTGCAATTCGAGAGCGGCGGCCATCGCGTACAGCGTGTGCCCGAAACGGAAGCGAAAGGCCGGATTCATACTTCGGCGGCGACCGTGGCTGTCATGGCGGAGCCGGAGGATATTGAAATCGATCTCAAGGAAGACGATTATCGGGTGGACAAATTCTGTGCCAGCGGACCGGGCGGCCAGCACGTCAACAAGACGGCGTCGGCCATACGCCTCACCCATTTTGCCACAGGCCTCGTCGTGAGTTGTCAAGACGAAAAAAGCCAGCACAAAAATCTGGCCAAAGCGTTGCGAGTGCTGAAAACGAGGCTTTACGAAGCAAAGCGGGAAGAGGAGCAGAAAAAACGTTCCGAGGAGCGGCAGAGCAAAATCGGCAGCGGCGACCGCAGCGAACGGATTCGTACCTACAATTTTCCCGAAAACCGCGTAACGGATCACCGCATCGGTTTGACTCTTTACAAACTCGACACGATTCTCGCCGGCAATCTCTGGCCGGTGATCGACGGCCTGCTCGAATACGAACGCCAGGAACTCCGCAGCACGTTCGGGGCGATCTGAGCGAAGGACGATGTACGCGATACACTGTTATGTGTACACTGTGCATCGTGCTTTTTTCCCTAAACTCTCAGCAACTCCTCTCCCGATAAGGATGAAGGTGTCGTATTCCGATGCGTCTGCGCGCGGAATACCGAAAAAATCGTCCCTTCATTGATCGGAAGACAAGGAAGTCGCCCATGCGCCGCAAATTTTTCTCATTCACTCTTTCTCTCGCTTTTTTGGCATGTTTCGCGCTGGGGCGGCCTGTGTCGGCTCAAACCGTCTATCATGTCGGTTCCGGTCAGGCGGCGGATGGTGAAACCTATTTCGATACGCTGGAAGACCTGCGGCTGGCCACGGCGGAACTCGTTATGGAAGCCGATCCTGAAATGGGGACGGACGACATTTATTACCATCTTTTCAACGGCGATACGATCATTCTGTATGGTGACGACAATTCGCTGACACAGGAATTCGGCATCGACGATGGTGCCCAGGTGACAATCGAGTCGAACGATGTGGCGGTAAGGCGGACGATTGAGATGGCTCCGGGTGTCGATGGGCGATTTTTCAACATGAATAGAGCGTCGGCAAACGGATCGACGTTGAATGTTGAAAGCATCGTCATGGCCAATGGCCGGGATTTCGGTTATGAGGGCGGCGGAGCCGTCTATGCTTGGTGGCACAACGATCTCAACATCGACAATTCGCAGTTTGTCAATAACGTATCGAATTCTTATGCCGGCGGCGGAGCCATTTACTATTGGGATGCTCTGGATAGCGTCATTACCGATACGGACTTCATAGACAACATGACCTCCGGTTCCGGCGGCGCGATGCTTATCAATGCGTCCGTGTCCTTAACAGACAGCGATATTACCAACGTCACGCTACAGGTCACGGAAAATGCCGCTCTGGGTGCTGACGGCAGGCCCACCATGACGATTCGTGGCAACCGCGACCGTGTACAATTCGACGTAGACGGCAATGTCATTGCCGGAAGTGGAACGGCAAATTCCATCGATTTCACAGGATCGACTGGGAAAACAGTTAATTTCCTGATCGACACGGCGGAGGGCACGTTGCTTGACATGCAAGACCCTTTCCGTACAAACGCTGCAACCGGAGCGGGCTATACGGTCAACTTGGACAAAACCGGCCTCGGAACATGGAGGCTTGGCGGTTCGTCGGTCATTGACGGTTCAAGCGGTACGACCATCCAGATTCAGGAGGGGGCGTTGGAACTATCGCAAGGGGCGGAACTCAGGGCGATTGGCGAGAATGACCAGTTCGTTGTCAATGCCGGAGCCATTCTCACCATCACCGGAGGCAATGTGCTCCAGGGAACGACGGTGACTTTCGACGACGATGCCATCGTTCGCTTCGATATGGATGCCTTTTTCAACGGCAATGCCCGGAACGATGCTCTTCTCGATCTGGATGGAACCACGCTGAAAGTCGATGGCACGTTGGTCGAAATCAGTTTCGACGAAGCCCTTGATGACAATGCCAGACGAGGCGATTACATGCTCATCAAAGGCACGTCCGATTTCGGGGCCGAGGATTTCACGCTTACCGTCGACGGCCAGCGAATCACCAATAAACGTTTCGGGTATGTGCTCAATCAGCAATATGGAAACGTTACCGACGCGACGACGCTCGTACTCCACGTCGATCAGTTGCGAAACACCGTGCTCACATGGAACAACGCGGCGGGCAACAATGTTTGGAGCATCGAAGACAATAATTTTCAAGACAATTATGTCAACCGCGGCGAGAACGACTCGTTTATCCGCAATGATTCCGTCATCTTCGATCTGGAAGGCACGCATACCGTCATCCTTGAGAAGGAGATGTACATCTCGAAGGACAACAACCACGGAACCAGTAATCGCGGTATGCACGTTGTCGGAACAGGTAACTGGACTTTCACCGGCGGCCCCATCAGTGACAGCTACAGCGAGACGGCGGACGTTTTGGACGACGGCGGACAGGTCGGGCCTAGCTTTCTCGGCGGAATCCTTTTTAGCGGCTCCGGTACGTTGACCCTAGACAATGCCGCACCGAACACCTACCACAACGGCACGGCACTCACCGGCGGCGGAACGCTTGTTGCGAAAAGTGCGGACATGCTCGGCTCGACCGAACATATCGGCAAGGCCGCCGGAGCCGTGATCGTACAAGGTTCCGGTTATGGTATCGAATTTTCCGGCATGGGCGGCACGATTCTGTTTCAGAACGGCACGACGATAGATTTGGAAACGGGCTTGCCGAGCGATGGCCTGTTGATGCAACGAATCGGCGTGGCCGGCAACGCACGCGGCGAGATAACGATTGCCGGTGCGGCGGGGCGATCATTGGTTGTCACGGCGGACGCCGATTATCAGACTTACGCACCGAACAAAAATGGCGGAGCCGTCAATATCGGCACGGGCGGGACGTTCGCCGCGTCGGGCAACATCTTGTTCACGAATAACGCCTCGGCCCAGGGCGGCGCGATTTATGCGGACGACAACGCAACGGTCGATTTGACCGGCACGGAATTTGTCCGCAATGCGTCCAATGTGGCATCGGGCGACGGCGGAGCAATTTATGGAACGGATTATGTCACGATCAACACGAACGGCACGAAGTTTTCCCAAAACGGAACTTGGGTGGCCGAGGGCACGACATCGCTACCAACTCGTGGCCGATTCGGCGGGGCCATCCGTGTCGGCAATAGCGGCACGTTAGATTTGAAAGACACCGTTTTTTCGGAAAATGCCGTCAATGCAAGCGGCAGCCAGGGTGGGGCGATTTATGCAAACAACGCCGCGACGATCACTTTGACCGATAGCGAATTTGAGGCAAACAGTGCGGCGGAGTCCGGCGGCGCGATTTTTGCCGCCGACAACGCGATTGTTCAGGGAACGGCAGAGTTCACAGGCAACACGGCACGAACCGGTGCGGGCGGCGCGATGGCGATAGGGAACAATGCCGTGGTCAATTTATTGGGCGGCGAGTTTGAACAAAACCGGGCGGGAGCCGAAGGCGGCGCGGTGGCGGTCGGCGATAATGCACAGCAGTTTTACGCAACAGACACCGTATTCACAAAAAACGTGGCCGGTACAAGCGGCGGAGCCATTGCGACCGGAAACGCGGCCTTGCTGAGCCTGACGAACGCGGAATTTGTCGAGAATGAAGCGCAAAGCGGCGGAGCCGTTGCAACCGGAACTTGGGCGACGATCATTTCCAGTGCTTCCATTTACAACCGCAATATCGCAACGGAGAACGGCGGGGCCATCCTCGTTGCGGCGGACAGCTACGTGAATCTGAACGGCAGCACCTTCGCGGCCAACGTGGCGGGCAAGTCAGGCGGGGCACTGCACAGTGCCGGAACCGCAGGACAAGTCAACGTACTCCAGATGGCCGGTGCAGCTTTTCAAGGCAACGTGGCCCAAGATGGAAACGGCGGCGCGATTTTTGCGGAATATACCGATTTTGCCGGAACGGCTCCGGTCAGTTTCCGCAACAATTCGGCCAGTGGCCACGGCGGCGCAATCTATGCCGGAGCGGGCACGAACTTGGCAAATTTTGATCTGACAGGCACGTATTTTACGGGCAACACCGCAGGTCTTGACGGTGGAGCTTTGTATGTAATGGAAGCGGTAAATTTCATTGCCGCTCACAATGCCAAATTCCTGGGCAATACGGCCCAAAATGGCGGAGCCGTTGCCGCCACCGGCGGATTACTGTATGTCAATGACACGACTTTTGAATCGAATATCGCATCACAGGACGGCGGTGCCATCAGGCTGGGCATGGCCGGGGGCACTTCCACGATTGTCGGATACAACACGAAATTCATCGGCAACCAAGCCCGAAGCGGCGGCGCGATTTATGCCATCGACACGGATTTCATATTGAGCAACGTTCAGTTCCGCGATAACGAAGCCGGTGGCGATGCCGATTCCAAAGGCGGTGCGATTCTGATGGAAACCACCGGCGGTAACCATTTTATGGATTTCTATGCCGAAACGGGCGTGGTGGCCGGTTTCGCCGGGAACCGTGTCGGCGGAAGTACGGCGAATGAGAAATCGTCGTCGATTCATTTCGCAGGCTCCGGTCCGACCGTCGGCGAGGTCGCGGTAAATTTCATCGTTGATAATAACGGCGTTTTCGAGCTGCTTGATGCGATGAGCATTGATGAGGCCGCCAATAACGTACAGCTCACAATCGAAAAAATGGGGCAAGGGATGCTCACGCTCGGCGACGTTCACGATCTGCGCAACTCCGCAAACGGCTCGACATTGACGGTGACGGGAGGGACACTGGCGATGCGGAACGGAGCGCAATTGCTCTTGCAGCATGTGCAGGGCGATGACGCTTTCTCGATGGCGGCGGACACTTGGCTCGACGTGGCCGGCGGCAATGAAATTATTGCGACGGGCCTTGTCATGTCCGACAATTTCGGTTTCGATTTGTCCGGCATGGCCCCGAACGGCGATGAAGTGGCCTTGCGGCTTATCGGCGATGTCAACACCGTTTCGGGCAATCCGCTTGGGTCTGGGAAAATCAATATCACGGAGTATGTCGAACAGGCCGGTCGCTACAATCTCATTCACGCCGATGGGGAACAGTTCGCCGATGGCGGCATTTTGTACTATAAGGACGTGCAGGTCGAAAACAACGACCGGCTGACAAAATTCTGGGACCTGCAAGTGGATGCGGAAAACTCGATCCTCCAGATTGACATCAGGCCTTGGGAGAACACCGACATGGCATGGACCGGGGCGGTCGACAACAAATGGAACGTCGACGCGAGGAACTGGGAAGGCGTGTCCGAGGGGATGCAGGTCGATCAATTCATTGACGGCGATTCGGTCACTTTTGGCGATGCAGGGGCGGGCATCATCGACGTTTCGTTGAGCAATGTCGTGGTCGAGGCCATGACCATCGATTCAGGCGAAGATTATCTGTTCCAAGGCGGCGAGGTCTCAGGAAACCTGTTGCAAAAACTGGGCGCAGGTTCGTTGACGATGAACAACCGGTTCAAATTTGGCCGCTTCGACATCCACGGCGGCACGGTCACCGGCGGCTTGCAGAGCGGCTGGGCTTTCACCGGCGACATGGATTTTAAGTCCGGTACGCTTTTGCGGCCAACCGAGCCATTCCGAATTGACGGCAATCTGGCCATGCGGAACGGCTCGCGGTTGCAGCTTGAACTAGGCAACACCGGCAGCCAAACCGGCCTCGTGATGACCAGTGGCACAGTCGATTTCGCGGGCGGCGGAGGCGTCGTCAGGATTGACATTGCCAACAACGGTGTCAACGGCGGCCAATACGCATCGGATGCGATCATGGTGCTGGCCGAGGGCGGCCTGACTTTGGACGGCGAAACCATCGCCGACGGCGTTTATGGAACAAATAGGCGGCAAATTCAAATTGTCGCCGGAGAACAGGCACTAATTTTGCAGTCGGATCGTTCCTTGGCACTCCAAGCCGTCGTGATCGGCGCGGAGTCCACAGAGTTGTCCCTGATTGCCATTGGAACCGGTTTCGACGCCAACGGCCCGACATCCGGCGATTTCAACAGCAACCAGATGAGCATCTACGAAGCCTTGGAGAATGCGACCTACGAGACCGTGGCCAATGATTTCTTCGTCGAACTGTCCAAACTGGGAAGTGTGGAAGCCAAGGCCGATGCCCTCGATGCCATGCTCACCACCGTCAACAGTGCATCCATGCTCGTGGCGGAGCGAAGTATTCACAGGGCCAGCTCGACCGTCTTTGATCGACTACGGGTCTTGAACGAAACCCGCTATCAGAACAGGCCGCATCGCCGTACCGGGACGGAACTGGGCCAAGTTCGTTCGCCGAACGGTCGATTGAACCTTTCGCCGTGGCTGTCGCAACTCGGCGATTTTCAGAACCAAAAGGACAGCGGTTCAGCCCGAGGTTTTCAGGCCGACTCGTATGGCTACATGGTCGGTGTGGATCGCGGGTACGGCGGCCATACCGTTTTTGGCCTCGGCCTCGGCGGGACGATCTCGGAGGTTCAGACCGGCGCGCGGCAGTCGGCTAAGGTAAATACCTTTATGGCGACGGGCTATGGCTCGTTCATGCTCAACGACTGGAACCTCAGTGCCAATATCGGTTACGCCAGTTCCGATTACACGTTCCAACGCCGTATTTTCACGGTGAACACGGAGAATAAACTGCGGGGCAATTCCATTTTTGGCGGCGCGGAATTGTCCAAAATGCTCCGCTACAACGAGCTGGATATTATGCCTTACGCCTCGTTACATTTCATCACGGTCGATGTCGGTCGTTTTCATGACGCCTCTGTGGACGGATTGGACGACATAACAATCGATTCCGGCAATTCGACGGCCTTTCTTCAGACTTTTGGCGTGCGGCTCGGTCGGTCTCTGACAGGCCGACGCGGCGCGGTCTGGACGCCCAACTTGAACCTGGGCTGGATTCACGATTACGGCAAGGGCACGCTCCGCTCGAAAACCACGTTCGGTGGCAGTGCTCCATTCACCGTTATCGGCGCAGAGCGGACCCGTGATCGAATGTTGCTGGGCGTGGGCACGAACGTGGCACTGCGGCGACTCACGCTCTTCGGTGCGTATGATGCGGAATTGTCGGGCGACTTCAACGCTCACACACTTCAGGCAGGCGTGAACATGGCGTTCTAGGTCGTGTTCACGCGGAACGCACAAGATCGACGAGGACTTGCCGAGTACCGCGGCTCAGGCTGCCATCTCCGCCTTTTCGCAAATTGTTGAGCCGCCTCGCCGGTTCCCAAGATTGCCTAATTTGTTGTGGCAATACGCACTGTAATGGCCGGCTTACGCGAATGCGTCGAAATTCGCGCCGGCCCCCAGTGCCCTGCCCGGTGCTTGAGCCGCTCCATCAATCAGACCGACGAGCATCTCGCCTACGCTTTTTTGGACATCCATGCTCTTTTGAAGCACCGACATCTGTGTTTTCATAGCGACCTGCGCTTGCTGTTGCTGCAACGCGCTGGAAATAAGGGGGTCCATGATTCTCTCCTGTACAAAGGATCGCGTTTTTGGGAAAACAGGCTGCCTATACCCCTCAGTTTATCTCAAAAACTGCTCTTATTCAAGTTAATTCGGTAGAATTTTGGTCAAAGTGGATAAAATAACCCGAAATTGCTCTTTTTTGTCTTGTCGCGGTTGGGAAAAATAGGGATAATCGGCGAGCGAATCGCGTGTTACGTGCTGAAACAGCTGCGAAAAAATTGCCGGAATTGCCACCGTTTCCAGCTTCACGGGAAAAAATTCGTCTAATTCGATGAAACAGGCGGAATTGAGCTTGAGCACGAGACGCTTTTCGATGTATACTTCTCCAGAAGTTTGGGATTTTTTTGGAAAAGCGATGAACAAATTTTTCGTTGCGACGTAGTATATTCTGGACGTAGCCATCCCCCCCGTTTTCCGGCAAAAAATCTGTACAGGAGAGAGTCATGGATATTGCAAACTTGGCAAGCACACATAGCCTTCATGGATCGCAAAGACTTCAAGGTCCGCATCGCATGTCTGCCGTGAAAGATGCCTCTGCCGTGGACCATTCGGCTCAATTGCAGCAGCTGAGCCGCGAGCTGAGCCGCGAAATACGCGACGATGTTCGCTTCTCCGCCGAATCGCAGAGATTGGACGGTTCCAATCCGGGCAATACGTCTTCTTCGGGCGTTCGATTTGAGCTTGTCAACCGGATCAAGGCGGAAATAGCGTCAGGCACTTACGAGACGCCGGACAAAATGGACATCGCCCTGAGCCGAATGCTGGCCCGGTGAGGCATTGTCGCTTGATTGACGGACGCATTTTTTACCTTCCGCAAAAAATCAAACGGAGTCCGACTCTTTTGCCCTTAACACAGGTGCTTCCGGTGATCGCGTCCGTTCGATTTTTGGTTGAGGGCCTCTATCGATTCTCTGGGAAGCAGTTTCCTCTCCTCTGCGATCCCGCGTTGGGTTTGGCCTGTTGCCGAGTCCAACGTTTTTTTGTGCATGTTTTTTGTACATAGCCTCCCTGCTTCTGGCTCCTTGACCCTCTGTTATCATTCCATGATTCGAGTTGTTTTTCGATTTGTGGGTCAGTTCATGTTTTTTGGCGGCCTGCTTTTTATTTTGTTGATAGCCTTGGGCGTTGTTGTTTTGCGAGGCATTTTCGGGCCGCTTGCGCCGGAGCAGCTCAATCGGGGAACGTTGATTCGGGTCATCCAGTTGCGCGATTTCCGTCAACTGCCCGATGACAAAGTGGCCGCTCTCGCAGATCGGGCAGAAAAAGAGTTCGGACGCAACGGCATCCAGAGGCCTGTGTTCGCGTTTTCCGGCATCGAGAAAAGGGTATTTGCCTACTTTGGGGCTGAAGAAACACGCACTCCGTCGCTTTTGGAAACGAATTTGTATGAGATGGCACGCATCCGCTACTTCCAGTGGATGAACGAATACGAACGATCTTCCGAAGCCACACGGATCGCTTTGATGCAAAAAATCGTGGCGGATCTGAAATACTGGCAAACGCTTTATGTGGAGTTTCTGACGGCGGCGGAGCTTCCGATTCCCAGTTTGGCCAAACTGATCCACGAATTTGAGAAAATGATCACGGCATTCAAAGTCGGGGCCATGCCGTCGGAAATTAAGCGGATCGACGCCTTCAAGCGGCGTTTGAACGCGGCCATTGTCGCAAGCGAAGTGGGCGGGGCCGTCGACAACTTTTCCGACAATGTTCGCTCCGCAGTGGGCAATCTCTTACCAATCTTCGACACACAAAAGTAAGGACGGAGGTTCCGCGTTCACTGAAAGCGGCATGTAGCGGTCGTTACGCTTCTTTCAGCATGTACGCCTGCTCGGCGGGAATACGCCTGATCGCTTGGGCGGGGCAGTGTAACGCAATGGCGCACTGATTGCACTGCCGGCATAATTCCTGATTGATTTGCAAAAACAGCGAGCCGTTGCCGAGCGAAAAGCAGCCGTCGACGCACTTTCCGCAGCCGATGCAGAGATCGGAATCAATAACGTACTCAAAATACGGCATCTCGATTTCACGGCGACGGATGGCGTTCGTCGGGCAAAGTTGGTTTTCCGCTCCGGTGTTCCGTGCCAACGGTTGCGGATCGAAGAACCCCGTACATAAATCGCAGTAGCCGCACATCTTGTAATTGTGGAAGCATTTCACGGCGGAAACCGTCGAAACGCAACGATACGAACACGCCCCGCAGCCGATGCACTTGGACGGATCAATCTGCCAAACCAGCGTGTCCGCCGCGATTTTCTTCTTCACGCCGAGAAAGCCGGCCAGTCCTACCACACAAGCGGCGGCGGCTCCTTGGCAGGTTTTTTTCAATAAATGTCTGCGAGTCGTGTTCATGGTAGAAAAAATGCCGTAAAAACTAATCGCCATTCCCGCGTGGGCGGGGTGGCGAATGGCTTGCCCGGTTTTCCTGTTTTGAAATGGTCGAACGACACCGGTGGAAAACTCCGTGCCGATTTTTCACGCCGTCTTTTTGCATTCCGTCGCTTTTCGGTTGTAGAGGTACGGATTCATCGAAGGATCGTTGTACATTTTGAATTGATGATAAACTTTAAGAACTTTCCGGCCTGCAAAGAGATCATCCAATAATTCCGCGAGCGATTGGGCAAGGTCTGCGTGCTGCAAATGGCAACGCTCCAGACGCTGGGACACGGTATGCCGATGTTCCGGCGTGGCGTCTTCGCGTTCCAGTTGCTCTCGCAGATGGTATATCCGCAAGGCCATGATCGAGAGCCGATCAATCGCACTGCCGGGCGTTTCCGTGTTCAATTTGGCATGGGCTTGGGGGACGACCTGCGCTTCATCCATCCGGTCAATGATAACAGCATCAAGTTTTTCGATCCAATCATTGCGCATTTGGTTGAGCTTGTCAATACTCCGTTTGACGCGGGCAATTCCCATGTCGCTGACATCGGGGCTGCGAGCGATGTCCTCTTCATGCCAAAGGTTGAAATTGTGGCGGTGCTGCTCCAAAACAAGCGTCAGAAAGCCATCGCGCGGCTCGGAAATGTCAAATTTGCCGTTGTGCCACAGCTCGACGGCAAAATACTGGAGATCGACAATTTTTTTGACGCTCTGCATGGGAGGAAGGGTGTTAAAGGGGATATGCTCGCATTTCAGTCACGAAAGGCCATCATACGAAGAAACCCAGAGGGCGGCAAGAGCATTTTGAGACCGGTTTCCTAACTCCCACGCGAGGAAACCGGATGAAATACAAAACCATCCGCCACGGTGTTCCTAAAGGGAGAGGGGGACAGTTGTGGCTCCTCGCAACCTCCCGCCTCCGCGGGAATGGTGGAAGCCCTGTTGTTTTGTCTGTTTCTCCTATTTTGAAGTTGATAAACAAGGCTGTTCTGGCTCATCTCTCCCCGTCGATAAATTCCTCAAACGGTCTGGCCAAGGCTCGAAAGCGTTGGACGGGCATCGAAAATGTTTGCCAGCGAGCGGAAAGAACTCTGGCTTCGGGAAGGTAATCCGCCAAACGAATACCAACGAAGGCATACAGTTTCTTGCCATACAAAAAAAGCTGCTCCGGCGGCAACGGAGAGTGCTCGCCGCAAACATGGTACGCAAAAACGAAGAGGCCGGAAAATTTTTCGCCGAAAAGCGTTTCCCAGCGGCGAATGCCTACCAGATCGTCGCGGGTTGACCAGTGTTTCCAGTAGCCGCCGCTGGTACCGCACGGAAATTTCCTGCCTTTCACGTCAATGAGCCACGACGGGCCGGTTGTTTGCGAAATGACAAAGTCCAGACTTTTCACGGACGATCCATCGCCAAGCCGTGTACGTCGGTGTTCTTCGACGGCCAAAAAAGGGATACGCCTGTCACGTAAGTAGGCTTCAAAAGCTTTTTCGTAATGATTCCAGCGTAGCATGACGATTTTCCCCTCGATATCCGGGCACGAAGCATTTCTGATCGCAACGATACACACCGAGGCCGATTCTCCCTGATTCTCCACGCGATGTCAATGGCTGTCAATCACGAGGTGGGGGTGTCAGATGGCGTCGTTGTTTGCGAACTTTGGGTCGCGGGAGTCGAAGAAGCTGGGGGGTATTTTTCCGCCAACCCGTCAATGGCACGCTTATAGTATGCCCCCAAAGACTCGTCAATGCGTTTCTCAAGCTCCTTGAGGGTTTTGTGTACTTTAGGATATACAAATACAATACTGCCTCCATTAGCATCTTTATTCGCTTCTTTACTAGCCTCGCAAGTTGGCAAGTTTTCGACCTGTTGTCTCAATTCATTGATAAACGCCTCTTTGAGCCCAGGTTTTCCATGTGGCCAATGAGGTTTTTTAACCAACTCGCAAAAAACAAAATAGTACCCGTAGTTAACATCCGCTTGGTCACAATCCAGCTTGGACGCGGCTGCGGGACCGAATACTTCTTGCCATATTTTGTTCCTGTTCTTTTTCCAAAAAACTCCTGAAGAAAATTGCGTAGAAAAATACCACTCATCGAAAGTAAGATTCCAGTAATCTTCGATGCTCTTTTTCCACCCCTCATAGTGTTTTGCTAAGCCGTCCTTGCTGATAGAATACAGACCGTTTTGTTGAACGAGAATATCTGGAAAGTAATACGATTGCATGTGAGTGTAGTATTGCCTGCCAGCCCCTGTTGGACCAGAGACCCTATTGACCGTCCCGCCACGATCTGACGCCCGCTCTGTATCCAGCAGAATATGATGAAACTTGTCAGGAAACTTATCTTCCAGTTCAGTATATTTCGCTTTGAATTGTAAATACGCATTTTGCTCGAGAGTTTGCAAGCCGACATCTCTTGCGATATAACCCTGCCAAATCAAGGCGAGAAAGGTAAAAAAAGCCAAGAACACCATAGCCCAATGCCCAATGATCGCCATGCTCTTCCTGTTGCGCCACCATGATTCGGGGTTCGCTGGAAGTGGAGAATCGTTTTCCGGAAGATCCACCGATTTTCTGGAAGTAGACATCTGTTCCTCCTTTGTTTGAAGATTGATAGTCAACGCCTATGACTCAATATCATGCAAGGCTTCCTTTCGGTAAGTATACACAAATCTGGAACAGCACGCAAGAAAAAATTTCCGCCCCCCCCCCCGATTTCCGCGTTCATTTTTATGTGTGCTTTTGAGAATTATTCCTCTCCGCGTATAAATTTTGCCCCGGTGTTCTCGGCTCGTTGACTGCGGGCGTGGCTCCTAGGCCCCCACTATGCCGGTCGCCGTCCGGGCCATTTTTTAGGCGGAGTAGGCTGGAGGGCACATCGTGAAGGCGGCAGCAGCCTTGCGTTGCGACGTGGGCTGTGGTATACAGGAGGGCGCGGGCATGCGGCATGTACGGAGTGGGACGCAGGGTAGCCGCCGAAAGGCATTCCTTGACAGGCCGGAAATGCACGGACGCCCCAAAAGAAAAATTTTTGATAGAGAGAGGGATATATCAGCGACTCATGCCAAAACCACAAGGTAAACTCTTGATCGTTTCTGGCCCTTCCGGAGTTGGAAAAGGCACGCTTTTGCGGCAGGTTTTCGCGCAGTGCGATTTGCCGCTGGTTTTGAGTGTTTCCGCGACCACCCGCAAGCCCCGACTTGGCGAAATCGATGGCAAGCATTATCATTTCCTGTCGGAGGAGGCCTTTGAACAAAAACGATTGGCAGGCGAATTTCTCGAATGTTTTGAAGTTTTTGGCAAGGGCGTGTGGTACGGTACTCTGCAAAGCGATGTCGACACTGGCATGGCTGAGGGCAAATGGGTCGTGTTGGAAATCGATGTCCAAGGGGCCATGACCGTCAAAAAGCGGTTCCCTGACGCACTGTTGTTTTTTGTCGAGCCTGAAAATATGGAGGTGCTCCGTCGGCGTTTGCGTGGCCGGGGAACCGAAAGTGACGAGGCCATGCAACGCAGGCTCGCCGTTGCAACGGAAGAATTGGAACATGCCTCGGAATTCGAGTACCGCATCGTCAATGACGATTTGGACACGGCAACGCGGGAGTTTATTAACCTCTTGGAGAATATCTAAAATGATCGAAGAACTGAAAGACGAACAGTTGATCAACAAAGTCGGCGGTCGCTTCAAACTTTCCGCCCTGATTCAAAAACGCTTGGTGGCCCTGAACAAGGGGTCGCGTTCTCCGATGGACGGGCCTGGAAGAGACGGCCCGTCGGCAAAAGATCGGTTGTCGGTCGTGATACAGGAAATTTTGCAGGACAAGGTTTATCTCGATATGGCAGAAAAACAGCATGTCGACCGCGAGGGCGGCGTCGACATGGTCTTCGACAGCGAATTTACCGGGGGCTACTGAGGCGTCCTCCTCAATAGCCTCAAAATGTTGATGTGCCGGAACTACCAGGCACGCTTCCGGTCCTTTTTTGTGGGAGCTTAGAGCCATGTCCGAACCCGCGATCAAACAACAAGTGGGCGGATACAAAGACCGCTTCTGGTATCCTCGCTTCTGGGACGGTATGACGCTCCGTGCTTGGCTGAAGCTGCTGCATCGAGGCGGCTATCGGGTTGCGCCTGTCCGGTGGGGCATGGCACTGATTATCACCGTGCTGGCCGTGACCGTTAATTCGCCTTGGGCTTTTTTGCAGCGGATTCTATACGGGAAAAAAATCCGTGGCGTCAAATTGCCCGGCCCGCCGATTTTCATCGTCGGGCACTGGCGTTCCGGCACGACGCTGTTGCACGAATACATGATTCGTGATCCTCGTTATAATTTTTCCGACACCTACGCCTGCTACACGCCGGAACATTTTATCGTTTCCCGATTTGCGCTGCGCCCACTGGCCGCGCTACTCATGCCGAAAAAACGCCCCATCGACAACATGGAGGCGGGGTTCGACCGCCCGCAGGAGGATGAATTTGCACTCGTCGCCATGGGCCTGCCGTCGCCGTATCGGAATTTGATTTTTCCGAACAATAAACCCGCCATCGACACGGAGTATCTGACGCTCCGCAGCATTTCGGAGGAGGATAAGAAGCGTTGGCTCGACGGGCTTGATTATTTTGTCAAAGCCCTGACGTATCTGTCGCCTGACAAGCAAATGGTGCTCAAATCGCCGCCGCACACAGGCCGAATCGCGGTCCTTCTGGAACGTTATCCCGATGCGAAATTTGTACACATTCACCGAAATCCGTATTCGATTTTTCCGTCCACGCATAATCTTTGGATGCGGCTGTCCCGGGACGAAGGCGCGCAGCGGCCCGGCGGCAAAGGCATGGACGACTACATTTTCGATTCGCTGAACGCCATGTATGACGCCTTCGAGGAGGATGTCAAGCTGCTCAAGCCGGACCAGTATTGCGAAGTGGCGTACAAGGAACTCACGGCCCGGCCTATGGAATCGCTGGAAAAAATTTACCGCGATCTGAATCTGGGAGGCTTTGAAAACGTGAGGCCGATCTTCGAGGCCTTCGCCGCGACGCAGAAAGCGTACAAGAAAAATAAATTTGAAATGGCCCCGGAACTTAAGGAGAAAATCGCCCGCCGCTGGCATCGCTATTTTGAACGATATGGCTACGAAAAATAGATTTTCCGCGGGGGGCTTGCGATAAATTCTTATGAACATTGCGATTCTCGGTGCAGGGATCAGCGGCCTCGCAGCCTACCGCCTCACGCAAGCGGCTTCGGAGAGGTTCACGGTACACGTCTATGATCGCCGCGAGCGTGTCGGCGGCGTGCTGGAAACGCTTCACCAAGATGGCTTTCAGATCGAGCAGAGTGCGGATAATTTCATCACCACCATGCCTTGGGCCGTCAATCTGGCAAAGGAGCTTGGACTGGGAGAGGAATTGGTACAAACCAACGCCAAAGTGCGACGAACTTACGTCGTGCGAAAAGGCCGGTTGCATCTTTTGCCCGATGGTTTTTTGATGATGGCTCCCACGAAACTTTGGCCGATGGCAACCACGCCCATTCTGTCGCCGCTGGGAAAACTCCGGGCAGGTCTCGAATTGTTCCTGCCCGCGCGAAAAGATGACAAGGACGAAACGATGACACAGTTCGTCCAAAGACGCCTTGGCAGGGAAGTTTTTGAACGATTGGTTGAACCTCTGGTCAGCGGGGTTTACGCCGCCGACATGACCAAACTCAGCGTCCTCGCAACCTTGCCGCGTTTTCGAGAAATGGAACGCGATCACGGCTCACTCATCCGAGCCATGCAGAGGCAGCTGGCGGCGAACCGTTCGGCCAGCCTTGCCGAGCAAAGCGGCGCGCGTTACAGCATGTTTATGACGCTGCGCAACGGGCTTTCTTCG